>WNGA01007220.1_pt1 | contig 22288 bp, 22 predicted proteins | sample 5400061 | NCBI WGS metagenome assembly WNGA01 (sample SAMN13153366, study PRJNA577476) | soil metagenome | isolation source: 100 cm soil or saprolite under grassland replicate 2 | place: USA:California | collected 2016-06-15
CGAGCTCTGAGCGGTCAGTCCAGCGCGAACGATCCTGTGACGATCTCGCCCGCCGGCTCGTACGTCCCCATCACGACTCCGGTGGTGGAGACCTTGTTGTCGACGAGCTTCAGCCCGGAGGGGATGGTGCCGTCCGAGAACAGACGTTTGCCCGACCCGATGACCAGGGGGACCACCCACAGGCGAACTGGTCGACAAGCCTGACCCATCTGCTCGTCCCAGTAGTTCACCGACCAGCCACCGTGCGCGAAGCCGCCGCTGTCGTCCTCTCCGGGTCCGCCCGGGGCCTCCATGACCCCGTCGAGGGTCACGAAGGTCTGCACGATCAATTTCCTCATCTCGGTGTCCCTTCGATCGGATCCCCGGCTTGAGTCAAGCCCACCGCAGTACGAGACCGCCCAGCGGAGCAGAGCTCATCGCGGGTGCAGAGGCGGTGAGAGGTTCCGGTCCCGGAGCGTCATTGCCTCACCGGAGGTGCCAGACCGCCACGCCCGGGTCAAGCGCTCCGGCGCGCCGGAGGACCGGCGCTGGACCCGGGTCGCCGGTCATGCGGCAGGTGGGGGGCGCTGGTGGGCGCGGTAGGGGTGGTGGCGGGTGGGCGGGGTGAGGGTGGCCTTGCCGCTGGCGGGGTCGCGGTCGAGGTGCCAGCCGCGCTCGTGGACGGCGCGGTGGTGGACCCGGCACAGCAGGACCAGGTTGTCGAGGCTGGTGGGGCCGCCGTGGAGCCAGTGGTGCAGGTGGTGGGCGTCGGTCCACGGTGGCGGGCGGTCGCAGCCGACCGCGGCGCAGCCGGCGGCAGGGTGGCGATGGCGGCGCGGAGCGCCGCGGCGAGCCCGCCGCCGTCGGCCGCGTCGCCGGCGGCGTAGGCGTGGGCGTGGCCGTCGTGCTGGGCGAGGCTGTCGTCGCCGGTGGCGTGGTCGGGGTGGCGGCGGACGATGGCGCGGGTGACGGCCGCGTCGCAGGCCAGCCGCCGGGCGGTCTCGCCGCCCAGCACCGCGCCCCAGCCGCCGGTCCCTCCGACCCCGCCCTGCTGGGCGAGGAGGCTGGCCAGGTCCGCGGTCACCGCCAGCTGCGGCCGCAGCCCGCCGGCGTCGGGCAGGTGGCCGGCCTGCAGGGCGCCGCGGGCCAGCTCGCCGAAGGCGTCGGCGCGGCGCTGCGCCGCGGAGCGGTCGTCGTCCGGCCCCGTGGGCCGGGCGAGGGCGGCGAGGGCGGCCATGGCGGCCTCGCCGGCCTCAGGGTCGAGGAGTCCCTTGACGTCGACCATGCCGTCGAAGGTGGCCGCCAGCCACAGCCCGCGGCGTTCCAGCCGCGCCCGGCCGCGGTCCTCGGACCCCTCGGGGTCCAGGACGCCGCGCAGGTGGTCGGCGACCCGGCGCAGGCGGGCCGGGTCCAGGCGCCGGGCGGCGTCGACCAGGACCGGCTCGGCCTCGGCGACCCTGGCGGGTGGGAGGTCGTGGGTGGCGTCGGCCAGCACCGCCGCGTGGGCGTAGGACGCCTCCCCGTCCGCCAGCGCCCGGGCGGTGGCGCGGAGGGGACCGCGGTGCAGCGCCCGGGCGGTGCGCACGCTCCGGCCGGCCGCGGCAGAGCTCATCCGGGTGGTGGCGCGCAGCCAGCCCGCGGTCGACGGCGCGCAGGCGCCGACCTCGGCGCCGGCGGCGCCGAGGCCGTCGACGGTGGCGAGGCGGCGTAGCCAGTCGGCTTCGAGCTGGTCGACCAGTTGGCGCATGGCCGGGACCTGGGCGGCCAGCAGCGTGCCGCCGAGCTGGTCGAGGTCGTCGGCGGCGAGCCCGGCGATGGCAGCGGCCAGCCGCTCCAACCCTGCGGGCAGCCCGTCCGGCCCCGCGGGTGTCCCGGCGGGGCTGGTTGCTGGTTCGCGCGGCGAACTGGCGTTCGGGTTCATGGCCGGAGGCTACCCGCCCACGCGGCCCCGCCCAGGCCCGCCCAGGGCTTTGTGGACAACCAGCCGCGTCCCCAACTGCCCGAAGCCACCCGCCCCCGAGGGTAGGCAGCATCCCGCCAGCCATCCGGGCGCTTCGCAGCCGGTGCGGACCGGGGGCGCGGGCCAGGTGACCATCACGGCTGGTGCCCGCCGTGCTCCACCCGGCCCCAACCGGGCGCAGGCCTCAGCTGGTCACGTCCTTGGTGGCGAAGTTCGCCCAGGCGGCGCCGAGGAAGACCAGGATGTAGACGCCCTGGATGGCGAAGCCGCGGCTGATGTCGTGCCACAGGATCGGGGTGCGGAACAGGTCGACGAACGCGAGCCAGTAGTGGGTGGGCAGGTAGGGCTTGAGGGACGCGGCCGCGTCCAGCAGGTCGAGCACCTCGGAGGTGACCAGCGCCGCCAGCGCCCCCAGCGCGGCGGCCAGCGGCGAGTCGGTCACGGTCGAGGCGAACAGCCCGATCGCGGCCACGCCGAGCATCGAGAAGGCGACGTAGGCGACGGTCACGGCGGTGCGCCAGGTGGCGTCCTGCGCCGCGATCGTCTGCCCGGAGATCGACGGCAGCGGCTGCACGCCGAACAGCGTCGCCCCGACGGCGAAGGCGATCGCGGCGACCACCAGCACCGCCAGGAACACGAACACCATCGTGACCGCGAGCTTGACCAGCAGCAGCCTGGTCCGCCCCACCGGCCGCACCAGCAGGTAGCGCAAGGTGCCGTTGCTGGCCTCGCCGGCGATCGTGTCGCCGGCCACCACCGCCACCGCCACCGGCAGGAACACCGGCAGCACCAGCGCAAGCGCGGCGGCGGGGAAGAGCGTGCCGTTGTTGAGCACCTGGGAGAGGAACGCCGGCCCCTGGCCCGGCCGCGGGCCGATCCCGGTGACCTTGAGCAGCACCGCCACCAGCGTCGGCAGCCCGGCCAGCAGCGCGATCGTCACCCAGGTGCGCGGGCGGACCACCAGCTGGCGCAGCTCAACCAGGAGCACGGCGCGCCTCCCCGGTCAGCCTCAGGAACACGTCCTCCAGCGTGGGCCGCTCGGCCACCAGCTCGCGCACGGGCACGCCGGCGGCGACCAGCTTCTGGTTGAGCGCCTCGGGCGCCAGGCCGTCGAGGTGGACCAGCAGGGCGTCGGCGCGCCGCTCGTCGATCCGCAGCCCGGGCAGGGTGGCGGCCAGCTCGGCGGCCCTGCCCGGGTCGGGCGTGGCGACCAGGACCCGCCCGGTCGGGGCGAGCAGGTCGGCGACCCGTGCCTGGGCCACCAGCCGGCCCTGGTGCACGATGGCCGCGCGCGAGCAGATCATCTCCACCTCGGCGAGCAGGTGGCTCGAGAGGAACACGGTGACGCCGCCGTCCACCAGCTCGACCAGCAGGTCGCGGATCTCGCGCATGCCCTGCGGGTCGAGCCCGTTGGTGGGCTCGTCGAGCACCAGCAGGCGCGGGGAGCGCAGCAGCGCCGCTGCCAGGCCGAGGCGCTGGCGCATCCCGCTCGAGTACGCCTTGAGCGGCCGCCGGCCCACACTGGCGAGCCCGACCCGTTCGAGCGCCTCGCCGATGCGGCGGCGGCGGTCGTGCCGCGGCCCGCCAGGCCCCGCCTGGTCCAGCGCGGCCAGGTTCGCCCGCCCGGACAGGTGCGGGTAGAAGGCGGGACCCTCGACCAGCGAGCCGACCGATCCGAGGACGGCGCGCGCGGCGCGCGGCATCGGCCGGCCCAGCAGCTCGATCCGCCCGGAGGTGGCGAACACCAGCCCGAGCACCATCCGCACGGTGGTGGTCTTGCCGGAGCCGTTGGGGCCGAGGAAGCCGAACAGGTCCCCCTCGTGCACCTCCAGGTGGAGGTCGTCGACGGCCACCAGGTGGCCGTAGCGTTTGGTCAACCCCTCGGTGACGATCGCGGCCGTCATGGCACCGTCCGCTCCACCACGCCCTCGCGGGCCAGCCTGGTCGCGATCCGTTCGAGCACCTCGGGCGTGACCGTGCCCGCCAGCACGTAGGCGACCCCGCCCGACTCGAACGCCATGCCGTTGAGCAGCGCGGTCCGCGCCAGGCTGGCCGACCCCCACGGCCCGGTCACGTTCGGGACGCGCTGGCGGAAGGCGGCGTCGCGGGGCGAGCGCCACTCGGGCAGGGCGAGCACCGCGACCAGGCCGTAGCCGCGCCCGTAGGTGCCGGCGGCGCTGGCGAGGCTGGCGCGGCGCGGCTCGCCGCCGAGCTCGTCGGGCAGCACGAACCGTGACAGGCGGCCCACCAGCCTGGCCGCGTCCGGCGCCTCGCGGTACTGGACGTCGGCGTCGACGGGAGGCTCGAAGCCGACCACTTGCGAGGGCGGCCGCGTCAGGCGCAGGTCGAGGAAGGCGGTGGTGATCGAGGGGCTGCCGGCGCCGCGGGCGGTGACCTCCACCCGCAGGGGCAGGCCGCTGCGCGGGTCGGCCCAGAGCTCGACGCGGCCGATGGTGGTCTCGGACGTGCGCGGGGTGATGCGCAGGCCGAGCGCGGCGACGCCGGCGACCCGGCGCGGGCCGATCCGGGTCAGCTCGCCGGGCGCCGCGGCTGCGGCGAGCCGCCGTCCAAGCTCCGGAGGGAGCAGGTCGGCCGGGCGCGCGAAGCGCACCGCCGGGTCCCCGACGGTGATCACCGCCCGGCGCCGGCCCGAGTCCCACAGCAGGTCCTGGCCCGACTGGTGGTACAGGTCGCGCTCGCCGCCCACCAGCAGCTCGTCGACCCGCCAGGTGGCCGAGCTCTGCACCCACGCCCGTATCCGGGTGGTCTCGCCGAGCAGCGCCACCGCCTGGCCTGCCTGGGGCACGTCGGGCAGGCCCAGGGTGGCGTGGCTCTGCGCGTATCCCTGGTACGGCACCTCCGCGGAGGCGCGCACCCTGGCCAGCAGCTCCTCCGCCGGGAGCTGCCGCCCGCTGAGGGGCAGGGCCGCCACCGCGGCCGGCATGGCGGCGAGGAGCGCGACCACGCCCACCACCGCACGCCACCGCCACCCGGGTGGAGCCCAGAACCTCACCCCACCACAGTACGACGCCGCCCGCCGCTGCGCGCGGACGGCGGAGCTCGTTCGCGCAGCTCACCGGCACTCCGGGAAGACCGCGCCGCTGCTCAGCCAGGCGCGGCGGGCGCGGGCGATGCAGCGTTACAGCCTCCTTACGGATCCGGCGGCTCGAGGGCGCTGTCACGGCGGAGGGGGTCTGCCTCGTCTCGTGGGGTAGTACCCGGACACGGAGGAACCCAATGGAACGAAACGGAGCTGCACCACTCGAACGGCGCCCAGGCGACCGGTTCGTGCTGGCGGTGACGCTGCTGGCGGGGGTCGTCACGCTGGCGACGGGGCTGTGGGCGTTCCTGGCGCCGCGCTCGTTCGCCGACGCGGTCCGCTTCCCCTACGCCCGCCACTTCGTGCACGACACCGGGGCGTTCCAGATCGGCATCGGCGCCACGCTGCTGCTCGCGCTGGCCTGGCGCGACGGCCTCGCCCTGGCGCTGGCCGGCTTCCTGGTCGGCAACAGCGCGCACGCGCTCAGCCACGTCGCCGACCTGGGGCTGGGTGGCGGTGGCTGGGAGCCGTGGCTACTGGCGGCGGTGTCGGTCGTGGTCCTGGTGGCGCTCGGCCTGCGGCTGCGCGCGATCGACTGGGTGGTCGGCGAGGTGGGCGCCGCCGCGGCGCCGCGGCTGGCGCGCTTCGCCAGGCAGAAGACGGCCGTGCTCACCACCTACCGACGGGACGGCACGCCGGTTCCCACCCCGCTCAGCGTGGTGGTCGACGGCGACCGCCTGCTGATCCGCAGCTACGAGAAGTCGGGGAAGGCGCGCAGGATCCGCAACCGTCCCGAGGTGGAGATCGCGCCGTCCACGGCGCGCGGCAAGCCCACCGGACCGGCCACCCGGGCGACCGCCAGGCTGCTCGACGGCGCGGACTCGCGCCGTGCGGCGCGGCTGCTCGCCCGCAAGTACCCGGGCCTGCACGGCATCGTGGTGCCGTGGGGCCACCGCCTCTCCCGCGCCAAGGTCGGCGCCACCGTCCACTACGAGCTGGTGCCGGTCGAAGGGCCAGCCGCCGGCGGCGGCTCCCGGGTTGCCCGGGGCCGGGAGGCGCTGTCCGGACCGCGGGCGTGAGCCGATACTGAAGGGAGCGACACCGACCGCGGAGCGGAGGCTCCGCCGACCAGAGGGAGCTTCCTTGACGATCCGGTCCTCCTGGCGTCGCGCTGCGGGCCTGCTCGTCGTCGCCACCTTCCTCATGGCGGGAGCGCGGGCGGCGACCTGGGCGTCGCCCCAGGTCGACGCCGCGGCCGACCCGGTGGTCGCCGCGGCCGGTGACATCGCCCCTGACGAGGCGGGCGGGCACCACCAGAAGACCTCCGACCAGGTCCTGGCGATCAACCCCGACGCCGTGCTCGCCCTCGGCGACGACCAGTACCCCGACGGGGCGCTCGAGGACTTCCAGCGCTACTACGACACCACCTGGGGCCGCTCCAAGGACAAGACCAGGCCGACGCCGGGCAACCACGAGTACGAGACCGGCGCTGCCGCCGGCTACTTCGACTACTTCGGCGCGGCGGCCAGGCCGAGCGGCACCAGCTACTACAGCTTCGACCTTGGCGAGTGGCACCTGGTCTCGCTGGACGCCAACATCGGCCACGACGCCGGCTCGCGGCAGGAGCAGTGGCTGCGCGACGACCTCGCCGCCACCACCAAGCGCTGCCTGCTCGCCTACTGGCACCAGCCGCGCTTCTCCTCGGGCATCACCCACGGCAACGACGACTCGGTGGGCCCGTTCTGGAGCGACCTGTACGGCGCCAAGGCGGACCTCGTCCTCAACGGCCACGAGCACCAGTACGAGCGCTTCGGCCAGCAGAACCCCGGCGCCGAGGCCGACCCGCAGGGCATCCGCGAGTTCGTGGTCGGCACCGGCGGCAAGGACCTGTACCCCTTCGGCTCGCCCGACCCCAACAGCGAGTTCCGCGACAACTCGAACTTCGGGGTGCTGCGGCTGACGCTGCACCCGACCAGCTACGACTGGCGCTTCGTCTCCGAGACCGGCGCGGTGGTCGACTCCGGCGGCCCGGTCGACTGCCACTGACCCGCGGCCAGTTCGTGGTGGTCGCCGGGCCCGGCCAGCTCCCCGCCCAGCCGCACCAGCACTGACCGTGGTGCCGGCTCGTCGCCCTATGGGTCGAGGAGCGTCGAGCGGCCTTCGAGCAGGGCGCCGACCTGCTCGGCCTCGGGCGTGCCGACCTGGGTGAACAGGTCGTGGGCGTGCTGCCAGCAGCGCAGGGCCCGCTCGCTGTCGGCGCCGCGCAGCGCGTTGCCAAGGACCACCAGGGTGCGAGCCTCGCCAAGGCGGTGGCAGGTGTCACGGTGCAGGGCCAACGCCTGCCGCGCCTGCTCCGCGGCCTGGCCGTGGTTGCCGGCCTAGCGTCGCGACAGCTCGTCGATCGCGCGGTAGATGCGCTTCTCGGACACCGGCTGGGGGGTTCCGAGCGCCTCGGCGAAGAGGCTGACGCGCAGCTCCTCGATCATCCAGCGGATCCGCTCCAGCGCCTCGGCGTCCACCCCGCCCTGCGGCGGCTCGTCCAGCAGTCGCTCGTAGGCCTGTTGCACCTCGTCGACACGGAGCATCCACTCCCGGTCGCGGGCCGGGCTGGTGGCAAGCTTCTCCAGGCGGAGCTCCGCGGCACGCAGGTAGCGCAGCAGGTCGGGCAACCGCCGCCAGCCGCTGGCGCTGACGAAGCCCGCGTAGACCAGGCCGGCGAGCTGCGCGGAGACGTCGTCGAACACCTCCTGCAGCGGGCCGCCGTCGATGCCCGCCAGCAGCCGCCTGACCCGGTGGGTGGTCTCCAGGATGCGCTGCACCCTGGTGAACACCTCGACCGCGGTGTCGTGGAGCCCGGCACGGACCAGGTCGCGCAGCCGCTCGAAGCCGTCGGAGTCCCAGGCCGGCCCGCCGGCGTCGGCGATCAGCTTGTCGGCGGCGCAGGCGACGCAGTCGTCCAGCAGCTCCGCCATGCTCCCGTTCGGGTTCTGGCTCAGCGCCAGCCGGGCCTTGCCGCTGAGCCGCTGCCGCAGTGCCCGCAGCGGGGACGGGACCGTCTCGAGCAGCAGCCGGCGGGTGCCCCGCCACATGGCGCGCTGCTGCTCCGCCTCGCTCTCCAGCATGCGGATGGCGACGCCGTCGCCCTCTTCCACCAGGGCCGGGTAGGCGGTCACCTGGTAGCCGCCGCTTGGACCTTCCAAGGTGCGTGGCAGGCTGCCGAAGTCCCAGGCACGCAGCCCGTGCCGCTCGACCGCGCCGGCCTGGGCGGAGAGCGTGCTGCGCAGCGCCGGCGCCAGCCGCACCTTGAGCGCCTCCAGGTCCTTGTCCTGGCCCACCGTGCGGCCGTCCTCGCCGAGCACCCGGAAGGTGACGCGGAGGTGGTCGGGCACCCGGTCGGGCTGCCAGGCGTCGCGTGGCACCGCCACGCCCATGCGGCCCAGCTCCCGTCCCAGCGCGTCGAGCAGGGGCGCCTGCAGCGGCACGAGCTGCCGCAGGACCTCCCTGGCGCTGTCGCGCAGCGGCACCAGGTTGCGGCGCAGCGGCTTGGGCAGCGTCCTGAGCAGGGCGGCCACCAGCTCCTCGCGGAAGCCGGGGACCTGCCAGTCGAAGCCGTCGCCGTCGACCTGGTTGAGCACGGGCAGCGGGATGTTCACGGTCACGCCGTCGGCGTCCTCGCCCGGCTCGAACTGGTAGGTCAGCCGCAGGTCCAGCTCGCCCTGCCGCCAGCTGTCCGGGTAGTCGAGCGGGCTGACCTCCCCGGCGCGCTGGTCGACCAGCATCGCCGGGGAGAAGTCGAGCAGGTCGGGCCTGCTCCCGCTGGCCCGCTTCCACCAGGCGTCGAAGTGGCGGGCGGAGACCACCTCGGCCGGGACGCGCTGGTCGTAGAAGTCGAACAGCGCCTGGTCGTCGACCAGGATGTCGCGCCGGCGCGACCGCTCCTCGAGGTCGGCCACGTCCTCGAGCAGCTTGCGGTTGGCGGCGAAGAAGGCGTGGTGGGTGTCCCAGTCGCCGGCGACGAGCGCCTCGCGGATGAACAGCTCGCGGGACAGCTCCGGGTCGATGCGGCCGTAGCCCACCTTGCGCCGCGCCACGATCGGCACCCCGTAGAGGGTCACCCGCTCGTAGGCCACCACCGCGCCCCGGTCGCGCTCCCAGTGTGGCTCGCTGTGGCTCCGCTTGACCAGGTGCGCGGCCAGCGGCTCGATCCACTCCGGCTCGATGCGCGCGACGATGCGCCCCCACAGGCGCGAGGTCTCGACCAGCTCGGCGGCCATCACCCAGCGCGGCGGCTTCTTGAACAGGGCCGAGCCGGGGAAGACGGCGAAGCGGGCGCCGCGCGCGCCGAGGTACTCCTGCTTCTCCGGGTCCTTGAGGCCGACGTGGGAGAGCAGGCCAGCCAGCAGCGACAGGTGGACGGCGTGGGGATCGGCGGGCTCGCGGTTCAGGGTGATGCCGAGCGGCTTGACCGTCTGCCGCAACTGGCCGTAGATGTCCTGCCACTCGCGGATGCGCAGGTAGTTGAGGAACTCCGTCCTGCACAACTTGCGGAACTGGCTCGACGACAGCGCCTTCTGCCGCTCGCGCAGGTACTGCCACAGGTTGAGGTAGGCGAGGAAGTCCGAGCCGGGGTCGGCGAAGCGGCGGTGCTGCTGGTCGGCCGCCTCCTGCCGGTCGCTGGGCCGCTCGCGCGGGTCCTGGATCGAGAGCGCCGCCGCGACCACCATGACCTCCCGCACGCAGTCGTTGCGGCCGGCCTCCAGCACCATCCGCGCCAGCCGCGGGTCGAGCGGCAGCTGCGCCAGCTTGCGGCCCAGCGGCGTCAGCCGCCCACGCGCGGCCTTCCCGGCGGCTTCGAGCGCGCCCAGCTCCTCGAGCAGCTGCACGCCGGCCTTGACGTCGCGCCGGTCCGGCGGGTCGACGAACGGGAAGGCGGGAATCTCGCCGAGGCCCAGCGCGGTCATCTGCAGGATCACCGAGGCCAGGTTGGTCCGCAGGATCTCCGGCTCGGTGAACTCCGGGCGCGAGGCGAAGTCCTCCTCGGAGTAGAGGCGGATGCAGATCCCCGCCGACACTCGGCCGCAGCGGCCCTTGCGCTGGTTGGCGGAGGCCTGCGAGATCGGCTCGATCGGCAGGCGCTGCACCTTGGTGCGGTGGCTGTAGCGGGAGATGCGCGCGGTCCCCGGGTCGACCACGTACCTGATGCCCGGCACCGTCAGCGAGGTCTCCGCCACGTTGGTGGCGAGCACCACCCTGCGGCCGCTGTGCGGCTTGAAGACCCGGTGCTGCTCGGCGGCTGACAGCCGCGCGTAGAGCGGCAGGATCTCGGTCGCCGTGCGCACCTGCCGGCGCAGCGCGTCGGCGGTGTCGCGGATCTCCCGCTCGCCGCTGAGGAAGACCAGGACGTCGCCGGGCCCCTCGGCGCACAGCTCGTCGACGGCGTCGCAGACCGCCTGCGTCTGGTCGCGGTCGGCGTCGCCGGCGTCGGCCACGATCGGCCGGTAGCGCACCTCCACCGGATAGGTCCGCCCGGAGACCTCGACCACCGGCGCGCCGCCGAAGTGGCGGGAGAAGCGCTCCGGGTCGATCGTGGCCGAGGTGATGACCACCTTCAGGTCTCCTCGGCGCGGCAGCAGCCGCTTGAGGTAGCCGAGGATGAAGTCGACGTTCAGGTTGCGCTCGTGCGCCTCGTCGACGATCAGCGTGTCGTAGCGGCGCAGCATGCGGTCGCGCTGCAGCTCCGCCAGCAGGATGCCGTCGGTCATCAGCTTGACCAGTGTGCCGTCGCCCACCTGGTCGCTGAAGCGCACCTGGTAGCCGACCGCGCCGCCGAGCGGCGTGCGCAGCTCCTCGGCGATGCGCTCGGCCACCGTGCGCGCCGCCAGCCGGCGCGGCTGGGTGTGCCCGATCATGCCGCGCACGCCGCGCCCGAGCTCGAGGCAGATCTTGGGGAGCTGCGTGGTCTTCCCCGAGCCGGTCTCGCCGGCGACGACCACCACCTGGTGGTCACGGATGGCGGCGAGGATCTCGTCCTTCTTCTGGCTGACCGGCAGCGCCGGCGGGTAGCTGACCTCTGGCAGGTTGGCGCGTCGCGCGGCGACGCGCCGGTCGGCGCTGGCTGGCGTTGGCATGCTGCCGCAGAGGATAGGGGAGGTCGCACCTGGCTTCGTTGACAGGTGCGGTGCAATCTTCCAGAGCATCTCCAGCGACAGGAAGGAGTCAGCCGTGCAACAGCCCACCTACCCCATCCGCCTCTCGGTGGACTACCCCGACCGGGACCTCGACCGGACCACCACCCTGCTGCGCATCTTCGTCGCCATCCCGATCCTGGTCGTGCTCGGCTGCGTCTCCGGCTCGACCTGGCAGTTCTCGTCGGGCAACGGGACGACCAAGGCCGTGGCCGGGGCGGGCGGCCTGCTGTTCCTCGGTCCGCTGCTGATGATCGTCTTCCGCCAGAAGTACCCGCGCTGGTGGTTCGACTGGAACCTCGAGCTGCAGCGGTTCAGCACCCGGGTGGGCGCCTACCTGGCGCTGATGGACGACCGCTACCCGGCCACCGACGACCAGCAGTCGGTCCACCTCGACTACGACTACCCGGACGTGCCGCGCCAGCTGAACCGCTGGCTGCCGCTGGTCAAGTGGCTGCTGGCGATCCCGCACTACGTCGTGCTGGTCGTGCTGAACATCGCCGCGATCGTGACCGTGATCGTCGTCTGGTTCACGATCCTGTTCACCGGGCGCTACCCGCGCGGCGCGTTCGACTTCGTCGAGGGGGTCATCCGCTGGAACAACCGCGTGGCCGGCTACGCGTTCACGCTCGTCACCGACGAGTACCCGCCCTTCCGGCTGGCGGCCTGACGGCCTCGACGCGGTGCCGAGACGGCACCGGGAGGATTGGCCGCCCGGTGCCGTCCCCAGTCCGATCGTCGCCCTTGGGTACGAAGCGAGCGCGTTCTACGGTACGGTCAAGCGGGGCGAGTCGGCGTCCCCTCGGTGGGGCCGGCAGGAGCGGATGGGGAGGCGGGCGTGCCGATATTCCGAGAACGGCGAGACCGGCGCTTGAGCGAGGCGGCGCACAACGCCGGCGTCGAGCGGGACCTTATCGAGGTGGTCGCCGAGCTGTTCGGCGAGGGCAGGACCCCGTCGCGGGAGGAGCGCGAGCTCACCGGCAAGCGGCTGCGCAAGCTCCTGTTCGGCAACAAGCAGCTCAACCCGGCCGAGCGCATGGGCATCGAGGGCCGCGTCTGGCGGCACTTCCGCAACGACAGCCCCGAGCGCGCCTACCTCAACGAGATCGGCTTCCTGAGCTGGAACTGAGGGCGACCCCGCGCCTGGGCGGCACGGGGTCGCGCGTCGTGGCCGTGGCTCAGCCGCAGCTCTCGAGGACGGTCATGTACCAGCCGACACGGTCGGCGGGGGCGACGGTGAAGATGGCGGGACTGCCCTTGCCAGGCTTGTGCATCGCAGCCGGGTAGTCGTGGCTGAAGGTGCAGTCGTAGTCACCGCGGGCGCTGTTGGCCTTGCAGCCGACCAGCCGCAGGTTGACCGCGTACGGACGCATGCCCAGCAGCTCGGCCCGTCCCTGCGGCGTGGTCACGTGCTTGAGCGCGACCAGGTCGATGCGGTTGTACGCCGCCGCCAGGTAGCGCATCGCGCCCTGCGGCGTGGCGAAGTGCGGCACCGAGGGCGTCGCGGGCAGGGTCGCGGCTGGCCGCTCCTTGCTGCTGGTGACCTGGCGAGCGCGGCTGGTCGGAGGCGATAACGCCAGCGGCTGACCGCGGCTGTTGCCTGGCTGGACGGCGGGCCGCAGCGCGCCGGCGCCGCTGGTGGTCGGGGCGGCGGCCGGCGCGGACGCTGGCCGCGGGTCGCCCTGGCTGCCACATCCGGCGAGGACGGCGACGGCGGCGGTCAGGAGCAGAGCGGCACGGAGCTGGGTTGTGCGCATGAGGTTCTCCCCTCGAAGCGGATTGCGCGACCTCTAGAGCGTCCGCTCCGCCGGTCACACCGGACGCGCGGTAGCGTCACGGTGTCGCCCGGAAGCGTCACGATCCGGCCACTGCCGACAGGGGACCCGAGCGGCCGCGCTCGGTGGGACCTGGCGCCGCCGGTCACGCTGCCCACGGCACCCCTTGGCCGCTGTCGAGACGATCCGTATCGTCAGAGGTGTGACCCGACAGGACCCCACCGGGATGCCGGCCGCGGCCGATGATGGCGCCATGACCACGGCCCGTCCCGCCGCCGGCGGTGGCCGCTGGGTGCGCGTCCCCCCGGAGCGGCTGGAGCGCTGGCTGGACGGGTTCGCCGGCAGGCACGGGCCGCTGCGCTGGGACGCCGCCACCGAGCAGGTGACGGTCACGGCGGCGGACGGGGCGGTGGCCGAGCTCCGGGTGCCGTTCCCGCCGCTGGCGGTGAGCGGGCAGGCGCCGTTCGGCGGGCTGGTCGAGCACGCCCGCGCCGAGCGGGTGGTCGGGGTGGTGCTGGTGCGCCTCGGCGGCTTCGCCGTCGGCGTCTTCGAGGGGGAGCGGTTGCGCGCGAGCAAGTGCGGGTCACGCCCGGTGCACGGCCGCGCGGCGGCGGGCGGGCGCTCGCAGCGGCGCTTCGCGCGCCGCCGCGAGGGCCAGGCCAGGGTGGCGCTGGCGGCCGCGGCCGACGCCGCCGCCGCCGTGCTGCTGCCCGTTGCCGCGGAGCTGGGGGCCGTGGTCGGCGGCGGCGACCGGCGCGCGCTGGCCTCGGTGCTCGCCGACCGCCGGCTCGCGCCGCTGCGTGCCCTGCTGGCCGGCGACGTCCTGGACGTGCCCGAGCCGCGCCGGGCGGTGTTGGAGTCGGCCCCGGCACTGTTCCGCGCCGTGCGCGTGCGCCTGCCGGCGCGGGAGCCCGCCTGACCGGCCCGAGAGGTCAGCCGTGACGGGACCGCGACCAGGTCTCGGCGAAGCTGCTGGTGCCGTCGTCGCGGGGAACCCAGGTCGCCTCGGTCCGCTCCAGCCCGTGACGGCCGAGCAGGTCGAGCTCGTCACGCGTCACCGGGGCGGGCATGCCGAGGCTCTGGGGAGGGATCCGCGGCCCTCCGACCCCGGCGAGGAACACCGTGCCCCCCGGGGCGACCAGGGCGGCGAGCGAGGCCAACGCCCGCGGCCGCACCGACCGGGTCAGGGACTGGAGGTTGCGGACCTCGACGACCAGGGAGAACGCCGCCCGCCAGGCGGAAGGCGGCAGCAGGAGGTCGGCGACCAGGTAGGTGATCTGGCTCCCGGGGAAGCGGCCCCTGGCCGACTGGATCGCGGAGCGCGAGACGTCGAAGGCGACCACCTCCCAGCCGAGCCCGGCGAGGAGCACCGCGTCGTCTCCGAGGCCGCAGCCCACCACCAGTGCCCACCCACCGGCGGGCCGGTCGCGCGCCCACTCGACCAGGCGCTGGTCCGGGGAGAGCGTCGCCCACGGGGTTCGCCCGGTCGCGTAGGCGCGCTCGAACCACCCTGCCACGCTGCTCGGATCGCTCACCCCGACTCCTCAGGCTCGGCTCTCGGTCCGCTTGCCCGCCGAGCGTAGGAAGGCTAGCCTCCGCGACACAAGTAGTTAGGCAAACAGCGAATCAGACATGACTATCCGCTTCCTGCTGCCGGAGGACGCGAGCGAGCGTGTGGCGTTCGTGTACTCCCCACTGCTCGAGGCCGTGCTCAGCCTGCACGTCCTCGACGAGCCCAAGCACCACCCCTACCAGCACGGCTGGGTCCGCCGAGCGCGCTCGCTGCCGCCGGGCCTCAAGGCTGAGATCAGGGCGCTCGGGCTGCTGTGCCGCTCGCCCCTGCCCGGCTTCCTGCTCCCGACGTCGGCCGGCGAGCTCGCCGGCTTCTCCGGCGAGCTCGCCGCCATGGGCGAGCTGCCCGACGAGGTGGTCGCCACCGAGCTCAGGCACATCCTCGACTGCCATACGCGGGAGCCGAAACCGTCCCCCGGGAACCCGAACGGGCCGCGCGAGCCCGGCCGGCGCCGGACGATCCCCCGCACGACCGAGCAGCAACCGGTGGACCCCGACGTGGCCAGCCTGATCCTCGACGATCCGCCAGGGCTCATCGAGCGCCTCCAGGCGCTGTTGCGCTGGTACTGGGAGGAGAGCTTCGCCGAGGAATGGGAGCGCCTGGAGCCGATGCTCGCCGAGGGCGTCGAGGAGGCCGGTCGCACCATCGCCGGCCGCGGCCTCTACGCCTTCTTCGACACGCTGCGGCCCAAGGTCCTGACCGACCGGGCGGAACGGATGGTCTGGCTGGAGCGGCCCCACGACCACGAGGTCGTGGTCCCGGAGGGTGCCCACCTGGTGCTCGCCCCCAGCGTGTACGCCTGGCCTCACGTCCCGGTCAACTGTGACCCGCCGTGGCCGCCCCAACTGGTGTACCCCGCTCCCCAGATCGCCAGGGAGGACCTGCCACGGATCCCACCCGACGACCTGGTGCGGGTCCTACGGGCGCTGGGGGACGACACCCGGCTGCGGACGCTCAGGCTGGTGGCGGAGCGGCCGCGCTCCACCCAGGAGCTGGCGCAGCTCGTCCACCTGAGCGAGGCGGCGACCTCCAAGCACCTGCGGACGCTGGCCGACGCCGGACTCGTCCGCGGCCGGCGGGAGGGGTTCTACGTCCTCTACGGCCTGGCGGACGAGCGGCTCCGCTCGGTCGGCGCGGCGATCGCCGCCTTCCTCCACGACCACCGCGAACCGTAGACAGCGCCCATCCGATTCGCTATCTGACGAACTCTTTGTCTACGCGCTCTGGCGGGTCGTACGGTAGGCCAAGCCGGGCAGTACCGGACATGCGCGACGGGTCGGTCTTGGATCCCCCGGGCTCGCCGCGCCGGGTTCGTCGAAGGAGGAGACATGCGTCGCTTGAAGGTTCGCGCCCGTGCCGGGCTGCTCACCCTGGTCGGGCTGGCCGCCCTCGTCCTGGCCGCCGGCGCCGCGCTGATCGGACCGCACTAGGTGCCCTCGCGCGGGCCCGCCACCGGAGCGGGTCCGCGCTCCCTGCCATGCTGCTGCCGCTCGCTGCCGTCCTCGGGCTGGTCGCCGGCCTGCTGACCGGTGGCCGCCTCTCCAACCTGCTCGCCCGCCGGCTGCGCCTGCCCCTGGTCGCCGTGGTCGCGCGTGGCCGCTGACCCCGTGGCTGTTCAGCGCCTCGCTGGCCGTGCTGGTCGCCTGGACGTGGTGGCAGCGGCACCAGTTCCTCGGCATCTGGCTGGTCGCCGCCGGCTCCTCGATGAACCTCCTGGTGGTGGTCGCCAACGGCGGTCGCATGCCGGTGCCGGTGTCACTTGCCCACCTGGGGCCGAGGAACCTGCTGCGCGACGGCGTCCTCGGCCAGTACGCGCTGCTCGGCCCGGCCACGCGCCTTGGGTGGCTGGCCGACACCGTGCACCCGTCCGGGATCGCCGGCAGGGTGTTCGCGCAGGCCTACAGCCCGGGCGACCTGGTGGTGGCCGCCGGCTTGTTCGCGACCCTGCTGCTGGCCACGCGCCCTCTGGCCGAGGTGCCGATGGCGGCAACCCGGCCGGGCCGCCGGGCGGGACGTCCCGCCCGGCGGCCCGGCCGGCGGCGCGGCTCAGGTGGTGGCGAGCGCGTCCGGCGCCGGCCGCCGCCTCGGCTGGCGCGCGGCGAGCCGACTGGCGACGTGCTCGGCGTCGCGCCCGACCCCGCCGACGAACGAGGAGGTCAGCGCGTACTGGAAGAGCTGCCCGACGAAGTAGAGGCCGGGCTCGCCGGAGACCACCCCGCGCTCCTGCAGCGGCCGGCCGTCGTCGCCGAGGACCGGCAGGTCGATCCAGCCGAGGTCTGGCCGGAACCCGGTGCACCAGACCACGTTCGCCACCTCGAGGACGCGCCCGTCCGCCAGCAGCGGGGCGCCGTCCCGGACGCCGGCCATCCTCGGCACCCGCTCGATCCCGGCGGCGGCGATGTCCTGCGGCTTGACCCGGATCAGCGGCCCGCCGTGGGACAGGACCTTCGGCCGCAGCTTGCGGCCTGGTCGGGTCCGCACGCTCAGCACGTGCGTCCCGACGAAGAAGAGCAGGGGAGCGAGCAGGCGCCCGCGCCAGCTCCCGATGCGGACCGGGACCTTGCCGACGTCCCTGCCGGACAGCCAGGTCCGGTGCTCGCGGGAGACCTCCAGGCCGATGTCGGCCCCGGAGTTGCCGGCGCCGACCACCAGCACGGCGCCCTCGCGGAGCTGCGACGGGTTGCGGTACTGGCTGGAGTGGAGCTGCACGATGGCGGGGTCGAGCTCGGCCGCGAACGCCGGGACGCTCGGGATCCCATACGTGCCAGAGGCGACCACCACGCTGTCGGCCTCGAAGCGGTGCTCCCCGGCGCTGACCACGTAGCGGTCGCCCTCGCGGGAGAGCCGCTCCACGCGGACGCCGCCGCGCACCGGCAGCTCGAACCGCGCCGCGTAGGCCTCGAGGTAGTCGGCCATCTCGTCCCTGGCAGGGAACGACCAGGCGGGCGCCGGGAACGGCCAGCGGTGCTGTCCATGCCGGCGAGGTCGCCCATACGCCGGCGAATCTCCCCGGTCTCGTAGAACGCCCTGCCCGCGGCCGCCGGGTGGAAGGTCAGCTCCTGGCAGGCGCGCGTCGCCTCGGCCTCGGCCTCCGACCACGCCCCGAGGAGGAGCGCGACCTCGCTGCGGTTGACGCGGCAGAAGCCCGGATACGGGGACTCCGGGGAGAGGCCCTCGTACCAGGCCCTCGCCGCCTCGCTCCATTCGCCCGCCCGCCCGAGGTCACCGACCTCGAGGCAGGCGGCCATGACGTTGCAGTAGATCGCGCCGGTGAAGTAGCGGCTCAGCTCCCCGGCGACCACCGAGGTCATCGCCTCGTCGAGCAGCGCCATGCCCTCGGCGACCCTGCCGGCGGCCACCAGCGCCAGCCCCTGGGCATGGATCCCCATCGCGACCAGGTCGCGGTCGCCGAACCGCTGCCCGATCGCGATCGCCCGCTCGGTGAGCGGCAGCGCCGCCTCCAGCTCGCCGCGGCGGTGCGCGACGAAGGCCTCGCACAGGGCCAGGTGGCCGTGCTGGAGGCACTCCGGCCGGTCGCGGAGGTGGCGTTGCGCCCGCATCAGCCAGCCCGCGCCGGCTGCCACCTCACCACGCCAGAAGCGGTCGATGCACAGGCGCCCCGCCACCATCGCCGCCGCCGGGTCGTCGCCCGCGTCCGCGTAGCCGGCGTAGGCACGCTGCCGCGCCGCGAACGACTCGTCCATGCGGCACAGCCACCAGGCGGCGTCGGCGAGGCCCTCCAGGTCGCGAGGCGACAGGCCGGCAGGGTCGAGCGCCCGCAGCCGCTGGTACGCCTCTGCCCAGGACTCCCGCGCGACGGCGTCCCTGGCCTCGGCGATCAGCTCGGCCACCCCTGCCTCCTCCCCTACGAGCGCCACGGCGGCTCCAGCTTTGGGCCTGCGGCGCCCGGCCAGGCGCGACCCCGCCGACCAGCTGGGGTCAGGTGCGGGAGGCTCGGCTCACAGTTGGTAGGGGCCGAACCTGGCCCAGGCCACCACCACGGCGAGCAGCAGCAGCACGGCGTTGATGCCGATCATCTGCAGCTCGCCACGGCGCCGGTGGGTGAGCGCGGCGAGGACCATCTGCAGGGCGAGGCCGACCGCAGCCAGCGGGACCAGCACGGTGGCCACGCCGGTGACCGCGGGCAGCAGGAGCCCGATGCCCGCGAGGAGCTCCAGCGCGCCGATGAGCTTCACGGTGTTGTCGGAGAAGTCCTCGACCCAGCCCATGTTGGTGGCCAGCTTGTTGCGCGGCTGGCTGATCTTCATCACGCCCGCCGCCAGGAAGGCGAGGGCCAGCAGCACCTGCAGGATCCAGACGAGCACGTTCATGGAAGCTCCTCTCCTCGAAGCGGAGATAGCCCTCCGATCTCAGCGTCAACCTAGCACAAGACGGAGGATAGCCTCCGTATTCCCGGTACACAGGTGGCATCGAGTAGCTGGCCCGGGTCGCGTTGTACCCTGGCTCGGCCCGCTCGTGCGTGAAGACGCAGCTCGGAGGCTCCATGGACGACCGCCCGCAGCACGAGGTCCAGACCGTGCTCGGCCCGGTCGCGGCGGAGCTGCTCGGGCCCACCGACGCCCACGAGCACCTCTTCCTCGACACGCCGGCGCTACCGGGCGAGGCGTTCACCGAGCTCGAGCCGATGGTGGCCGAGGCGTCGGCGCTGCGCGAGGCCGGTGCGCGCGCCGTCGCCGACCTCACCCCGATCGGCTGTGGCCGCGACCCCCGGCGGCTCGTGCAGCTCGCCGAGCGGACCGGGCTGCACCTGATCGCCGCCACTGGCTTCCACCGCGACGCCCACTATCCGGCGGGCCACTGGGTCCACGCCGAGCCGGAAGACGTGCTCGCCGAGCTGCTGGTCACCGACCTCACCGAGGGGATGGACGAGCGCGACTGGCAGGGGCCGCTGCCGCGGCGTTCGGCGGCCCGGGCGGGTGTGGTCAAGCTCGGCGCCTCGTACCAACGGCTGACGCCCTCCGAGCGGCGACGGCTCGCCGCCGGCGCCCAGGCCGCGGTGCGCACCGGCGCACCGGTCGCGGTGCACTGCGAGACGGGCACCTTCGCCCATGAGCTGCTCGACCTGCTGGCTGAGCACGACCTGCCGGCGCGGCGGGTGGCCCTGGCGCACATGGACCGCAACCCGGACCCTGGCCTGCACGCCGAGCTCGCCGAGCGCGGCGCGTTCCTGATGTACGACGGCGCCGGCAAGGTCAAGCACCACCCGGACTCGCTGCTGATCGACCTGGTCGCGTGGATGGCCGAGGCGGGGCACGCCGCCAGCGTGCTGCTCGGCGGCGACGTCGGCCGTCGCGGCGAGCTGCGCGCCCACGGCGGCGGGCCGGGCATTGCGCACCTGTTCGCGGTGCTGGTCCCGCGGCTGCGCAAGGCGCTCGGTGCAGAGCTGGTCGTGCAGGTCACGATCGACAACCCGGCGCGCGCGTTCGCCTTCGAGCCGGCGACCGGCCCCGAGTCAGGGCGGCCCGCCCCCGCGCCGGGCGAGCCGGCGCCAGCCTCGGGCGCGTCCCCTGGGGCGGACCCGTGAGCGACGGCGGCTACGACGTGGTGGTGGTCGGCGCCGGCTCGGCGGGCGCGACCGCGGCGATCGCCGCGGGCCGTGGTGGCGCCCGCACCCTGCTGGTGGAGCGCATGGGCTTCCTCGGCGGCATCTCCACCGCCGTGCTCGACACCTTCTACGCGTTCTACACCCCGGGGACGGCGCCGCGGCGGGTGGTCGGCGGCATCGCCTGGGAGGTGGCCGGCCGGCTGACCGAGGACGGCGCCGCCTTCGAGCGGCCCAACACCTACGGGGCGGGGACCGGCATCACCTACGACCCCGAGGTGCTCAAGCGCCTCTGGGAGGCGCTGGCGCTGGAGGCTGGCGTGGAGGTGCTGCTGCACACCTGGGTCACCGGCGTCGAGCTGGACGGCGACCGCCGGGTGCGCGCCCTGACCCTGTTCAACAAGGGCGGCGCCGGCCGGGTCGAGGCCGCCGTGGTGGTGGACGCGTCCGGCGACGCCGACGTGGCCGCCTGGGCCGGCGTGCCCTTCGACGACCCGGCGGCCAACGGGCAGATCCAGTCGCTGTCCACCGTCTTCCGGCTGGCCGGCGTCGACGTCGAGCGGGCCGAGGCGTTCGGCAAGGCCGCCATGTGGGCGCGCATGCGCGAGGCGGGGGAGTCGGGCGCCTACCGGCTGCCACGCATCGAGGGGAGCTGGCACCGCACGCCCCAGCACGGCGTGGTGATGGCGCTGATGACCAGGGTGCCGCGGGTGGACGCCACCGACCCGCGGCAGCTCACCCGCGCCGAGATCGAGGGCCGCAGGCAGGCGTGGGAGTACGCGCGCTTCCTGCGCGAACAGGTGCCCGGCTTCGAGCGGGCGGTGATGGTCTCGACCAGCCCGGCGATCGGCGTCCGGGAGAGCCGGCGGGTGCACGGCCGCTACCGGCTCGACGCCGACGACGTCCTCGGCGGCCGCCGCTTCGACGACGAGGTCGCGCTGTGCGGCGCCCCCATCGAGGACCACCACGCCGGCGCCGACACCCGCTGGAGCTACGTCCCGGACGGCGGCGTCTACGGCATCCCCTACCGCTGCCTGCTGCCCCGGGAGGTCGAGGGCCTGCTGGTGGCCGGGCGCTGCTTCTCCGCCACCCACGACGCGCACGCCAGCGCCCGCTCGATGGGCACCTGCATGAGCATGGGCCAGGCGGCGGGCACCGCCGCGGCCCTGGCCGCCGCGGCCGGCTGCGTGCCCAGTGACCTGCCCGCCGCCCGGCTGCGCGCCCAGCTCGCCCGCGACGGGGTCCTGCTGGAGCCCGTGCCGCCGGCCGGGCGAGGGGCGGCCTCGTGACCGCGGAGCCGCCCCTGCGCGTGCTGGTCGCCGGTGCCGGCGGCGGCATCGGCGGCGCCTGCGTCGAGGCGCTGGGTCAAGCCGGCCACCAGGTCGTCGGCGTCGACCGCGACGCCGACGCGCACGCGGTCGACGTCACCCAGCCGGGCGGCGCCGAGCGGGCGGTGGAGCTCGCCGCGACGACCCTCGGCGGCATCGACGGGATCGTGCACGCGGTGGGGATGAGCGGGCGCCGGCTCGGTGACGGTCCGGTCACGCACTGCGCCGACGGCGCCTGGGCCGAGGTCATGCGCGTCAACCTGGAGTCGGCCTTCCGCCTGATGCGCGCCGGCCTCCCCGCGCTCGCCAGCGGCGGCTCCTTCGTGACCGTCGGCTCGGTGCTCGGCCAGTCCGCCGACCGCGACTTCATGACCGCCGCCTACGCGGCCAGCAAGGGCGCGCTGGCGAGCCTGACCCGCGTCGCCGCCATGGAGGTCGCCGCGCGGGGCGTGCGCGTCAACCTGGTCGCCGCCGGCCTGGTCGACACCCCGATGGCCAGCCGCGCCCTGGGAGACGAGCGCATCGCCGGCCGCCTACCCGAGCTGCAGCCCCTCGGCTCCCGCGCCGTCAGCGCCGCCGAGGTCGCCGCGGCCGTAGCCTGGCTGCTCTCCCCGGCCTCTGCCCGCACCACCGGCGCCAGCCTCCCTGTGGACGGCGGCTGGTCGCTGCGCTGACACTCGGCAGGTTTGGGCAACCCGGGACCGGCAGCTTGCCGGTGACCTGACGACGGCAGCACACTCAGCCACATGAAGACGATGATCGACGTGGACGACGAGGCTTTGGCACTGGCCGCGACGGAGTTGGGCACGAAGACCAAGCAGGACACCGTCAACGCCGCGCTCAACTTTGTCGCCGACCGGCGCCGCCGAAACGAGCAGCTTCTCG
>WNGA01007681.1_pt1 | contig 22279 bp, 17 predicted proteins | sample 5400061 | NCBI WGS metagenome assembly WNGA01 (sample SAMN13153366, study PRJNA577476) | soil metagenome | isolation source: 100 cm soil or saprolite under grassland replicate 2 | place: USA:California | collected 2016-06-15
CCGAGGTCTTGATCACCGAATACGACCGCATCCGGCTCTTCCTCAATCTGGGCGGCGGCCGATTCACGGACATCACCGCGTCAGCCGGTCTGACGAACCGCCACTGGAGCGTTCCGGCTGCGTTTGTCGATTTCGACCGCGACGGCTGGCTGGATCTGGTCGTGGGCAATTACCTCGACTTCGATCCCACGCAGCGCTGCCCCGATGCCAAAGGCCAGCCGGACTTTTGCGGACCGCACGGTTTCCCCGCCACGATCACGCGGCTGTTCCGCAATCTCGGCGCGGGCGCGTCGCCGCCGCGATTCGAAGATGTGACTGTCCGCTCCGGCCTCGCGCGCGCGCCGGGCAAGGCGATGGAAATCGTCTGCGCGGATTTCGACGGCGATCACTGGCCGGACCTCTTCATCACGGACGACGGCCTGCCAAACCGCCTTTTTGTGAATCAGCGCAACGGCACGTTCAAGGAGGAGGCGGTCGCCCGCGGGCTGGCCTACACGGGCATGGGCGCCGCCGCCGCAAACATGGGCGTAGCGCTCGGCGACGTGGACGGGGATGGGCTCTTCGACTTGTTCGTGCCGCATCTGGCGGAGGAAAACCACACCCTCTGGCGGCAAGCCCCGCGCGGCGTTTTCCAGGACGACACCGCTCGCGCCGGCCTGCTCAATCTCCCCTGGCACGGCACGGGGTTTGCCGCCGAGTTCGCCGATTTCGACTGCGACGGCGCGCCGGACCTCGCGGTGGCCAACGGCCTGGTGCGCCGGCGCCTGGGCAATGCGCCGTCCAAACTGGCCGCCGGCATCGCGCCGTTCTGGACGCCCTACGCCGAGCCGGCCCAGCTTTTCGCCAATGACGGCCATGGCCGGTTCCGCGAGATCTCCGCAGCCAACCCGGCTTTCTGCGGCGAAGCCCTGGTCGGGCGCGGCCTGGTCTGCGGCGACATCGACAACGACGGGGCGCTGGATCTGCTCGTCATCGGCATCGGCGGCCCGGCGCGGTTGTATCGCAATATCGCGGCCCCGCGCGGCCACTGGCTCGGCCTTCGCGCCATTGATCCGGCGTTGGGCGGCCGCGATGCCTACGGCGCGGAGATCGAACTGCGGGCCGGCGGGCGGACTTGGTGGCGGCTCGTGCAGCCGGCACACGGCTACGCGTCAAGCCACGATCCGCGCGCCCATTTTGGCCTCGGCGCAGTCTCCACGGTGGAATCGATTCGCGTGCGCTGGCCGGACGGCGTCGAGGAGGAATTCCCCGGCGGCGCCATCGATCAATATCGTCTCCTCCGCAAAGGCTCGGGAGGACGTAGGGCAGCCGTCTCGCCTGCCCCGGCCGCGAAGCGGCCAAACGGAGTCGCGCCTTTGGCGCTGGGCAGGCGAGACGCCTGCCCTACGTTGTAGCGCCACTCATCCGCTGTGACCCCTTCCTCTCACCCGTCCAAACGCCATCGTGCCAATTGGCGAGCTGCCTTATTCATTGGGTTGTTGTTAGCCGGCGCCGCATTGATTGTGCTGATACCTAAGCCGCCACGTCCGCCGTCCATCTCCACCCGCGGATTGGATCCCGCCGTCGCGAGGCTCATTGAGAGCGCTTTGCGCTACGTGCGCGCCACCCCCCGTTCGGGCGACGCCTGGGGCAAGCTAGGCTCCGCGCTCATGCACTACGAGTTCATCCCGGAAACTCAGGTGTGCTTCGATCGCGCCGAAGAGTTGTCACCGGGCAATCCACGGTGGCCCTATCTCCACGCCTTGCTCCTGCTTTCACATCATCCGGCCGACGCCGCGCCGCTGCTGCGCCGAGCTGTCGCCGCGTGCGGCGACCAGCCCGACATGCCTCGGTTGCAACTGGCCCAATGGCTCGCCGAACGCGGCGAAGCCGCCGAGGCCGAACAACATTTCCAGACCCTCCTGCGGCTCGCGCCGAATCATCCGCCCGCGTTGCTTGGCCTCGCGCGATTGCGCCGTGTCCAGGGCCGCCTGGTGGAAAGCCGCGGATACCTCGACCGCTGCCTGGGCAATCCCCACACCGCCAAGGCCGCTCACGCCTTGCTGGCGCAGGTCCAACAGGCGCTCGGCGACACCCCCGCCGCCGAGGTCGCCGCACGCCGCGCGGCCAGCCTGCCTGCCGACGCGCCTTGGCCTGACCCATTTTGGACCGAAGCCTCTGCCTTCCGCGTCGGCCGCAAGGCCCTTCTCCAGGATGCTTCGGACTTGCTCGATCGAGATCAACTTGCCCCGGCGCTCCAGATCCTGGCCTCCGTGACCCGCGATTACCCTGACGATGACGAAGCGTGGTATCTCACGGGCTGGACGCTCAATCGTGTCCAGCGCGGCGCGGAGGCCGAGCCCGCATTGCGCGAGCACCTCCGCCGTTCGCCCCAATCTCCCAAGGGCCACGCCCAGCTTGCCGTGTCACTCCTCAACCAAAAGCGCCCGGCCGAAGCGGTCGAAGTCCTCGAAGCCGCCTTGAAGCTCAAGCCCACCTGGCGCGAGTTGCACTTCAACCTCGGTTATGCTTGTGCGCAATTGGGCCGCGACGCGGACGCCATCCAGCACCTGCGCGATGCGCTGGCGCTCGATCCGAACCATGTCCCCACCTACACCGCCCTTGCCGAACTGCTCATCCGCCGTGGCAACGCCACCGAAGCCCGGCCGCTGCTGCGCCAGGCGCTGGACCTTCAACCTTCCGACGCCCGCGCCCGGGCGTTGCTCCAATCGCTTGCGCCGGGGGAGTGAAGAAACTTGATCCGATCCGGTCCCCAATTTCGCTACTGTTAAGTGAAGACCGTGATCGGCGACAACCATACTGTGCTCCGCGATGAATGACGTGACGCACATCCTGGACGCCATAGGCGCGGGCCGGGCGGGCGCCGCGGACGAGTTGCTGCCGCTCGTTTACGACGAGCTGTGCCGCCTGGCCGCCCGCAAGCTGGCTCACGAGCCTCCGGGCCAAACGCTGCAGGCCACGGCGCTGGTGCATGAGGCCTATATCCGGCTGGTCGGTTCCCAGCAGCAGAAGTGGAGTAACCGCGGGCATTTCTATGGCGCCGCGGCGGAAGCGATGCGGCGCATTCTGATCGACCGCGCGCGCCGCCGTCGGTCGGAACGTCACGGCGGCGGGCTGCGCCGTGTGGACCTCGACAGCCTCGAACTGGGCGTTGAACCGGATGACGATCAGTTGCTGGCGCTGAACGAGGCGCTGACACGGCTGGAGGATCGCGACAAAGCGAAGGCGGAACTGGTGAAGCTCAGGTTCTTTGCCGGCCTTTCGCTGCCGCAGGCGGCGGAAGCGCTGGGGATGCCGGAAGGCAGCGCCAAGCGGGCCTGGGCCTTCACGCGAGCCTGGCTTTATCGCGAGCTGACAAGGGAGTGAACGAACAAACCTGCAAACCAAAATCACAATTATGAACAACCGAATTCTGTTTCTCACCGCCGGCGTGGCGATCTTCCTGGCCGGATGTTTTGTCCTTTCGGTGAACCCGCTCTACACAGAGAAGGACCTCGTTTACGATCCGGCACTGCTTGGCACTTGGGGCGAGCCCAAGGATGACGAGCGCTACACCTTCGCCCGCGCCGGGGAGAAGGCTTACACGTGGATCGTGAAGGAAAAGGACGGCTCCAGCGAATTCGACGCACACCTTCTGCAGCTCGGCGAGCATCGGTTCCTCGACGCGCTGCTCGTTCGGATGGAGGGAGAGTGGAAGGGAGGGGGCTTTGGACGGGTCGCGTACATCGCCCGCCCAGCCCACATTTTCTTCAAGGTCGAACTGACCAACGCGACGTTGCGCCTGGGCGGGCTGCACCCGGAACGGCTGGGGAAGCTGCTCAAGGACCGTCCCGCTCTTATCGCTCACGAATGGGTGAAGGAGCCGGACGCAATCAATGATGGACAGCGCGTGTTGCTCACAGCGTCCACGGCCGAGTTGCAGAAGTTCATGCTGAAGTACGTCGGTGACACCAACGTCTTCGTAACTGGGGAGCCCCTGCCGAGACTCGAGACCGCGGCTGCGAAGCCTTGATTTGAAAAACGATTAGCCCGCGATTCTCGCCAAAAGCTTGAGGACGCGACGGCCTGTAGCCGCCGACGTGAGGAGGCGGAGAACGCAGAACCACGTTCCATCCGCCTCCTCACGTCGGCGGCTACAATCGCTGGTGACAAATATTGGCCCATCCTACTTACGCCTCGGCCGAGCCGCGTGGCGCAGGTAAGCGTACGTGCCGATGGCGACGAGCAAACCGAGGATTCCGAGTGCGAACACGAACGGCCGCTTCTGCACCAGGTCGAGATCGACCAGCAAATAGCTGCCCAGCGCCAGCCCCGCCAATCCGCCCACCATCAGGCGCCAGCGCGACCGCCACGGCGCGATGGCGATGAACGTCAATGCGACGAGCAGATAGAGCAGAACGTCCACGCGCACGAAGGGCGCGGCGCGATGTTCGTGCGCGTTGAGAAAAAGCGCGCTGAGTGTGTGCAGGATGCCGAGCACTTCGAGCAACCGGCTGGCGCGCCGCAGGTCGAGGCTGGCTGAGCGTTCCGTCGCCAGCATCAGCCCGAGGAACAGCAGTCCGTTCAGCACCAACGAGAGGAATTTCAGCCTGTCGGAGTCGAAATAAGCAAAGCTCTGGCTCGAGAGGCCGAGCATCTTCAGTGTCGGTCCCTCCAGCGCCATTACGTCCAGCCCGCCGACCAGCGCCACGAGCGAAGCGAGGTGAAACGGCATCGTCCAACGCACGCGGCCGGCTCGTTCGAATGCCAGCGCCAGCGGTTCCATCAGCGCCAGCGGCAGGCACCAGAGCGCCTGAGTCTCCGGCTTCTTCTCCAGCAGGTTGAACTGCAGCAGCACGCCGACGTAGCTTGCCGCCGCGAGCGCCGCGGTCGTCCAGGCGAAGCCGGTCAACTTCAGGCGCGCCAGGCCGAGCGCCGAGATGACCAGCGCAGTCAGGCTGGCGGCAACCACCTGTTGATTCGTGAAAGTGCGCTCGAACAACTGTTTCACGCCTTCGGCCGGAGTGGCGAGCACGTTGAGGTCCGCCAGCAACGCCAGCACGGACGGTGCGATCGACATCGCCGCCGCGGCCAGGAACGACGCCGCCGCCAGCTCCTCGCGACGCCGGTCCGCCTGCCAGCCCAGGCCGAGCAGGCAGAGCGTGCCTGCGAGCGGGGCCAGCCAGCGCCACGGCGCGGCCACTTCATCGCGCAAGAGCCATACGGTCAGGACTGAGGCCACGACTATCAGCCACGCGCCCGCGTAGAGCGCCGTTTGCACGAAAGTGAGCCGGCGCGCGTCGATAATCCAGTGGTCTTCCTCCGCGAGAATGCGCCGGTGCACAACCTGCAGTGCGTCGCGTTCATCGCTGGAGATCATGCTCTGGCCCTGCCAGCTTTCCGCCTCGGTCGAATAGGCGCTGATGCGTTGGCGCAGGATGTCGTCATAAAGTTGCGGCTTGAGATGCACCGGTTCGCCGGCCAGGTAGCGGCCCAGTTCCACCACCAGTTCAGCCGCACTCGGGCGGTCGGCGGGATTCCACGACAGGCAAGCCAGGCACACGGCTTGCAAATCCTCCGGCGTGCCCACAGCCACGTCGCGCAGGAAGGGTGGGTGCGACGTGGCCAGCGACCGCAGCACTTCGTCAACGGTCTCACCGGAAAAGGGCGGCCGACCCGTGAGCACTTTGAACATCAGGCTGCCGAACGAGAAGAGGTCCGACGCCGGCGTCAGCGGTTTGCCGGCGGCTTGTTCCGGAGACGCGTAGAGCGGCGAGCCTTCGAAGTAACCGAGCCCTTCACGCACTTCCTCGAAGGAGACCGCCAGGCCGAAATCGAGAATTTTCGGTTTCAAGTCCGGGCCGACGAGCACGTTTTCCGGCTTGAGGTCCCGATGAATCAGCCCTTGTGCATGGGCCACTGCCAGCCCGCGGGCGACTTCCTGGAGCAGGCGCGCTTTCTGATCAAACGTGAGGCTCTGGCAAGCCTGGTCCAGCGGGTAGCCGTGGACCAACTCCATGACGATCGCGGGCGGGTCCGTCTCGTCAAGCACCGAGAAAATCGTAATAATCGCCGGGTCGCGCACGCCGGCGGCGCGACGGGCCTCATTGACAAGGCGGGCCCGAAGTTTGGTTCCAGGCCGGGGCCTCAGGACCTTGAGAGCCACCGAGCGTTGAAGCTTTTCATCCTGCGCCTCGTAAACGGTGCCCAGCCCGCCCCGGCCAAGCACGCGGCGCAGCGTGAAGCCGGGAATCTGCGGCGGCGTTTCGCTCGCTTCCCGCTCGCGGCTGGTGGCCAAATCGCTCCGTGCGGACAACGCTGCTTCGATGCGCTCTCGCACCTCGCGGTGCAACGGCGCGTCCACCGAGGCAAGATAATCGTCGAGTGAACGCGCGTCGGAATGTCGGTCGAGATACGCCGCCGCGAATCTGGCGGCGTCCGAGAGGAGAGCCGTGCTTCGTCGCGGGGGCAACGCATCGACTTTCACCGTCACCGCGCCCTCCAGAAAACGGCCGCAAGTGTCGTGCGCCTTCAGCAAAGCGCTCACTTCGCCCCGCAACGCTGCGTCGGAGCCGCAGGCTTTGGCCAGGAGGCTCTCCCGTTGCTCGCCCGGTGGGAGAGCAAGTGCCGCACTGAAGACTTCTTCCAGGCGTTTGGTATCCACGTGCATGACTCGATCGTTCGGCTTGCCGGAGGCCACGCATCGAACTACGTGCATTGGCTCAAATCACGTCCAGCGGATGCGACGTGATCCAGATCTCCAGTTGATCGAAGCGGGTCTTGAGCTGCTCTTTGAACTGCCGAAAGAAAGCGCGATGCTCAGGCAAATCCTCTACATCAACGAAGAACCGCGTGAGGTTGTCTTGGTAAACAGCGCCTTCATGTTCCCACACGCCCCGCACGGTCTGGGTCTCCCAAGAGGCCGAACCGAACCGCTGGCGCAGTTCGGTAAAGGTTTGCGCGAGCAATGGCTCAGGCACGGGCCGCCCGTCATTGAACAACAGCGGCACCAGGATTTCGTAGCGACGCAAGCCGTTCATACGGAGCCGGACCGATCACAGTAAAGCTGATGCCCTCTTCCGCCAGATAGCTCAGGGCAACGGAGGATACCGCCGTCTCCCCGGATGCCCAGCTCTTGCCCGAAAAGCGAGGGATGAGTTTGCCCAGAGCTTTTTGTTCGGTCTCTTTGTCCGGAAACCGGATTAGAATCTGCACGACGCTGAACCTACGCGTTCGGCGGGTTCTGCGCAAGGCTTGGTTAGGTCGAGGCTTGGAATTCCGCTCGCCATTCAAACTGCTGGATTGAGGTTCACTCCTTCGTCAGTGTCTCGTCGAGGTTCAGGATGGCCCGGCTGACCATCGCCCAGGCGGCGACCTTGTGGAGGTTCACGGCAAATCTTCCCGCGTGGGCGGGTTCAAGGGCGGGTTTAACAGGGCGTCCAGGTCGCGACGCCCGTCGATGATGTGCGCAACCTCGACGATGCCGCTCTCCGCCACACGGTAGAAAATAACGTGCGGGGCAACCGCGGTACTGCGGACTGCGGGCAATCCAAACTCGGGCCGCTCGCGGCCGAGCAGCGGGTGGACAGAGAGGGTGCGGCAACGGTCGAGGATGCGCCCGACGGCGCGACGGGCGGCCTCGCGGTTGTCCGCGGCGATCGTGCGAAAGATGTGGCGGAGCTCGTCGCGCGCTTGATCGGAGAGCCGGACGGCGGCCATGATCCTTAGCCGCCGGAGCGACGGGGCGGTGCCTCGCGCAAGGTTTCGGCTTCAACTTCGCCCAGCGTCCGATCCGTTATCTCTGTGTAGTGTCCAGTCTCGAGTTGGCGCAAGCCGGCCTCAATCTCGACGCGCAACTCAGTGAGACGACGCTGGTGCACTTCATCGGCGAACGCCTGCTGCCAGAGCCGCTCCAACTCAGCGCGTTCCGCGGGCGAGAGCTTGGAGACTTCAGTAAGGATGTCTCTAACGGTCATGCTTGCTTTCTATTCCTTCGTCAGTGTCTCGTCCAGATTCAGGATGGCCCGGCTGACCATCGCCCAGGCGGCGACCTTGTGGAGGTTCACGTCCGGTGGGACGTTCGTGAGCCCGGGCACAGCGACGGCGAGCGCGGCGGACGAGCGGTTCTCGAAGTAGCGGTATTGTTCATCCCAAAAGTTGACGAGCTTTTTCAGTTCAGTGTCGGTCGGAACGCGGCCGGTGCAGAGGCGGTAAGCGTAGCGCGCGCGACTGGCGTTATCGGGGCCTCCTTCCTTCATCACCCGCAAGCCCATCGCCTGCGCGGCTTCCACGAAGGTTTTTTCGTTCAACGTCGTCAGCGCCTGCAGCGGCGTATTCGACCGGGCACGGCGCGGGCAGGAGTTTTCAGACGTCGGCGCGTCGAAGGCCAGCAAGGTCGGGAAGGGCAGGGCGCGTTTCCAGAACGTGTAAAGGCCGCGGCGGTAGCGGTCGTCGCCGGTGCTCTCGGGCCAGGTAAAGCCGCCATAGACCTGATCGGCCACGCTCGCGGGAATGGGTGGACGCACGCTGGGACCGCCGATCTTGCCGTTGAGCAAGCCGCTGGCCGACAGCGCGATGTCCTGCACGACCTCGCCCTCGACTCGGAATCGCGGCCCGCGCGCGAGCAGGCGGTTGTAAGGATCCTTCACGTAAAGTTCTGGTGTGACCTTGCTGCTTTGCTTGTAGGTCGACGAATTGACGATGAGGCGGTGGAGGTGCTTGAAGGACCAAGGGCGGACGTTCGTTGAAGCGTTGAAGCGTTGAATCGTTAAATTGTTAAATCGTTGAATCGTTGAATCGTTGAATACGCCGGAGCCCTTTTCCGATTTAACGGTTGAACGATTTAACGATTCAACGGGAATCGAAGGTTCCATGAATTCGCACGCCAGCCAGTCGAGCAATTCGGGGTGGCTCGGCGCTTCGACGCGCGTGCCGATGTCTTCGGGCGTCGTGAAGAGGCCCGCTCCGAAGTAAGCCTGCCAGACGCGGTTCACCACCACGCGGGCGGTGGTCGGGCTGTGGGGATCGACCAGCCATCGTGCGAAACCGAGTCGGTCGTGCGGCGCGCCTTCGGGGAATGGATGGAGCGCCTTCGGCACGCCGGGTTGCTCGATGCGCTCGCCAGGTTTCTGCCAGTCGCCGCGCTTGAAGACGTACGTGGCGCGCGGTTCGGCGCGCTTCGAGAGCGCGAGCGTCGTCGGCACGTAGGGCCAGTTCGTCCAGGTGTCGGAGATTTCGCGGTTCAGCTTCGCCAGCGACGGCTCGATGCGGCGGAAGACGTTGAACAGCTCGCGCTGCTCCTCCTTCGTGCGCTGCGCGGCGAGTTTCGAGAGCAGGCGGCGTTGCTCAGGCGTGAGCGGATCGACGCTCAGCGGACCGGGCTGCGTCGTCGCGCTCAACCGAAAGCGGCCGAAGGCGTGGCAGTCCAGGCCGCTGTCCTTGTCCGGTACGATGTACCAGCCCTCGCCGTGGCTGTGTTTCTGATACACCGACAACATGAGCCGCGTGCCGCCGGGGAAACCGGCGATCGGTTCGGCGCACTCGAAGACGCCGCGATGCTCCGCGTTGCGCTCGACCGGCACAGCGGAAGCGGTCCAGCCGCCCTTGTCCGTGATGCCGTCGATGGCGTTGGTGATGCCGAAGCCGGCGGCCTCGGCGCTGGCCAGGGCGCGCGCGAACTTCACCTTATTGGTCACGGTCGCGTTCGTGATCGCGTAGGCCTCGCAAGTGATCTCGCGGAGGAGCCAGCTCCCGCGTCCGACCAGGCCGGGTCCGCCGTAGGGCAGGTTCGGATGCATCAATGCTTCGAGGCGGAAGCCGGTGATGTTCGTCAGCGGCGTGTCGAACCAGATGTGAGTGACGCCATACGGCTTCACGTCGCCGCCACCCAGAAGTGAATGGTCGCTCTGCTCCTCGTATTTGGTCGCGAAATTGTGCCACTCCTTCGGGTCGAGCACGGTCCAGTTCCCGTCCGCGTTGGCGACCACTTTCTCCCAGGTGGCCATCCGTTCGGTGAGGTTTGTGACGCTTTTCATCGCCTTGTCTTCAAGCTTGCGAACCTGGGCGCGCACTTCATCGCGCTTCGTCTCCTGCTCGGGCGTGGGCACTTCGAGGAACGGCTCGTCGTCGCTGTTCAAGAACGCGAAGAAGCCATAATACTCGCGCTGCGCAATGGGATCGTATTTGTGGTTGTGGCACTGCGCGCAAGCGATGGTCAAGCCGAGCCAGGTGCGGCCCACGGCGTCCACGCGGTCGATCATCGCGTCGATGCGGAACTGCTCCGGCTCGATGCCGCCTTCCTGGTTCATCATCGAATTGCGGAGGAAGCCGGTCGCGACGCGCTGGTCGAGCGTCGGATTGGGCAGCAGATCGCCCGCAAGCTGCTCGATGGTGAACTGGTCGAACGGCAAATCGCGATTGAAGGCGCTGATGACGTAGTCGCGATACGGCCAGATGCTGCGCGGGGCGTCTTTCTCGTAGCCGTTGGAGTCCGCGTAACGGGCCAGGTCCAGCCAATGCCGGCCCCAACGTTCGCCGTAGTGCGGGGACGCGAGCAGGCGCTCGACGAGCTTCTCATAAGCGTCGAACGACTTGTCGGCGACGAACTCGTCCACCTCTTTCGGAGTCGGCGGCAGGCCAATGAGGTCGAGCGAGAGCCGGCGAATCAACGTGGCGCGCCCCGCTTCGGGAGAAGGCTTGAGCCGCTCCTTCTCAAGCCGGGCGAAGCTGAACGCATCAATCGGATTTTGAATTTTGAATCTTGAATATTGAATTTTCGGAACGGCCGGCCGCACCGGCGCCTTGAACGCCCAGTGACCGCGCTTGTCATCGAGCTTGACGGAGGCGCTGTCGGGCCAGACCGCGCCTTGGTCGATCCAGGCGCGGATCAGGCCGATTTGCTCGGCGGTCAGCCGCTCGCCTTTCTTTGGCATCACCTTGCCTTCGACCGCGCCGGAGACGAACTGCACCAGCAGACTCTCCGCGCTTTTGCCAGGAACAATCGCCGGACCGAGGTCGCCGCCCACGAGGGCGACATCCCTGGCGTCGAGCCGGAACGCGGCCTCCTGCCGCAGCGGGCCGTGGCAGCCGGAACAGCTTTTGGCGAAGATGGGCTGGATGTCCTGCGCAAAGTCCACCGGACGCGTGGCGGCGGGCGGCAGCTTGGCCAGGTCGGCGTCAGCCGCCACGCTCGGGGACGCGAAGGCGGAGCAGAGCAGTCCAATGCCGAGCCACCGGGCGAAACCCGGCGTCCAACTGGCAATCACGGCTGGCATGTTCACGAATTCAGGGGCTGTTAGTGCCGCGAAAGATTGGACCACAAGCCAAAAGTGGCAATTCAAAAGGTCCTGGCGCCGCGGGGCGCGCTCGAATCCAGTTCAAGCACGGCCGCAACAGCCTGGGCGGGGAATGACTCTCTCCGCATCGGATGGGGAGAGGGATCAAGACTGAGGTGCATAGATCGAGTTGCTGCACGCTGGCCGCCTTGCGCCTGCTTAACGAAAACACAGCCCCTGTTAGGGTACGCGCAATTGCAAACCTAGTTGAAGCCGCACGCGACAGTTGAAGCGACTCTGCTACGCCGCCGCGAAAATCGAGTAATCCGGCATCGTACCCCGCCTCTGCTGCCGCCATCGTTTGAAATCTATCACTGCCGGGTCAAGGTACGCCGACCCATCCCGCAACTTCGTCGTCCCGATCAGCGTCGTGTTGTAAGTCTCCGTGCGCCGGCTTCCTGTCGTCGGATTCACTTTGCTGCCCACGTAGGCCCAGTCGGGTTCTGCATGATTGTGTCCATTCAACACAGCTATCATCACATGGACGAAGCGGACGTTCCCCGTCCCCTTCTCAATGGCAAAACACGCGATCAGGTGCCAGCCCGAATGTCCGTTGTGACTCTCTCCGCCCTTGCCAATCTGGATTGTTGACTTAATCTCCAACCCGGCCGTCTTCCTGCCCTCTCTAGCGGACGAGTTGATCAGATCTGGATACGCCTGGTGCGAATTGTGTTTGTAAGGCGAGTGGTCGTGCAAGGCGTCACACAGAATGTTCGAGACCAGGCCGCTGAAGTTATTCCCTTGAATATAATCCGGCAAAGGCTTCGCCCCGCTGGCCAGCAGGTTCGCGTTGATGCGCGCGACTATACTTTGCGTGGCGTTCATGGCCGATTCCAGATGGGCGAGCTTCATGCCTGGCGGCAGCGGTGTTTGAGGTCGGAAACAATTCTTCTTCGTCATCACGCCGGCCGCATCGGCAGCCGGCGCGTAGGCTCCGGCCACCAATTGCGGCAGTGGGCACCCCAGTGACTTTCCCAGCGACTCTAGCACTTCGATGGTGAAATTTTCCCGCCCGTTCTCGACCCCAGAAAGGTACTGGTAGGTGATGTCCGTCCTTCCTGCGAGTTGCTCCAACGTCAGGCGCTTCTGTTCCCGCAGCTTTCGCACAAACCGGCCGATCACAGTTTTGGCATCCATTTCAACTATGGTTGATACCAGCTTTCGTACTTGACTGTCTTTCGCCTATAGTTGAAAAGTGCTGTGTGATGCAGATGCACGAAATCCTAAACGCCGATTGCTTCGACTGGCTACGCGGGCGCCAACCGCATTCGCTTCATGCGGTTTGCACCGACCCGCCCTACGGACTGCTTGAATTCACCGAGAAGGAAGTCTCCAAACTCCGCGCTGGACGCGGCGGCGTCTGGCGCCTGCCCCCGAACATCGGCGGCAGCAAGCGCGACCCTTTGCCCCGCTTCACCGTGCTGAACGAGGGCCAGAAGCAAGAACTCAAGAAATTCTTCAACGATTGGGCCAAGCTGCTGCTCCCTGCCCTTGTGCCCGGAGCGCATGTTTGTGTGGCAGGACATCCCATCATGCAGCCGCTCGTGCAAACCGCGATGGCTGATGCGGGCTACGAGATCCGCCCCGCCATCATGCGGCTCTACTTCAGCTTTCGGGGCGGCGACCGGCCGAAGAATGCCGAGAAAGAGTTCCCCGAAGTATGCGTTACGCCCAAGGGCGCTTACGAGCCGTGGATGCTTTTCCGGAAACCGATAGCAGAAAGAACCGTCGCCGAAAACCTGCGCCGCTGGAAGACCGGTGGACTGCGTCGCCTATCCGCCGACAAGCCGTTGCCCGACGTGCTCGCCAGCGGACGCACGCCTGATCGCGAAGAAGCTATCTCCAATCACCCCTGCCTCAAGCCGCAGCACTTCATGCGCATCATCGTGCGGGCACTGCTGCCGTTGGCCGAAGGCGCGCTCCTCGACCCGTTCATGGGTTCTGGCTCGACCATCGCGGCGGCTGACGCCGTCGGATACCAATCCATCGGCGTCGAACTCGATGCTGATTACTTTCGGCTCGCCGCCAAGGCCATCCCTCGTCTGGCGGCCCTCTACCCAGGCTTTAAAGGTCAGGAATTGGAGATGGAAGCGAATTACGGCCCTGTGCCCGAAGCCGACGAGAAACAGATGGCCATGGTACTGGCCGAGCCTCTTCTAAGCTACCGAGTTAACTTCTCCAAGGTAAGGAGCAAGGCGGCAGGGCGGCCCAGCTAGCACAGCGGCCAGGAGCTGAGAGCGCTCCAGCGAAGCACTCCCGGACGTTCACTCCACCTCGGTCTTAAACTTCAAGTGGCTTGTGCTACCCTCGGTTGGCGGGTTCTGTCTCGTGGTCGGAAGGTGTCGCAGCTCCTCGGCAATCAGGCGAAGTTCGCCTGCCAGGGGGTTCGTCCGCCGACCTGCGGAACGCCGCTCCGCCGGCAACCTCAGGGGAGGGACTCACTTGGCGGACTCCCAACCAGGGATTTACAGATCCTTTACAAATGGATTCTGGCAATTGGGAGTGGGCTCTGTATAACGCTCCAATTGCGATAAGCGATCCGTCCATGAATAACTCCATTCTCCAGCGAGCCGTGTGCGTCGGGGTGGCTGGCGCACTGTCGCTCGGACAGGGCTTGGCGGCCACGACGACGAGCAAGACAATTCGTGTGGACCATGGCCGGCCCGTGGTGGTGGTCAGCGAAAAATCGGTGCTCTTGCTGGAATTCGCCAAAGAGCCGATTGCGGACGCGCTGGTGCCGCACACGGAGCCGGACATCCGACATTGCCGGGCCAGATACCGTTATCAGTTCTTCGATGGCGCCCCAGGGTCGGTGACCAATGGGCAGGGGACGGTGGAGGAGGTTTATCAAACGGTGCTCAGGACCCCCACCGGGAGCCAAGTCAAGGACATCGGCTGCCGCGTCGGGATCAGCGCCGGGGACTTTTATCTCTGGTGGAGCGAAGGGGGCGCTGGGGCGCGCAGTTGGATTTATTACCGGGCTGATTCACCCATCCGCTTCATCCAGCAACCGCAGCAAATCACGTTCGAGTCGGTAGGGGGCGAACAGTTCCGGCGTTACCTGGCTTCACGGAACGTGGAGGAATTCGTGTCGTCGGGTAAGAGAGTGCAGGTCCTCGGCCCGGCCGTGTTCTCCGGGGATCTGCCGACCGACACGCCGGCGTCCGGGCGAGTCGAATCCGGGCGGGTGCGGGACGGGGCGTTCGAGTTGAAGCTGTCGGACCTGGCCACGAACCAGCATTACATCATCGAGAGCTCGTATGAACTTAAGTCGGGGAACTGGGCCGCCGTGCATGCCTTCACTGCGCGCGAGTCGAGTCATGAGTGGTCGGACCCGTTGCTTAAGGGCGTCGACGTGATGTTTTACCGAATCCGGGCCGGCGCGTACTGAAGCGCGCCTGGCAGTCCGTTGAAAAACCGTCATCTCGTAGCATTCGGCGTGAGCCGGATCATCATTTCTTCGAGAATCGCAGTCAGATCAGATCCGGCTCACGCCGGGTATGTGTTTAGCATGCCTGCGGCGCTGAAGGCATGGAGTCCCGGCTTTAGCCGGTTGGGCATCCGGCTAGAACCAGCCGGCCATAACTTCGGTCGCGCTGCCGGCTAAAGCCGGGACTCCATGCGGGGAGCGCCGTCTGCCGCTAAACAGATATCTGGCCCGAGACCCACATTTGGGCGGACTTGCCTCCATCGAGATTCAACGCATCGGTGCAGCCCAGGCCGGCGAGGTACTCCGCGAGTTCGGCGAGCTTCATGCCCACGGACAGGCCGGGCTGCCGTCCGTCCACTGTCACAAGATAGAGATGCGTCGGGCTCCAGCCGATGGCGGAACGGGGATGCCGTTCGTATTTGGACATTTCGCTGTAGCTGCCCCGGGCGCCGGGCGGCGGCGACTTCGCGGCGAACGGTTTTCCATCCTTGATGATCGCCGGGCCACCGGCGATGGCGGTCTTCACGCCCTTCAAGTCCGGCGTGGTGGCGGTGGAGATTTCCAGCGCCGTTCCGGGGGCGAGCTCGGGCAGGTTTTCCAGCAGTTGGGGTCCGAGCGACAGCACCATCACATCCGCCGCGAGCCGCGTGTTGCCAGTGGCCTGAACTTCGCGGATGCGCGCACGGTAAGTTTGAGCGGCCTGGAGCGGCAGCCAGGGACCATTGCCGTCCTTTTCCAGAATCAGTTCACGGCCGCCGTTGGCGCGGGTCGACGGCCCATAGGTTGGTGTGTACAAAACGGTCATGCCAGGCTGGCGCTGCTCGTTGAGGCCGAGCGGGGTCTTGCGACCCTCCGGCCAGGTGACCTTGAAATCTCCCTTCACTTCATCCAGGTGGGGATTCCCGTCCACATCGAACCAAACGCAGACGGTGTCGGGAGCGCTGATGAGTTCGCCATTGACGATTTGCAGGCCGCGCGGATCCCCGGCGTACATGGGATTGTCCCGCATGTAGAAGTCGCCATTGACTCCAGCGATGGCCTTGCCGATCTCGCGCGGGATGGCGCGGGCTTGTTCTGAGATGAAGCTGACGCCGAGAACTTTGTCCCGCGCGTGCGCGGAAAAGAAGGTCAGGTCTTTCCGGGACCTGTCAATCTTCACGAGGTGGATGGACCAAGGCACCCGCGCGACCCGATCATTGGAATAGGCGACGCCCGGTTCGGATTTTGCCTGTCGCGATTCGGAATCGCCAGCCCGCGCAAGGATGCCCGCCGAAAAGGAGACCAACAACCCTGTGGCACAAACGGTGGTGATCCTGAGCAGCCTCAATCTCCAATTTTGGACGCGCATCGGAGCTATGAACCAGGACGGAGCGCCGAGCTCCTGCTCGGCGCGATCCGGCGCTGGAGCCGAGCCGAGCCGGAGCTCGGCGCTCCGCCTCATAAAACGGCGTGGCTCGCCCTGTGTCCGGATAGTGGGCAGGAGAAATGGTGCACCGGCCACGGGCATCGGGTTTGCAGCCCGTGACACTTCATATCGCGCGCGCAGGTCGCTGGAATCGTGCTTAGTCACGGGGCTACTTCTTAGCCCAATCGGCTCGCTTTCGGCAATCCCGGATTGGTAACATTCTCGCGACGCGTAGGCCAGTAGCAGCCTCGCCTGATCCCGTAGCGCAGGCGTCGGCGCCTGCGAGTTCTCGCACGGTCCCCGTGCGGGAATCAGAGTCAGGCGGAAGCCGACCCGACGAATCGGGCAGCGGGACGCTGCCCGAACCCTCAGCCGGGACGGCTGCGCTACCTTGCCCGGCGACTTTGTTACCCGGCCTGCGCTTCCGCGCAAACCCGAATGGCCGGGCTACGGCCAGGGCGCCTCCGAAGGGCTGCTTTCCCAAATCAATTCTGCCCGCGAAACACGCGGAACACACGAAAGAAGAGGTTTCCTTTTAGCGTCTAATCGTGTGATTCGCGGGAAGCCGGGGCTATCTGGACCACCTGCCGCACCGCCGGAGGAAGTCCGGCGGAATGTAGCCATTATCAAGAACCCCTTCACGCGTTGAGTGGCCGGCGCAGCAGCGACTCCTATGACAGGCAAGATACCTGGTTCTTGAGAATGGAATGCAGGCGAACGCTTGCCTTTTCCCGGGCCCTCGGCTACGCACGGACGCCGATACAATGCCCGCGCCAGCCGAAATCATCGACCTCATCACCCGCTTCGAGCAGCACCTCGACGCGTACAAGGCCGGCCAGTACAACGAAACCCAACTCCGCCGCGACTTCCTTGACCCTTTCTTCAAGGCGCTCGGCTGGGACATCGACAACACCGCCGGCTACGCCGAGGCCTATCGCGACGTCATCCACGAGGATCAAATCCGCATCGGCGGCGCGGTCAAGGCGCCCGACTACTGTTTCCGCATCGGCAGCACGCGCAAATTCTTCCTGGAGGCGAAAAAACCAAGCGTCTTCATCAAGGAGGAAATCCCGCCCGCCTACCAGCTTCGCCGCTACGGCTGGAACGCCAAGCTCCCCTTGAGCATCCTGAGCGATTTCGAGGAGTTCGCCATCTACGACTGCCGCTTCAAACCGCACAAGGATGACAAAGCCTCCCTCGGCCGCATCTTCTATTGCACCTTCAAGGAATACGCCCAGCACTGGGATTACCTGGCCGGCATCTTCTCGCGGGCAAGCCCGAATGGCCGGGCTGCGGTCGAAGCGCCTCCGGAGGGCTTGTTGCCCAAATGAATTCTGCCCGCCGAGCACGCGGAGCACACGAAAGCAGAAACACCCGTTTCGCTTCGTTTCGCGTGTTTCGCGAGAACCCGGGGCTACCTGAACCACTTGTTGCACCGCAGGTGGAAGTCCGTCGGAATGCAGCAATTAGCCAGCCATTATCTAGAATTGACTTTAGCCCCCATCAAATGGATCTGCGGCCTTGAAGCCGCTCCCGCAGGTTGTCACTCTGCCGCCCGTGGGTTCCAAGCGCGCAATTCGTTCCAATACGCAAACCGGAAGATCGGTCGTCGCCGTTGACTTGTTTTGCGGCGCGGGTGGACTGACCCGTGGCCTGCTTGACGCTGGCGTCAAGGTCGCGGTCGGCTACGACATCGACCCCGCCTGTGAACACCCGTACGAGCATAACAACTCTCCGGCCAAATTCCAAAAAAGGAGTGTAGTCGAACTGACCGGAAAGGAACTCACCACGTGGTATCCCAAAAACTCCTGCCGCGTCCTCGTGGGATGCGCCCCTTGCCAACCGTTCTCCAAATACACCCAGGGCCTGGACGCCCGAGCCGATGAGAAATGGCCGCTGCTCCATGAGTTCGCCCGGCTCGTGCGCGAAGTCGGCCCAGACATTGTTTCCATGGAGAATGTGCCGGAACTGCAACGCCACTCCATTTTCGCCGACTTCCTCGAAACCCTCCGGCAGGAAGGCTTCCACTTCACCGACGATGCCGGCAAGCGAATCGTGTATTGCCCCGATTACGGCATCCCTCAGCACCGTCGCCGCCTCGTCATCCTCGCCTCGAAACTCGGCTCCATCGAACTCATCCCGCCCACGCACCAGCCAGCTGAATACCGCAAAGTCTCCGATTTGTTGCGCGGCCTCCCCCGCCTCGCCGCCGGTGACGAATGTCCCGCCGACCCGTTGCACCGCACCAGCCGCCTCTCGCCCTTGAACCTCCACCGCATTCGCGCCTCGACCCCCGGTGGCACCTGGCGCGACTGGCCGCGCGGACTCATCGCAGACTGCCACAAGGAGAAGACCGGCAAAACCTACCCCGCCGTCTATGGCCGGATGGAATGGGACAAACCCTCGCCCACCATCACCACCCAATTCTTCGGCTTCGGCAACGGCCGCTTCGGCCATCCGGCTCAGGACCGCGCCATCTCCCTGCGCGAAGGCGCCATCCTCCAGTCCTTCCCGGAGCACTACGAATTCGTGAAGCCCGGCGGCGATTACTGCTTCAAGACCATGGGACGGCTGATTGGTAATGCCGTGCCGGTGCGACTTGGTGAAGTCGTCGGCAAAACTATCAAAGGTCATTTGGAGAAATTTCGTGGCCTGAATCTCCGTACCTGAAAGTGATAGCTCGCTATCATGCCGAAAAAGAAACTTCTTAAGAGTGAACGTCAGGCGGATACCGCTGCTGCGATCCCCACGAAGCAATTCTTCGTGTCGATGTTGACGCGCGACATCAGTCTTGCGGACGCGATCCTTGACCTGATCGACAACTGCCTCGACGGGGCTCTGCGCATCGCCGCGAAGAAGAGCCCTGACTATTCCAAGCACAGAATCACGATCGACTTGTCCGGCGAAGCTTTTGTCATTGAGGACGATTGCGGGGGAATCCCTCGGGAGGTCGCGATCAAGTATGCGTTCAAGATGGGGCGAGAGCCGGATGATGACCGCGATGCGGATGCCGAGACCATCGGCATGTATGGAGTCGGAATGAAACGAGCCATCTTCAAGATGGGCCGGGACTCGCTCGTAAGGACACTTTTCGATGGGGACGCGTTCGAGGTGCCGATCTCATCGGAATGGCTAGACAACAAGGACTGGGTTCCGCTGCCGATCAAGGATTCCTCGCCTGAAACCAAGCTCAAGAAATCAGGCACGCGCATTGAGGTTCGTACGCTGCATCGCAGTGTCTCGCGTCATTTTCAGAACGACGGTTTCATCAACGAACTTCGCTCGGCTATCGGCGAGCACTTCACCGTATTCATCCAGCGAGGGCTGAGAATTTTCGTCAACGATCAGCAGACCAAGCCGATCATGGTCCAAATTCTGGTCGCGCCGGGCAAAGAGGATCCAGCGCCATTCATCTTCACCAAGAACATCGATGGCGTCGAAGTTTCGATTGCCGTCGGGCTGAACACGGGACGCGGACTTTCCGAGGACGATGACGAGGAGGAGACATCCGATTTTGAGCGGAGCCGCTCAACCCTCACGGCTGGTTGGACGGTGTTCTGCAACGACCGCGCCGTGATCGTTGGTGACAAGAGCCGCCTGACAGGATGGGGCGACAATATTCCGCTGTATCACTACCAGTTTTCCGTCATCACCGGCATAGTGGAGTTTCGCTCGGCGTCCGCGGAAAAGCTGCCAGTCACGACAACCAAGCGGGCGCTGGATACCGCGTCAAACGTCTGGTTGGAGACGGTTGCGAAGATGAAGGAAGGTCTGCGCGTGTGGATCAATCACACGAATGCTTGGAAAAACCATCCGAGGTCGAACCAGGCGCAATACTGGGAAGCAGCCAAACCGATGTCTTTGCTCGACGCGGTGAAGGCTGTCCTGAAACGCGGGGCGACCGAAAAGCCGGACGGGTCGCACGAATACCGCGAGGTCTCCAAAATGCTCTTCGACCGCGAAGACGAGAAGCCGGGTATCGTCGGCGAGAAGTGTTTCGAACTAGCGTTGGTTCGTTCCCGCAAGCGCGGTGTTTAATCTATGAGCGGGGGTTCTTCTGTCGCCTATCGCTTGCGACCCAACAAAGCCGTGGATCGGGAACTCTTCCTATCGCTGCTCGGTCGGTTAAGTGCCAGGTTGCGGCTGGAGCAGTATTCTTATGTCGGGCTTGGTGGGCCGTTCCTCGAAGATTTCAGACTAATCCATGCACGAATCGGCATCGACTCGCTGATCTGCGTGGAGAGCGAGGAAGGCGTTCACCTACGCCAGACATTTAACCGCCCGATCGAGTCCATACAGTGCGTTCACGAGGAGTTGGAGGGATACCTAGAGGCCACAGAGTTCAATTCGCCGGTCGTGTTGTGGCTGGACTTCACCAAGCCAAGAACGGTCGCGAGCCAGATTGAGACGTTTGCGAGGCAAACGTGCGAATTGCCAACGTATTCCATCGTTCGGATCACGCTCAATGCGAGCCCGACCGCGTTAGGAAAGCCGCCGCCGGGGCAAACGGCTGTCGTGCTGCCGGGGGAGAAAAACAAGGCCGGCGGCAACGAAACGGAGCTGGAGTGGCGGCTTGCCAGGTTCAAGGAACGTCTTGGCGGGAGCGCACCGAGCGGTTTGTCTGCCGATGCAATGACCCACCGCAATTTCGGACCGAGTCTCTTGGAAGCGTTAAGGCTCTGCGCCGAAAGGGAGATTTTGGATCATGCGGAGCGGAAACTTATTTGGGCGCTCGCAACGCACTACTCGGATGGCCAAGCGATGGTCACTGCGACGGCGGTAGTTGTCCCGGACGGCGACCAGGAAGTGCAAGCCATCGTCGAGCGTTGGCCATACTTCTCAACGCCCAAGAAACCGCTTCGTCTCGACGTTCCTGCGCTGTCCACTATTGAACGCCTGACAATGGAATCGACGGCCAATCCGAAGGAACGCATGGGCTACGACTTGCCCATGTCTGACATGGGCGAAGATCCATACGAGGCATTCAAGCGCTTCTACCGGGTCTATCCACACTTCGCTCGCGTGGATTTGTGATTTTTCTAAAATCATCCCGACGGGGAGTAGGGCTTTCTTTATGTCCGATCATCTGACACCAGTGCAGCGCTCGCGCGCCATGAAGCGCGTGAAGCTAAAGGACGGTTCGCTGGAAAAACTAGTGCAGCGCGAATTGCGCGCCCGAGGCCTGCGGTTCAAACGCCATGTGCGCGGCCTGCCCGGCAGCCCGGACATCGTCTTCCCGGAACAGAAGCTGGCCGTGTTCGTGGATGGAGATTTCTGGCACGGCTGGCGACTGCCCGCGTGGGAACACAAGCTCTCCCCCTTCTGGCGCGACAAACTCCGAGCAAACCGCGCCCGTGACCTCCGCAACTTCCGCCGCCTTCGCGTCAACGGCTGGCGCGTCTTCCGTCTCTGGCAACACGACGTTCAAAAGCGATTGCCTGCGTCAATTAAGCGCATCGTCGCCATTCTTGAGCGCAGAAAGACTCCACTCCTCACTAGTGACACAGCAGCTCGGCTTTCGCCGCATTTCAGCCGTGCGACGACCGCAGCGCTTTGAGTATGAAGGCGAGATTTGCCACGTCCTGAATGGCCTTCGGCCTCGTTGAATCGTTAAATGCGCCAAAAGGGAAGGCGACTGAATAGGCGCGAACTCATCTTCCCGCTCTCCCGTCTTCCCGTTTTCCCCCAGTCCCAGCCTGGAACCTGTTCGCTCCCGCGACCCTGAATCCGGCAATTTCGGCTGGAGCACAGCATGAAGTGAAGGGGTCCTCACAATTGACATTCGTCGAGAGTGTTGAAAGTCTACGCGTCTTATGCCACTTCTACTGCGCATTGAGTATGTTTCCCACTTGATGACGAAGGGAAAGGATTGACCCCTTTATGGCGGCGGCTCGCCGCATCGCACGAGCGCCTCCGCCTCTTAAACCCCAGGACAACCATGAAACGAACGCCGCAAATCGAACGAGACACGCCCATTCTTCCCCACGTTATCGCGGAGTCCATTCGCGAGGAAGCCAGCGTGTGGCTGGGTCAGCCGTTGCCACGGCGCTGGGTTCGCGAACTCATTGCGCGGGCGAACACGGTTTATGCCCACAATCCACGTTTTCGCAGAAACCTCCGCGCCGCGGGGGA
>WNGA01011150.1_pt1 | contig 22278 bp, 20 predicted proteins | sample 5400061 | NCBI WGS metagenome assembly WNGA01 (sample SAMN13153366, study PRJNA577476) | soil metagenome | isolation source: 100 cm soil or saprolite under grassland replicate 2 | place: USA:California | collected 2016-06-15
TACGAGAGGACCGGGACGAACAGACCTCTGGTGTATCAGTCGTCGTGCCAACGGCGCTGCTGATTAGCCACGTCTGGATGGGATAACCGCTGAAAGCATCTAAGCGGGAAGCCCACCTCGAGATGAGGCTTCCCATCCCTTCGAGGGAGTAAGGGCCGTGGGAGACCACCACGTCGATAGGCGGGACGTGCAAGCGCAGCAATGCGTTCAGCGGACCCGTACTAATTGCCCGAGGTCTTGATTTTGAACACGTTGTCGTCGCTATGGAGTTTTGAGGGTGCGCTCCAAGCGCCCGAAAAATTGAACGCCGGAGCCAGACTCAGGTCGGGTACCGGATCGCCAAGTTTCGGCGGCAATAGCGACGGGGGTACACCTCTTCCCATTCCGAACAGAGAAGTTAAGCCCGCCCGCGCCGATGGTACTCGGAGGGCAACCTCCCGGGAGAGTAGGTCGCCGCCGAACTAACGTCGAACGAGCCGGTTCCGCCGGCTCGTTCTCGTTTCGGTGGCACTGGGGCCGTGGTGATGCGCTAAGCGGCCCTGAGCTTCTCGCGCCAGTCGGGATCGAGGTCACGCAACCGGCGCACGCGCTCGCCCACCGGCGGGTGAGTGACGAACAGCGCCGCGAGTCCCTCCTCCGCGAAGGGGTTGAAGGTGTAGAGCGGCTCGGTTGCCGGGTTGGCGCGGAACTCCACCAGCTCGGATGCCTGCTCGAGCCGGATCAGCGCATCCGCGAGCCCGTGCGGCGAGCCGCACAGCGCGGCGGCGGCGCGATCCGCGGCGAACTCGCGCTTCGGCGAGAGCACGAGGTTGACGATCGCCGCTGCGACCGGCGCCAGAACGAACAGGAGCGCGCGCTCGAGCCAGCCGCCGATGCGGCTCATCTCGATCAGCGCGGCCGCCAGCACGACGACCGAGGTTTGAACGAGGACGTCGCGGTTGCGGATGTGCGCCAGCTCGTGCGCTAGCACGCCTTCGAGCTCGGCCGGCGGCGCGGCGGCGAGGAAGCCGCGACTGACCGCCAGCGCCGAACTTCTCGGGCCGCGACCGGCGGAGAGCGCCCGCGGGTGTCCGTCGGGAAGGAGGTAGAGGCGCGGCTTGGCGACCCCTGCGAGCGAGGCGAGGCGCGAGACGGTCGCGTGCAGCCTCGGCGACTCGCCGAGCGGTAGCTCCCGCGCGCCGATCATTCCAAGCACGACGCGGTCGGCGTACCAGTACGCGGCGCCGGCGACGAGCAGCCCGAAGAAGATCAGCAGTGAGACCAGCCGGTAGCCGCCGAGCGGCCAGCCGATCGCCGCGAGGACCGCGCAGCCGCCGGCGAGCAGCAGCCACGCCTTGAGCACGTTCCAGACGACGAGAACCCGGCCGCGCACGCGTCAGCCCTCGTCGGACTGCTCGTCCTCGAGTCCGCGCGGGGGCCAGTCGGGCTCGGGGGCGTCGCACCGGCTCGAGCAGTGCAGCGAGGCGATGTTCTGCAACGGGATCAGGATGTGCCCGTTCAGCTCGAGGTGAGCCACGTCCTCGACGAGGCAGTACGCGGTGAGGACGCCGTCCTGGTAATCCCCTCCGAAGAGCGCGACCTCGACCTGCTCTCCCTTGTACTTGTTGGTGTAGTCCTCCACCGGTTTCGGGCTCAGTCTACTTGCCGGAAAACGCCGTCCTCGATGGCGAAACCGCAGACGAAGCAGTTGCCTAGGACCGGACCCCGGCGGCGCGCCTCGGCGTGAGTGATGCCCGCGGCCGCGGCGATCGCGGCCCGGATCGGGCCGCCGTGGGTGACCGTCAGAATCCGGCCGCCATCGTGCCGCTCGGCCAGGGCGAGCAGCGCGGGGACCACGCGACGGCCCATCTCCGCGTAGGTCTCCCCGTCCTCCCAGCCTTGCTCGTGCTCGACGAGCCAGCGTCGGAACCGTTCCGGATACCGCTGCTCGAGGTCCGCGCGGGTCAGGCCCTCCCAGGAGCCGACGTCGACCTCCCGTAGACCCTCTACCGGCTCGGCCCGCAGCCCGTGCGGCGCGGCGACGATCTCGGCTGTCTCGGCAGCTCGGCGGAGCGGGCTCGTGTAGACCGCCGCGAGTGGCTCGCCCGCAAGCGCGTCGGCGAGCACTCGCGCCTGTTTGCGACCCGCCGCGTTGAGGGGCGGGTCCGCGTGCCCCTGAAAGCGATCGTCGCGGTTCCAGTCGGTCTCGCCGTGGCGGGCCAGGAGGATCGTCGTCACGGCCGTGACTACACTACCCGCCCTTGGACCTCGGCCTGCGGGACCGCGTCTGCGTCGTCACCGGCTCGACCGGGGGGATCGGTCTGGAGACCGCCGGGCTGCTGGCGGCCGAGGGTGCGCGGGTGGTGGTCTGCGGACGCGACTCCGATCGGGTCGGGCGGGCCCGGGACGAATCCGGAGCTGCGCTCGGCGTCGTGTGCGACCTCGCCGAGCCGGCGGCGCCCGAAGAGCTCGTAGCCGAGGCGGTCGAGACGCTCGGGCCGGTCGAGTGCCTCGTCAACAATGTCGGCGAGGCATACCAGCTCGGGTTCGACGAGCTGACCGACCGGCACTGGGACGACATGTGGCAGCTGAACGTGATGAGCTACGTGCGCGCGATTCGCGCGGTCCTGCCGGCGATGCGCGAGCGGCGGAGCGGCGTGATCGTGAACGTGTCCTCCACGGCGGGCAAGCGGCCCTCCACGGGCATGCCGAACTACTCGGTGACGAAGGCGGCGGTGCTGTCGCTCTCGCGGCTGGTCGCCGACCTGTACGCCGGCGAGGGAATCCGCTGCAACGCTGTCGCGCCGGGGCCGACCGCGACGCAGGCCTGGCTCGGCGACGGCGGGCTTGCCGACCAGCAGGCCCGCCGGACCGGCAAGACCCGGGAGGAGGTGCTCGAGGCGGTGGGGAAGGGCCGCCCGCTGGGTCGCCTCGCCGAACCGGAGGAGATCGCGGCCGTGATCGCGTTCCTGTGCTCCGACCGCGCCGGCTACGTCACCGGCGCGGCGTGGAGCGCGGACGGCGGCACCGTCCCGATCATCATCTGACGGGAGCGGTCTCGATCGACCTGCTCGCCGACGCCGGAAGGCTCCGGGGCCTGGATCTCGACGCCGAAGACTGACGTCGTCGCCCGGCCGAACCACTAGCATCGGGACGATGACCGAGGTTGCCGGCCGGACGGCCGAAGCATTCGAAGCGGGCGTCCGCGAGCACGAGGAGCGGCGGCTCTCGCCCCTCGCCGTACGCTCGTACGAGACGCGCGGGCGGGCGCAGTCCGAGGAGGAGGAATGCCTTCTCCGCACGCCGTTCCAGCGCGATCGCGACCGGATCGTGCACACGAAGGCCTTCCGGCGGCTGATGCACAAGACGCAGGTTTTCGTCGACCCGGCCGGCGACCACTACCGGACGAGGCTCACGCACACCCTCGAGACGACCGGGATCTCCCGCGGCGTCGCGCGTGCGCTGCGCCTGAACGAGGATCTCACCGAGGCGATCGGGCTCGGGCACGACCTCGGCCACACGCCGTTCGGGCACGCGGGCGAGGAAGCGCTCGACGAGGCCGTACGCGAGCGCTACGGACGCCGCTTCAGGCACAACGAGCACTCCCTGCGCGTGGTCGACGTGCTCGAGCGCGACGGTCGCGGGCTCAATCTCACCGCCGAGGTGCGCGACGGAATCTTGAACCACTCCGGGCCGGACGAGCCGGACACGCTCGAGGGCAAGATCGTCCGTCTCGTCGACCGCGTCGCGTACATCAACCACGATATCGACGACGCCGTCCGCGCCGGGGTGCTCGACCCTGCCGAGCTGCCGCTCGCGGAGATCGAGCTGCTCGGCCCGACCGGCTCTCGCCGGATCGACGCGCTCGTCCACGACCTCGTCGAGACCTCGGCGCAGGCGGGCGACATCCGCCAGAGCGAGGAGATCGGCTCCGCGATGGACGCTCTGCGCACGTTCATGTTCGAGCGCGTCTACCTCGGCGAGGGCGCGACGGCAGAGCATGCGCGGGCACGCGCGACCGTGCACCGCATCTTCGACCACCTGATCGAGCGCGGCGAGCACGTCGATAACGCGATCGACTACGTCGCTGGCATGACGGACCGCTTCGCGCTCGCCTACGCGGAGGAGCTCGAGTAGTGGCCCGGATCCGCGACGCGTCGGTGCGCGAGGCCGTCGACGCGGCCGACATGGTCGAGGTCGTCTCGGCGCGGACGGAGCTGCGCCGGTCGGGGGCGCGCTGGACCGGGCTCTGTCCGTTCCACGACGAGAAGACGCCGAGCTTCTCGGTCAATCCACAGGACAAGCTCTTCTACTGCTTCGGCTGCGGCAAGGGCGGCGATCTGATCACGTTCGTTCGCGAGACGGAGCAGCTCGACTTCGCGCAGGCGGTGGAGTGGCTGGCCGAGCGTTACCGCGTCACGCTCGAGTACGAGGAGTCGTCTCCGGAGCGCGACGCCGAGCGGAGCCGCCGCGAGCGGCTGCTGGCGCTGCTCGAGCAGGCGACGCGGTTCTACGAGCGTCACCTCTGGGAGTCGGCCGCGGGAGAGCCGGCGCGCGACTACCTGCGCGGGCGCGGCCTCGGGGAGGACGTCTGCCGCGAGTACCGGCTCGGCCTCGCGCCGGGCGGGGCGACGCTGGCGCGGAAGGCGCGCGAGAAGGGCTTCACGGCCGCCGAGCTCGCGGCGGCGGGGCTCGTCAACCGGCGCGGGAACGACTACTTCGCCGGCCGGCTGCTCTTTCCGCTGGCCGATGCTCGTGGGCGCGTTCGCGGCTTCCAGGCGCGCAAGCTGCGCGAAGATGATCCGTTGCGGGCGAAGTACGTCAACTCGCCGGAGGGCGAGCTCTTCCGCAAGGGCGATCTCCTCTACGGGCTCGACCGCGCCCGGGCCGCGATCGCCAAGCAGGAGCGCGCGGTCGTCGTCGAGGGCAACACGGACGTCCTCGCGCTCCGGCAGGCCGGGCTCGAGCCGGTGGTCGCCTCGATGGGCACGGCGCTGACCGACCGGCAGCTGAAGGAGCTCTCTCGCCTGACGCACAAGCTCTTCCTCTGCTTCGACGGGGATGCGGCAGGGGAGGCGGCGACGCTGCGGGGGATGGAGCTCGCGGCCGGGCAAGGGTTCGACGTGCGCGTTGTCGCGCTGCCGCCCGGGCTCGACCCGGCCGACGCGGCCGAAGGGTTCGAGCAGCGGCTCGGCGAGGCGGCGAGCTACCTGAGCCATCGCGTCCGGCTCGAGATCGAGCGCGCCCCGGACCGGCAGGAGGCGTTCGTGCGTGTGCGCGAGGCACTGGCTCGCTTCGAGGACTCGCCGGAGCGGCAGGATGCGGTGAGGTTCGCCGCGGATCGGCTCGACCTGCCGAAGGAGACCCAGGCGGGACTGGCCCTGCGCGGCGCCCGCGGCGCGACCGGCGCGATCTCGCCGCGGCTGCTCGAGGCCGGGCCGAGGCGCGAGCGCGACGCCCTCGCCGGGGTGGCGGCGCACCCGGATCTCCGGGAGCTGCTGGCCGAGCTGACGCCGGATCACTTCGACTCGGAGCTGCACCGGCGCGCCCGCGAGCACCTGCTCGAGCCGGAGGAGCCGGACGAGGAGCTCGTGCCGCTCCTGGCCGAGCTCGACGCACGTGCGGCCGAGGGCGGAATCGACGAGGAGACGGCGAAGGAGCTGCTCCTCCGCCTCCGCGAGCGCCACCTGCGCCGCGAGCTCGCAGGCGCCGACCTCGAGCGGACGAAGGAGCTCCAGGAGCAGCTCGACCGGGTCCGCTCCGCGGCCGCCAACTTGGCCTAGTGGCGGAGTATCGTTCGGTGCGTGAGGAGGCTGCTTTCCTCGCCCCGTCGGCGCCGTCATCTGGCTCGGGGCGCGGTCCTGCTCGTCGCAGCCGGCGCGGCAGCCTGGATCGGCGTCCTCTACCCGAACACCGGTGAGAAGGAGGTCTTCACCCCGGGGAAGCCGAAGGTCACGCACGAGGAGCCGCCCTCGACGCCGCTGCCGAAGGGCGATCTCGCCGCGGCGCAGCGGATCCTCTCGAAGTTCGTCCTCAGCGCCGTTCTCCGTGAGCACGTCGAGCGGTCGTACGACCTGGCCGCGCCCTCCGTGCGCGGGGGGCTGACGCGGGAGGAGTGGCGGACGGGCGACATCCCGGTGCCGCCGTTCCCGGCGAACGCCGTCGCGGTCGCCAGATCGAAGCTCGTCTACTCGCATCGGAACCTCGCGCGCTACGAGGTGCTGCTGTACACGAAGCCGACCGCCCAGCTCCTGCCGCTCCTGTACTCGATCGAGCTGACTCGCGCCGGCCGACGAGGGCGATGGCTCGTCGACTACGCGCTGCCGCTCGGCGGCGGCATCTCGACGCGACCGACGCCGTACAAGCCGACGGCGGCCCAGCAGTTCTCGGACGAGACGGGCCGCGGCCGCCTCGCGCTGTCGTGGGTCTTCGTTCCGCTCGCGATCCTGAGCCTGATCGTCGTCATTCCGGCTGCGCTCGGGGCGCGCGGCTGGCTGAGCAAGCGGCGGGCCGAACGCGAGTATCACCCGGCAAGGCACCTGCCGCCCCTCGGCCCACCGCGTCCCTGACGAAGCCGGAGCGCCGCTACAATCCGCCCCGGCCGAGCGCCGTTCCCCGGTAGCTCAATTGGCAGAGCATCCGGCTGTTAACCGGAGGGTTGTTGGTTCGAGTCCAACCCGGGGAGCTTCCGAAGAGTCCTGCAACTCGGTGCTCTTTTGACTGACCGGGCCGCCGAGTGGCAGGCGAAAGTTGCCCAATTTTTGCCATGCGGCGCCTTTGAGAAGCCGAACTTGGCCCAACCTTCGCTTACAAGCGAGATGCTACGACCGCCATGAACCGACGAGCGCGTCCCCTACGGGGTCGCCACCTCATCCACCATGGACAGCCGCCACTTGCCCGGTACGCCCTTCAACGCCGCGAGTCCGCGGTCCTCGAAGCTGACGCCGGACCCTGCGACCAGGTCCTTCACGTGCTCGAGACTAGACCGCCGCGCGTGGTGCAATTCATCGCCGCGATCCCGCGATAGGGAGGTGCGGCGAGGCCTTCTCAATACCCGTTCAGCGTGCCGATGCGAAGCCGGAGGGCGCGACCGGCGGCTCGTAACAGGTTCGCGCCCCTGTTCAGGCGGCGATCGGCAGGCTTGGCGTCCCTCACGGCGGCCTAGCCCTGCGCGAGGTGCTTCCACATGTTCTCGAGCAGGACCGAGACCCGTGGCTCCAGGGCGGTTCCGGCGAAGTTGAGCGTGCCCGACGCGAAGACCCTCGCGCCGCTGCGGGTCGAGTAGTAGGTCATCTCGGCCGACTTGCCAGCCGCCTGGAGGTTCTTCATCGTCGCGAGCAGGATCGTCCCGGGCGGCGAGGCCGGGCTGCGCGCGTCGATCTCGATCCCGCCGTGGCCGAAGTGAGCGCGGTTGTCGAGCCCGGTGCCGGCGAAGGCCCACGGCGCGATCTTGGCGCCGACGACTCCGTACCGCCCCTGGTGACGGCCGAAGTCGTTGCTCACGTACTGGACGCCGATCAGTCCGGCCTCTGGCCGGCCGAGCTTCCGCCACGCCTGCCGGCCGATCATCCAGCGGCCGTGCAGCTCCACTCGGTAGAGGAAATTCGTCGCCGAGGTGAACATCAGGTTCCCGCCAAGGTCGCGATACTGCGTGACGGCGTCGTAGGCGTGCCCGGTCATGTACTCGTGGTGGCCGAGGAAGACGACCAGTCCGTAGAGCCGGCGGAGCCGCTCGCCGGTCAGGCCCTCGAGCTCGCGGTCAGAGAGGAAGTCGACCTGCTTGCCGGTCTGGTAGAGCCAGCGCAGGAACGCGAGCTGGTAGCTCCGGAAGCGCGTCGGCACGCCGCGATGGAGGTACGCGCGGGTCAGGTCGACGTGCCCGACGGAGCGGACGGCGTACCAGGTGTCGCCCCAACCGTCGCCGTCGACGTCGCGGTGGTTGTACGCCTGCCAGGTGTCTGTCGGGAAGACGACCGCGGCGCGGTGCCGCCCCCACGTGGACGGGAGGAGCACGAACGGGGCGAACCCGACGTGCCCGTCATCAGCCGTCAGTCGGGCGAAGTAGAGCCCACTCTGCGCGTGCGGAACGCGGATGCGGAGGGCGATGGGGTGGTTCCGGCTTCTGGTCCAGTCGAGCGCCTTGCCCTGCCCGACCGGCACGCCCCACAGCTCGTCGTCGCGATAACCGCCGCGAATGCTCGGGGTCGTCTCCGGGCCGGCCCGGAAGAGCTGGAGCGTGAGGGACGGCTCGTCGGTCGAGACGACGAGCTGCGCGCGGGCTCCCGGTGAGTAACTCGGCCTCGTGAAGCCGGCGTCGATTCCCAGCACGCGAACCACGTGTGACGACGGATCGCCCGGCGCGAGACTTCCGACGACCTCACGACCACCGAAGCGGTCTCTCGCGGCGAGGCGCAGCATGTAGGTGCGCGGCGCAGCAGTCTCCTGCGGCTTCCAGCTGAGCTCGTGCACGCCGGTGCCGAACAGTCCCTTCGGCTGTGCGACGAGCCGAGGCGGCGCAAGTCCCTCGCGGCTCGCGAAAACCTGTAAGGACACCTGCGCCGCCCTCCCGAGCCGGAAATGGACGGCTGCGGCGTCACGGAAGCCGTCGGCGTTGGGCGAGACGGTCGCGAACCGCGGCCCATCGCCGTCGTAGGGCGCTCCGCCGGTCCCGACCCGGACGCCCGCGAGCAGCAAGGCCCTGCCGTCCGCCCTCGTTTGGCCTCCGAGCAGGGCCGCCGGGACCGTCCCGAGCAGCGCGAGCATCAGGAGACCCCGTCTCATGCGGGCGAGCCTACTCCAGGGCAGCCGCGGCGTTTAGCGAGCCGGGGAACGCCAGGTACGGAATCACGAGCGCCGGCGAGGTCATGGAAGCGGCTGTCGGCCGGCCGCCGCTCGGGGTTTAGCACGCGGAGCTAGAATGGCGACGTGAGCTGGCTGTCGGTCGCGCTCCTCGGGCTCGCCGTTCTCGCGGTGATCGGAGGCGAGTGGCCGAGGCTCGAGCAGAGGTTCGGCCTCGAGGCCCTCCGGAAGCGGAAGCGCGCCCGCCGCAAAGCCAAGCTCCGCCTCCTGCGGGGCAGCGACAGCGACGACTTCGCGGCCAGCGTGGAGCGCGACCTCGAGCAGCTACCGACGCTCGAAGACTTCGACCGCCGCTAGCGCCTCCGGCCGGCGCCCCGGAGACGATAGGGCTAGCGCACCACGAACGGGGTCGCAAGCCGGCGCGTGTTCGGCAGGGTCTCTTGCCCGTTCTCGGTGTTCTTCGTCTCCTGGTAGTCGGAGACGCCGAAGAGGAGGCGGTGCCGGCCGCGCCCGACTCCGCCGAGGTCGATCGAGGCGCGCCGCTTCGAGGGCGAGTACGTGATCTTCCGGAAGCGGCCGTCGACGCGCGCGAGCATGAGGGCAACGTCGATCCCCGAGCCGCGGTCGGAGACGGCGAGCCGCAGGCTCCCGCCACGGGCCGCCACCCGGCTCAGCAGGCGTGCCGAGGGCGGCGTCGTGTCGTCGACCCAGAAGCGGAAGGTGTAGGCGCCCGCGACGCGGCGGCTGCGCGTGTCGAAGACCAGGTCGTAGGCGCCCGGCGGGGGGCGAAAGACCCCGGCGACGGGCTCGATCCCGTAGAAGGCCGGCTGGTAGGGATTGATCCGGATCGGAAGGCCGGCGAAGCCCGCGAGCCGGTTCTCGTCCCCGGCCCGGACGAGCCGCGGCGAGACGCGGACTCCGCGACCGTGCGAGAGGACGACCGCGCCTGCGTTCGCCACATGGCGGCGGAGCACGAAGCGAAAGACCTGTTCGGGGCCCGGCAGGCGCTGCGTCACGCCCACGCCTTCCGGGGCGGCAGGGTAGCGGTACGACGAGACGAGTGCGGGCCGTCCGCGGGTGTTGCCGCGGTAGACGCCGGGCCGTCGCAGGATGCGCCGAGGCTCCTTTGCGAGGGCGGAGGCCGTGACGTGCAGCCAGTACGGAATCCGGCGTGTCTGCCCGTCCCGCGACAGAACGACGAAGCCGCTCGCGTCGCGTGTGGCGGCAGGCTTCGCCACCGCCGCACGCAGCGTCAGCGTGCCCGGCACAGTCACGGTCCTTGTCGCCACGAGCGACACGCCCGCAGCGGACCTGGATCGCCTGATCGAGACGTTCCAGACGCCCGCGCCACCGCCGGCGTCCGTCAGCCGGGTCCGGAGACTGGAGGAGCGGCCGCGCCGGACGAGGCCGAACGAAAGGCTCGCCGGGCTGGCGAAGACGAGCGGATGGTCGGCGCGCGGCAGCCAGATCATTCCACCGCCCTCGCGGGTCGGGTCCACCTCGCGGCCGGTTCGAGCGAGCCCACGCACCGGGTTGCCCGTCAGGACGAGCGCGGACTTGATCTGCGCGACGGTCCACGTCGGGTGCCGCTCGCGCAGGAGCGCAGCCGCACCGGCGACGTGGGGCGCCGCCATGCTCGTGCCGTCGAGGTAGCCCCAGGTCCCGTACCGTGCCGGAACGGAAGAAAGCACGCTCACGCCGGGGGCGGTCACGTCCGGCTTGAGCCGGAGCGAGACCGGAGTCGGGCCGGCGGACGAGAAGCCGGCGATCGTTCCGGACTTCGTCGCCGCCGCGGCGGTGATCGCCCCGGCGGCGGAGCCGGGTGAGTCGACCGTGCCGGAGCCGAGCGCCTCGAAGTCGTTGCCGGCAGCGATCACCGGCACCACCCCGGTGGCGGCGGCGCCGTCGATCGCGCGCACGACGATGTCACGCGAGGGCGTGGTCTCGGGCTCTCCAAGCGAAAGGTTGATCACGTCCATTCCGTCGCGGACCGCCTGCTCGATTCCGGCGACGATTTCGGGTGAGTTACCGTCTAGCCCGAAGTCGTCCGTGGGGATGGTCAGGACGCGGTAGTTGCCGAGGTAGGCGTGCGGCGCCACGCCGGACACCTTGACCGGGCCCGAGGGCCCCGGTGCGGGCGTGCCGTTGTCGCCTGCGGCGATCCCGGCGACGTGGGTGGCGTGCTCGGACTCGATCGGATCGAAGGGCACCTTGGCGTAGCGCCAGTCCGCCCCCTGGGGCGGGAACGCTCGCGCGACGATCACCTTCGCGGTCGTGTAGGCCCGATTCCCCTTCGGGTACCCGGGCGGCATCGCGAAGCCGGCCGGCGAGAAGAACGGGTGCGTCCGGTCGACGCCGTCGTCGATGACCCCGATCTTGATCCCGTCGCCCGCGGTGGCGAGGGTCGGGCCCCATAGCTGCGGCGCCCCGATCACCGCCGGGCTGCGGAAGAGCGACCTGTGGTAGCGGGTGCTCGCGTAGACGTCGGCGACGCCCGGAAGAGCGGCGATTCGGTGCCGCGCGGAGGCCGGCGCGACCACCGCAAGGCCGTTCAGCACGACGCGGTAGCGCCAGCGCACGGCCGCGCCGGGGACTGCCCGCTCGATCCGCGTCTCGAGCGCGTGCTGGTCGCGGGTCAGGTCGCGCAGGTACGAAGTGCTCCCGCGTGAGCGCAGCGCCGGCCGGCGGCCCGGGCTGCGCGCCGCGAGAGGCGCCTGCTTCAGCGTGACGACGAACTCGACGAGCGGGCCGCGCGCAGTCGCGGGTCGGCCGGCCGAGGCAGCGGCGAACGGCAGCGCGAGCCCGGCCGCGCAGACGGCGAGAAGACCCCTGTTCAAGCCGAAAATCCTACGCGTAGGGGCGCAGCGCCGCCGCTACACTGTGCCTCCTCGCGGATGTGGCGGAATTGGTAGACGCGCACGGTTCAGGTCCGTGTGGGCGAAAGCCCGTGGAGGTTCAAGTCCTCTCATCCGCATCGTCCGTCCTGGCGTGATGTTGCCGGGTCGGGCGCCGAGATCAGGGAGCCGTCCCCGCTGCTCGGCGGCAGCTGTGCGTGCTGGCTGAATTGCCCTGGGGTGCTCGCTGGTCCGGGATCACTCACCTGCGACGCGGCCGCCGTTCCGGCCATCGCACCCGTCGCCGTGGCGGCTGCGACGGCAAGCACGAGCACGCGCTCGCGCAAGCCGTGGGCCTCGACCTCGCCCGCGGCCGCGCTCGCAAGCTCGTCGCGGTCGAAGGTGAGCACGACGGTATCGCCGCTCGTACGCCCGAGGATTCGCTCGAGATCTTCCCTCTCCCAGGCCACGGCCAGGGTGTGCTCCTCGCCGTCGCCGGCTCGAACGTCGAGCGCAAGCTCGGGCGGACCGTCGCTCGACCGGATTGCGTCCTCGAGCTGAGACCGGGAAAGCGTCGTCGATATGCCGCGTCCCTCGAGCGCGGCTTCATCGACGAGCTGTGCCCTGCTGGAAACGTCCTCCATCGTCACTCCTTTCCATCTCGCGCCGGGACAGGGCGCGCTGATAACGAGACGCGCGAGCCTGAATCGATCTTCCCGCCGGGCGGTCGCTCGGTCTAGCGCTGGCTCGGTTCAGACGGCCGACTGCCGCGACTTCAAACGATCCTCGAAGCAGCGGCGCAGATGGTCTCCGGAGAGCCTCGGGAGAAGCCTGGGCTTGCGAGGTTCCGGGCGCTTAACCTGGACCTGCCGGGCGAGCACTCGCACGTCGCCGCGCGGGCTGCCGTGGCAGCGCTCGTACGCGGCGGTCTCGTCGAGCGGAGCAGGCCGTCGCCGCCGCCGAAATCGAAGCCAGCGGAGCAGGCGCACGCGCAATCCGTACCACCTGGAGCGCCCGATGTGAAGTAGCGAGCGCTCAGCCTGCGAGCGCGGCGAGCACCTCGTCGGCGTGGCGATCCGGGTTGACGTGCCGCATGATCTTCGCCACGTTCCCCTCCGCGTCGATCACGAAGGTCGAGCGCTCGTACGACCGTTTGCCCTCCTTGGCAACTCCGTAGGGCCCCGCGAGACGGTGCTCCGGGTCGGCGAGGAGGGTGAACGGGAGCGAGTACTTCGTCTTGAATCGCTCGTGCGATGATTGCGTGTCGGCGCTGACGCCGAGCACCACGGCGCCCGCCCGTTCGAGCTCGCCGTAGGCGTCGCGGATTCCGCAGGCCTGGCGCGTGCACCCGGGCGTGTTGTCCTTGGGATAGAAGTAGAGCACGACCGGCTTGCCGCGCAGGTCTGAGAGTCTGACCGTCTCGCCGGCGTCGCTCTGGAGCTCGAAGTCCGGCGCCGGCTTTCCTTCCTCGACCATGCTGGGATGCTAGCTAGGCTGGGTTGGGTGAGACGGGCGTTCCGCGACATGAACCCGACGCTGCGCGGCTTCCTCGTGATCGCGTTGATCGCGGCCGTGGTCGTCGTGCTCCAGCTCGAGCAGACGCTGACGGCGCTGTTCATCCTCGCGCGAATCGCGTTCTTCCTGGCGATCGCGTACTTCCTGTTCATGATGTGGCGCGACCGCCGCGACGAGATCTCGATGTGGTCGGCCCGATCGCGAGCGGTCTTCTACGGCTCCGCGGTGCTGATGGTCGTGAACGTCGGCGCCCGCTTCTTCGTCCCGGTCGGCAACGGCCTGAACCTGATCGTGTTCGTCGCCGTCTTCGTCCTCGGCGGCTTCGCCATGTGGCGGGTCTGGAAGGACGAGCACACGTACGGCTACTGACCGCCGTCCGCACTCGCGGTGAACCGGGTTTAGATCCGTCTACGGCGTTGCCTGAGAGGTCGGTGAGGTCGCAGCAGCGGTTTCGCCGGCTCGGTGGCCTCCGACGCCGTCGAGCTCGTTCAGCGCCTCGCGAATGCCCGCGCGGCGGCCGACGAAGATCGGGGTGTCTCGCTCCGTGTAGCGGCTCGCCTCCGAGTCGCGGAGCGTCAGCATCAGGTGCATGAAGTCGGCCGGCTCCTCGCACTCGAAGGCGGTCATGAACTCCTGGTCGTCGATCCCGAACGAGTAGGTCGTGTGGTTCAGGATCGTCGAGAACTCGTGGCCGATGCGCATGTGCTCGTCCATCGCCCGCTGCCTGTCCTCCGCCGTGAGCGCATACCAGGGCCGCACCTTCACGAACGGGTAGACGACCAGGTACGGCGAGCCGCGCGGGACGACCTGGCGCGGCTTGCGCGCCTTCGTGTACTCGGAGGCCTTCGTCGTCGCAAGGTAGGAGTAGGGCGTCGCCAGCCAGCCGGCGAGCGGGGTCGCGTTCAGCGCCGCGCCCAATTCGCCGAGGTCCTCGTAGCGCTCGGTGATCTTCCAGAGGAAGAAGTCGGCGTCGGGACGGACGCCCGCTAACGAATACGCGCGTAGCGAAGCGATGCGCCCCGCCCAGTCCTCGACCGCCTCGGCGAAGGCGTCCTTGCCGGCGCTGCGCTCCTCGATCGGGAGCCGGCGCCAGGCGGGATCGACCTTGTAGAAGGTGTAGGCGACGTACTGGCCGGCCACGGCGCGAAGCCTAGCGGCAGGTCGTCAGCTTCCCTGCGCGAAGGTCGGCGACGGCGCGCCTGAAGCCGCCGAGGCTCGGCTTCGGCGTCCGGTCGGCGAAATAGAGCCCCGACTGCCAGCCGGCGTAGTCCGCCTCGTCGAAGGTGTGGAAGACGAAGATGCCCTCCACGGTCGCTTGGCAGTAGGCGATGGCGAGCACCTGCCGGTAGTAGGCGGCCTGAGTGGCGAAGCCGACGCTGTCCGCGCGGCCCGGGGACTCGGGGTCGTCGTAGAAGGAACGCTTCGCCGGAGGCACGGTCGTCTGGACGCCGAACTCCGTGTAGTAGAGCGGCAGGCGGGCTCCCGGCTGCGCCGTCCCGTGAAAGGCCTCGTTCAGAAGCGCGACCAACTTCGGGTAATCGGCGATCGTGATCGAGGTGTTTCGCGGGTGCTCCTGCATCGGCGAGACGCGCGAGAACCGCATGTACGGGTGGATCGCGAACCCGTCCATCAGCGGCCGCTCGCGGCCGCTCGCGCGGTAGGCGGCGCCCAGGTCGCGGATGAACGCGGTTGGCGAGTGGGTCGGCCGCGAGCCGTGCGGGCGGTCGGCGCCGCGGGGGGAGACGGCGCCGCCGAGCACGAGCACGCCGCGGCCGGCTGCCTTGATCGCGTCGTAGCTCCGGCCGAGCAGGTCGGCGTAGCCGGTGGCGGCCAGGTCGCGGCCCGTCGCGTCGAACTGCGGCTTCCAGAAGGTGCTGAGGTTCGGCTCGTTGCCGACGACCACCGCGCGAACGCCCGGGACGGCCTGGACGACGGCGGCTGCGAAGGCTGCGAAGTCGCCGCGCTCGGCGGCGGTCCTGGGGGTTCCCCGGGCGAGCCCGTGCCAGACCATCACGAACAAGCGCATGTGCGTCCGCCGTGTGGCGGCCTCGACGTTGCGCAGGGCCCGGACGAGACCGGGGGACGCGCGGCGCTGCCCTCGTTTCCAGGTGGCGGAGACCATCGCCGCGTCGAAGCCCGTGTCACGAGAGGTGACAACCTGCGCCTGCGCGAAGCGGTGGTCTCTCTGGGCGAGCGCGTCGTCGACCACACCGACGATCAGCGTCCGTGCCCGGGGACTTCCGGGCGCCGGCGGAGGCGGAAGCTGCACGGAGCTCGTGTCCACCGGGGCGGTCGCGCTGGTCGTCGTGGCGGACGTGGTGGAGGCCGCCTGCGTAGAGGTTGTCCGCGTGGGGGCCGTGGTCCCCGCAGAGCTCGGCGCTGCCTCCTCGGACTCGCTTCCGGACGAGACCACCACCGCCACGATCACGCCGGCCACGGCTGCCGTCGCCACGGCCGCTCCAAGCAGGGCCTTCCTCACGAAGGCTGAGGCTACCCTTGCCCGGCGATGCGAAAACGGGTCGAGGAGCAGCTCAAGGGCCTGCCGGCGAAGCCCGGCGTCTACCTCTTCCGCGATGAGAGCGGCGAGGTGCTCTACATCGGCAAGGCGAAGTCGCTCCGGCCGCGGGTGCGCAGCTACTTCCAGGCGAGCGGCGAGACCCGCGCCACGATCGCGCGGCTGCCGGAGCGGGTCGTGGACGTCGAGGTGATCGTCACCGACACCGAGGTCGAGGCGCTCCACCTGGAGCAGAACCTGGTCAAGCGGCACCGCCCACCGTTCAACGTCCGGCTCCGCGACGACAAGTCGTTCCCGTACATCGCCGTCACGGTCGAGGACGACTACCCGCGCGTCATGTTCACGCGCGAGCGGCACCGGCGCGGCGTCGTCTACTTCGGCCCGTACGCGAACGCGAAGAAGGTGCGCGAGACGCTCGACGTCCTCAACCGCGTCTTCCCGTACCGGCCCTGCGAGGGGCCGAAGCCCGGCCGCCACTCCGGGATCCCGTGCCTCGATTACCACATCGAGCGCTGCCTGGCACCGTGCGTCGGCTACGTCTCCCAGGAGGACTACCGCAAGATCATCGACAGCGTGATCGAGTTCCTCTCCGGCGAGACGCGGCCGATCCAGCGGGAGCTCGAGCGGAAGATGAAGGAGGCGGCCGAGGGCAAGCGCTTCGAGGAGGCGGCGCGCTACCGGAACCGCCTGTTCGCCGTCCGTCACCTGGCCGAGCGTCAGGCCGCCGACAAGCGCGCGGTGGGCACGATCGACGTGATCGGGATCGCGGTGGACGGCGACCGGGCGGCGGTGCAGGTCTTCCCGCTCCGCGACGGTCGCCTGATCGACCGCTACGGCTTTCACCTCGAGAACGCTGCCGGGCAGGAGACGAGTGCGCTCCTGGAGAGCTTCGCGGTCGAGTACTACGGCTCGGCGCCGAGCGTGCCGCCGCAGATCGTCGTCCCCCCGGACGCGGGCGACACCGGGGCGCTGGCGGAGTTCCTGTCGGAGCGGCGCGGCTCGCGGGTCGAGGTGCGCGCGCCCGCCCGGGGCGAGAAGCGGCGGCTCCAGGACCTGGCGACGGAGAACGCGCGCCTCGCGCTCGAGTCGGAGACGCTCCAGGCCGAGCAGCGGCGGCTGCGGAGGGTCGAGGCGCTCGAGGAGCTGCGCGAGGCGCTCAACCTCGAGAGCCTGCCGCTGCGGATCGAGTGCTACGACGTCTCGAACATCCAGGGCGAGGCGGTCGTCGGGTCGATGGTCGTCTTCCAGGACGCGGTCCCGAAGAAGGCGCACTACCGCAAGTTCGGCGTCCGCAGCCTGAACGGCCAGGACGACTACGCCGCTCTGGCGGAGGTGATCTCGCGCCGGTTCGCCCGCCTGCGCGATACCGCCTCGGACGATTACGACGAGTCGTTCGCGGCGACGCCGAACCTGATCGTGATCGACGGCGGCAAGGGGCAGCTCGCAGCCGCCCTCCAGGCGATGCAGGCCTACGACCTGCCGCGGGTGGCGGTGATCTCGCTGGCAAAGCGGATCGAGGAGGTCTTCGTCCCGGGGAGGCCGGAGCCGATCCCGCTGGAGCGCGACTCGGCCGGCCTCCACCTCCTTCAGCGCGTCCGCGACGAGGCGCACCGGTTCGCGGTCGGCTTTCACCGGCAGCGGCGGGACGCCAAGGCGCGCGAGTCGATCTTCGACACGCTCCCGGGGGTCGGCCCGGCGCGGCGGCGGGCGCTGCTACGCCACTTCGGCTCGGCGGAGCGCTTCCTCGCCGCCACGCAGGAGGAGCTCGAGGGCGTCCCCGGGATGCCGGCCAAGACGGCGCGCGCGATCTATGCCCAGCTGCACAAGGCCGGACGGGCGTAGTAGCGTCTCCGTCCCCCGACGAAAGGAGCCGCCATGGCAGTCGAAGTCGTCTCGATCATGGAATTCCAGGGCGACCCGGAGGAGCTGAAATCGAGGATGAGCGCCGTCGACGAGGTGGCCCGCCGCAAGGCCTCCGAGTACGGAGGCGTCTCGTCGACCGTCGTCAAGACCGACAACGGGGTGATGGTCATCAACATGTGGGACAACCCCGAGGGCCGGCACAAGATGGCTGACGATCCGGAGATGCGACAAGCGATCCAGGACGCGGGCATGCCGCCGCCGAGCGCCAAGGGCTACGAGGTGCTCGAGCACCGCACCGTCTGAATACGTAGAGAGCCTTCGGGGCAGGGACCGGCAGTGGCGACGACTGTCGGTCCTGCCGCGGTGTTCGCGCTCGTCCGGCGGCGGAGCTTCGGCCCGTACTTCGCCGGCAACGCGCTCTCGGCGAGCGGGACGTGGTTCCAGAACCTCGCCGGCGCGCTGCTCGTCTACCGGCTGACTCACTCGGCCTTCCTGCTGGGCGTGCTCAACTTCTGCCAGTTCGCTCCGGTGCTGCTGCTCGCGCCGTGGGCGGGCAGCGCGGCCGACCGCCGCGACCGGCGCCGGTTGCTGTTCGTCGCGCAGACAAGTGCCGCCGTCCTGGCGGTGCTGCTCGCCGCGCTCGCCTGGGCCGGGCTCGCGCGGGCGTGGGTGGTGATCGTCGTCGCGCTCGGGCTCGGCGTGACGACCGCGGCGTCGATTCCCTCGCAGCAGGCGCTCCTGGCCTCGCTGGTCGAGCCGCACGAGCTGTCGACGGCGGTCGCGCTCAACTCGATGACCTACAACATCGCGCGGGCGGCTGGGCCTGTGGCGGCGGCCGCTTCGGTCGAGTACCTCGGCATTCCGGCCTCGTTCCTGCTCAACGCGGGCTCCTACCTCGCCTTCGTCGGGGCGCTGGTCGTGATTCGGCCGCGGGCCCAGGAGAAGGCGCCCCGCGAATCGTCGCGCCTGCGCGACGCCCTGCCCCCGCTGCGGGACGACCCGCGCCTGCTCGCGTTCCTGATCGTCGTTGCCGCGGTCGGGTTCGCCTCCGATCCCGTGAACACGCTGGCGCCGGCGTTCGCCCACGAGTTCGGGCACCGGGACACGATCGCCGGCTTCATCATCGGCGCGTTCGGCGCCGGGGCCGTGACGGCGGCACTCGTGGTGGCGGGCCGGGTTGCGGGCTCTCGGAGGCGGATGGCGGGGACCCTTTCGCTGCTCGGCTTCGGCGTGGTCGCGTTCGGGCTCTCGCCGTGGCTCCCGCTCGGCTTCGTGTTCCTCTTCGTCGCCGGCCTGGGCTACCTCGCCTCGAACACCTCCGCGACGACCCGGCTACAGCTCGGCGTGAGCGAGGCGCAGCGCGGACGGATCATGGCGCTCTGGGGTGTTGCCTTCCTCGGTCTGCGCCCGCTGGCGAGCCTTGCCGACGGCGCGATCGCGGCGACGTTCGGCGTCAGGGCCGCCGGCGTCGTCTTGGCACTGCCGGCCCTGGCGGGGGCCGCATGGCTGACGGCTTCGTCAGCGGGATTGCGCGACCGCGAGCGAGGTGGCGAACATCGACTCGCGCAGCTTGCCGCGAGCCGGCCGGGTGGCGAGAGCGAAGACAGGGACGGCGCGCCCGCCGGCGAAAGCGGTCGAGATGTAGTCGCCGACCATCGAACCCTGGGAGGTCCTGACGATCCACCGGAGCGCGACCGACCGTGAATTGAGTCGCCGGGGGATCGACCAGCGGGCGCCGCCGTCCGAGGAGGAGACGAAGGCGACGTCGAGCGAGCGGCGGCGCAGGACGTAGTAGGCGATCGCGAGCCGGCCCGAGCCCGTGGCGGCGAGCCCCGGGAGCTCGACGTCGGCCGCCCCGGTCGGCACTCGCACGGGCACGCTCCACGAGACCCCGTCCGGCGAGCGCGCGACGAGGAGGTCGTTCGCGGCGCAGCCCGAGCGGCGCGTGCAGTCCGTCCACGCGACGTAGACGGTGCCGGCACGATCGGCCTCGGCGGACGGGAGCGGCCCCGCCCGGACGCCGGAGTGGGCGCGGTAGCCGGCCGGCGCGATCGGGATCGCCCCCGACCAGCTCACGCCGCCGTCGGTCGAGCGGATCGCCGCGAGCCGCGTCTGGTCGAAGTACGGGATCACGACGCTGCCGTCGGGCCGGACGACGGGCTGCACGCCCGGCGCGAAGCTCCCCGCGATCGACTTCCGTCCCGGGAACCCCGGGCCCGACGCCGCCACGGACCAGGTGAGGCCGCCGTCGGCGGAGAACTGGGTGGCGATCTGGGTCGTGCGCAGGTCGTCGAAGCTGACGTAGCAGCGGCCGCGGAAGGGGCTGCCGGCGCCGTTGTCGCAGGCGATCCATTCCTTGTCGAGCAGAAGCTGATCCGGCGAGGTGGTCGGCGCAAGCGTCGCGACCACGGGTTGGCTCCAGTGCGCACCGTCCCGCGAGCGGCTGACGAGGAGCGCCGAGCTGTCGGGGCCGAACGCGAGCGAGGCGACGAGCCAGAAGCGGTGCAGGTCGTCGTAGGCGACGGAGGGGTCGGTTGCGCCCGAATACTGGCCCCGCGGGCGCGAGAACGGCGTCAGGCCGGGGAGGAAGCCGTGCTTCCAGCTCCGTCCGCGATCGCGCGAGACCGCGAAGCCGATATTGGCAGCCCCGCCGTCGAAGATCCGTCCGACCTGGAAGACGGCGACGACCATCGCGCCGTTGGCCGCCGTGTCGGGCTCGACCTCGGTCTCGTGCCTGCTGCGGGTATTGCGGTACGGGTCGCGCGAGATCTCTCGCGTGACGACCTCGCAGTCGACACGCACCAGGTCGAGCCGGTCGACGGTCGCCAGGTCGCGCCCTCGCCCGCACGAGACGAGGTCGCGGACGCGGTTGACGGTCTGAATCCGGTCGGGTCCATTCGTGCCGCGCACCCGCGCCGCCCAGGCCGACGAACCGACGAGGAGGACAGCGGCGACGACGAAGACCGCGTGTTTCAGCGACTGCCGCCCGGGCTGCCCGGGGCGCCGTCGGTGTCCGCCGCGTCCAGGAACGGGTAGCGGTAGTCGCGCGGCGGGACGAACGTCTCCTTGATCGTGCGCGGGCTGACCCAGCGGATCAGGTTCCACATCGAGCCGGCCTTGTCGTTCGTGCCGGATGCCCGTGAACCGCCGAACGGCTGCTGGCCGACGATCGCGCCCGTCGGCTTGTCGTTCACGTAGAAGTTGCCGGCGGCGTAGCGGAGCGCCTCCTCGGCCTCGTCGATCGCCTCGCGGTCGCGAGAGAAGATCGCGCCCGTCAGCCCGTACGGAGCTGTCTCGTCGACGAGCTCGAGCGTCTCCTCCCACTCGTTCTCGGGGTAGACGTAGGTCGTCACGATCGGGCCGAAGAACTCCTCCCGCATCAGCCGGTCGCGCGGGTCGCGCGTCTCGATCACGGTCGGCTCGACGAAATAGCCCTCGCTGTCGTCGGTGCCGCCGCCCACGAGCACCTCCGCGTCGTTCTGGCGAGCGTGCTCGATCGCCTCCCGCTGGCGCGCGAACGAGCTGCCGTCGATCACCGCGCCCATGAAGTTCGAGAAGTCGGTGACGTCGCCCATCGAGATCGTGCCGACCTCCTCGACGAGCCGCTCGCGCAGCTCCGGCCAGAGGTTCGAGGGCGCATAGACGCGGGAAGCGGCAGAGCATTTCTGGCCCTGGTACTCGAAGGAGCCGCGGAGGATCGCCGTCGCGACCGCGTCCACGTCCGCGCTCGGGTGGGCGACGATGAAGTCCTTGCCCCCCGTCTCGCCGACGACGCGCGGGTAGTTGCGGTAGCGGTCGATGTTGTCGCCTACCGTCTTCCAGATCGAGTGGAACACCTCGGTCGAGCCGGTGAAGTGGACGCCCGCCAGGTGCTCGCTGGCGAGCGCCGCGTCGCCGATCTCGGCGCCGCTCCCGTAGACGAGGTTGATCACGCCCGGCGGGAGCCCGGCCTCCTCGAAGAGGCGCATGAGCCAGTAGGCGGAGACGGTGGCCGTCGAGGCCGGCTTCCAGATCACGGTGTTGCCCATCAGCGCCGCGCTCGTCGGCAGGTTCCCGGCGATCGCGGTGAAGTTGAACGGCGTCACCGCGAAGACGAAGCCCTCGAGCGGGCGGTACTCGATCCGGTTCCACGTCCCGGGCGAGGAGACGGGCTGCTCCTCGTAGATCCGGATCATGAACTGGACGTTGAAGCGGAGGAAGTCGATCAGCTCGCAGGCAGCGTCGATCTCGGCCTGGTGCGCGGTCTTCGACTGGCCGAGCATCGTGGCGGCGTTCAGCGTCGGGCGCCAGGGCCCGGCCAGCAGCTCGGCTGCGCGGAGGAAGACGGCGGCACGCTCCTCCCACGGCAGGCGGTGCCAGTCCTGCCAGGCCTCGCCGGCCGCCCCGACGGCGCGCTCCACCTCGGCTGCGCCTCCCTTGTGCACCTCCGCGAGGACGTGGTCCTTGTCGTGCGGCATGACCGCCTCGAAGGTGGTGCCGGTGCGGACGTCCTCGCCGCCGATCACGCTCGGGATGTCGAGGCGCTCCGTCTTCATCTCGTCGAGACGCTCGATCAGCTCGGCGCGCTCGGGTGAGCCCGGCGCGTAGTCGCGCACCGGCTCGTTCCGAGGCGTCGGTGGGCGGAAGATCCCTGGGCGGCTCATCGCCTGGATTCTACGATTCAGGCCGTGATCGAGCGGGTCGCGTACGAGGTGGACGGCTGGGGAGTGGGGGAGCTCGTGTTCGACGACGGCCTGCTCGCGTGGCACGAGCTGCCACGCTACGCGTCCCCGG
>WNGA01003873.1_pt1 | contig 22267 bp, 17 predicted proteins | sample 5400061 | NCBI WGS metagenome assembly WNGA01 (sample SAMN13153366, study PRJNA577476) | soil metagenome | isolation source: 100 cm soil or saprolite under grassland replicate 2 | place: USA:California | collected 2016-06-15
CCTGGGCGCGCCGCTCCTCGGCGAGCAGCTCGACCGCGGCCGCTGGGCCGCGATCCTGGTCGGCTTCGCCGGGGTGCTGGTGATCATCCGTCCCGGTTCGGCCGAGTTCCATCCCGCGATGCTCGCTTCGGTGGTCAACGCGCTGCTGTACGCGTGCTTCATGCTGATGACGCGGCGTCTCGCGGCCTACGATTCTCCCGAGACCATTCAGTATCTGCCCGCGGTAGGCGCGGCGATCGGACTTGCGCCCTTCGCGCTCGCGGCGTGGGAGTCGCCCGAGGGTTGGCTGGAATGGAGCGTCGCCTGCGCGATGGGCGTGCTGGGCGGGCTCGGCCATTACCTGCTCGCGCTCGCGCACCGCTACGCGCCGGCGACGGTGATTGCGCCATTCCTGTATCAGCAGGTGTTCTATATGGCGCTCTTCGGCTACCTCGTCTTCGGCGACGTCCCTGGCGCCGCGGTATGGACCGGCGCGGGGATCGTGATCGCCAGCGGGCTGTATCTGTTCTACCGGGAAAGAACGGCGTGAACGACCCGGTGGCGCTGCCATTCTGGGTAACAGCAATTCTTTTTGTGTTTGCCGCGTGGGCACTGTACGAGCATGTACTCATGCCGGCGCTGCGCTGGATGGTGACCCATCCCGCGAACCAGGTGATCGACGAGCTCTCGACGCGGCTGCGCATCGGCATCCGGCCGTTCCAGCGCACGCGCCGCCAGGCGCTGATCCATCGCCTGCTGGCCGATCCCAAGGTGCAGCAGGCGGCGGAGCATTTTTCCACCGAAAAGAAAATTTCCCTCGAAGCGGCGTTGAAGCAGGTCGAGCGCTGCGCGCGCGAGATTGTGCCGGCGTTCAACGCTTATCTGTATTTCCGCATCGGCTACTGGATCGGCCGCAGCATCGCGCGCGCGCTGTATCGCGTGCGTCTGGGCTACATCGACTCTGCCGGCATCGCCAGGATCGACGCCGACGCGACGGTGGTGCTGGTCATGAACCACCGCTCCAACATGGATTACATCCTTGCCGCGTTCCTCGCCGCCGACCAGGCCGCGCTGTCGTACGCGGTCGGCGAATGGGCGCGCATCTGGCCGCTCTCTGCGCTGATCCGCGCCATGGGCGCATATTTCGTGCGTCGCAACTCGGGCGACGAGCTCTACCGGCGGGTGCTCGAGCGCTATATCGCGATGGCGACCGAGGCCGGCGTGCCGCAGGCAGTGTTCCCCGAGGGCGGCCTGTCGCGCGACGGCCTCATGCGCGAGCCGCGCCTCGGCGTGCTCGACTACACGATGCGCGGCTTCCACATCGACGGCGCGCGCGACCTGGTATTCGTGCCGCTCGGCATCAACTACGACAGGGTGCTGGAGGATCGAACGCTGCTGCGCACCCTCGAGGGCAAGAAAGCAGGCCGGCTGCGAGCCATCTCGGGCACGTTCGGCTTCGTGCTGCACAACCTGCTGCTCGTGCTGCGCAGCGAATGGCGCCGCTTCGGCTATGCCTGCGTGAATTTCGGCTCGCCGATCTCGATGCGCGAGTACTGCCGCGCGCAGCAGATTGATTTCCAGAAGCTTTCGGGAGATCCGCGCAGGGCGGCGATGGCGCGCCTGGGCCGCGAGCTGATGCAAGCGGTGGGACGCGTCGTGCCCGTGGTGCCGGTGGCGCTGATGGCGACGGTTTTCGGAAGCAATCCCGAGCGCGCCCTCTCCGAGCTCGAGTTGAAGTCGGAGGTGGGACGCCTCCTGCAGCGCCTCGAAGCCGGCGGCGCGCGTGTCTACGTGCCGCGCGGCGACCTCGATTACGCGCTCACCGTGGGGCTGAGGATGCTGCGCCTACGGCACATGGTGGAGGAGAAGGACGGCCTGTACGCCGCGGCCGCGGCGGAGCTGCCGCTGCTCGGCTATTACGCCAACTCCATCGCGCACCTGCTCTGATTTGACTGGACTCTGAGATAAGCCTCCAGTAAATTCGCTGCAGGGGAGGGAAATAGTCGGCAATGGCGAGGCGCAGCAGCCACTCGGCCACGATCAAGCGCGGCGGTGCGCGCCGGCGCGACTTTGCCGGCGGCCGCACGGTGTTTCACGACCTGCCCTCGGATTGGTACTGGGAGCAGGACGCGGAGCTGCGTTTCTCGAAGGTCGAGGTGCGCAACGGCGCGCCTGCCGAGCAGGCGCTCGCGGCCCGCATCCTCGGCAAGCAGCGCTGGGAAACCGGCATCGACATCGAAGGCGGCTGGGACGCGCACCGCGCGGTGCTCGAAGCGCGCCAGCCGTTCCGCGACGTGCTGATGTGGCGCACCTTCGAGGACGGCAGCCGGCGCTACCTCAGCGTCACCGGCGAGCCGGTGTTCGACGCCAAAGGGCGCTTCACCGGCTACCGCGGTGTCGGACGCGATGTCACTGCGCAGAAGCGCGTGGAGCGGCTGCTCCGCCTGGAGCACCGGGTGACGCGCTGCCTCGCGGAAGCGCAAAGCGCCCCCGCTGCGCTAGGCACGGCGCTAAAGGCGATCTGCGAAACCGAAGGCTGGGACTGCGCCGAATTCTGGAAGCTCGACGAATCCGCAGGCGTGCTGCGACGCTACGCCGAGTGGGCCGCGCCCGACATCGAGGCGGCGCGCAGCTTCGCCGACGCCTCGCGCGACATGGTGTTCCGCCCGGGCATCGGGCTGGTCGGCGCGGCATGGCAATCGGGCGAGCCGCTGTGGATCGCCGATTCGCTCGAGGACCCGCGCGCCCTGCGCAAGAGCCTGTCCGAGAAGACCGGGCTGCGCGCCGCGGTGCTGTTCCCCATCCGCACGGGCGGGCGGGTCACGGGCGTGCTCGACTTCACCTCGCGCCGCATCCGCCCGCCGCACAAGCGGCTGCAGCAGGCGCTCAACGTCATCGCCACCATGATCGGCCTGTACCTGCAGCGCGCCGACGCCGAGCAGGCGCTGCGCGAGAGCGAAGCGCGCTTCCGCAGCTTGACCCAGATGTCGTCCGATTTCTTCTGGGAGACCGATGCCGAGCACCGCCTCGCCGAGGTGGTGCACGGACCGGACTATCCCGCCGCCCATATGGGCCTCATGGCGCTCGGCAAGGCGGCGTGGGAAGTGGCATCCCTGAGCCCCGACGAGGCAGGCTGGGCCGCGCACCGCGCGACGCTTGCGCAGCGCCTGCCGTTCCGCGACTTCGAGTTCGCGCGCCGCATGCCCGAGGGCCCGGCGCGCTATTTCTCCCTGAGCGGGGAGCCACGCTCCGCGCCGGAGGGCAGCTTCCTCGGCTACCGCGGCGTGGGCCGCGACATCACCGAGATCGCGCTGGCGAGGGAACGCATCTCCTCGCTTGCCTACTCCGACCCGCTCACCGGCCTCGCCAACCGCAGCAGCCTCGGGCCGTCGCTCGAGCAGGCGGTGCAGCGCGCCCGTCGCCGGAACTCGAAGCTCGCCCTCGTGTTCATCGATCTCGACGGCTTCAAACAGATCAACGACCTGCACGGGCATGACGCGGGCGATGCGCTGCTCATCGAGCTCGCCGGGCGGCTGCGCGCCAGCCTGCGCGCGAGCGACCTGGTGGCACGCCTGGGCGGCGACGAGTTCCTGGTGGTGGTGGAAGAAGTCCAGGAGGCGGCGCCAATCGAGACCGTGGCGCGCAAGTTGCTAGGCGAGATGGTGCGGCCTTATGCGCTCCCCGGGGGCGAGGCGCGGGTCACGGCGAGCATCGGCATCAGCCTATTTCCCGACGATGCAGCCGACGCTGCGGCGCTGATGAAGCATGCCGACACCGCCATGTACTCCGCGAAGCAGGCCGGCAAGAACACCTACCGTTTCTACGCCTCGGGCCCGGCGGCCAATGACCCGGCGCAAGATGCCGCGCTGAAAGCAGACCCGGCGCAAGATGCCGCGCTGAAAGCAGACCCGGCGCAAGATGCCGCGCTGAAAGCAAATCCCGGCGGCAGAGAAACCTAGCGCTTCAGATCGCGGTTAGCGTCCTGGATATCGCGCCGCAGCTTCTCGCGCTCCTGGGGTGACATCGGCCGCTGGCCCGGACGGGCGCCGCGCTCGCCGCCTTTATCCCGATACACGTCGCGCATGTCTTCGCGCATCCGCTGGCGCTCATCCTTGCTCATCCCGGGCCCGGGCCGCGGCTTGCCCTGGAAGCGCTCTCGCTGGGCGAAAGCCGAGCTGGCGGCAAGCAGCAGGACGAGAAAAAGGGCACGGCCTTTCATCGGTGAGCGCATGGTACCGGCATCGCCCGGTCAAGAGATGTCCGGCTGTCCAAATTTTGTAACAATGTATTTATGGCCGACCTGAAGACCCGCATCCTCGTCGTCGACGACGACCAGCGCCTGCGCGAGCTGCTGGTGCGCTACCTCGGCGGCGAGGGCTACGAGGTGAAGGCGGTGCCCGACGCGGGCGGCATGGACAAGCAGCTCGCGCGCGAGCGCTACGATCTCGTGGTCCTCGACCTGATGCTGCCGGGCGAAGACGGCCTCGCCATCTGCCGCCGCTTGCGCGCGCAGAACATCGCGCCAGCCATCATCATGCTCACCGCCAAGGGCGACGACGTCGACCGCATCGTCGGGCTCGAGATGGGCGCCGACGACTACGTGCCCAAGCCGTTCAACCCGCGCGAGTTGCTCGCGCGCATCAACGCGGTGCTGCGCCGGCGGGCGCCGGCGGGACCGCCCGGCGCCCCCTCCGGAGAGACCGAAATTCACCGCTTCGGGCACTTCGAGCTCAACCTCGCCACGCGCGCGCTCAGCCGCGACGGCAAGCACGTGCCGCTCACCACCGGCGAGTTCTCGGTCCTCAAGGTGCTGGTGCAGCACCCGCGCCAGCCGTTGTCGCGCGACAAGCTGATGGAGCTGGCGCGCGGCCGCGAGTACGAGGTGTTCGACCGCTCGATCGACGTGCAGATTTCGCGCCTGAGGAAGATCGTCGAGGACGACGCGTCGCACCCGAAGCACATCCAGACCGTCTGGGGCTTCGGCTACGTGTTCGTTCCCGAAGCCGAATCCAAGTGACGCCCCGCGAGGCCGCGTGACCCTGTTTGCGCGGTCGTTCCTGCTGATCGCGGCGCTCATCGTCACAGCGGTGCTGGCGTCGTTCCAGATCTACCGCATCCACGAACGCGAGCCGCGTTCGCGCGAGCTGGCCCAGCAGACCATCAGCACCATCAACCTGACGCGCGCGGCGCTGGTGAATGCCGACCCCTTCCTGCGGCGCCAGCTGCTGATCGAGCTGAACGAGACCGAAGGGCTGCGCGTTTACCCGGCGACCGCGAGCGAGAAGCTCGAGCCGCTGCCGGACGATGCTCTGTTCAATCTGGTAGTGAAGAAAGTTCGGGAAATCACCGGAAACCAGACCCGCTTCGCCCATGCGCGCGACGGCGAGGACGGCTTCTGGGTCAGCTTCTTCATCGACGTCGACGAGTTCTGGGTGATGCTGCCGCGCGAGCGCTTCGAGCCGGCCTTCGGCCTGCAGTGGCTCGGCTGGGGCGCGGCGCTGCTCGCGATCGCGCTCGCCGGCGCCTGGCTCATCGCCTCGATGATCGCCCGGCCGCTCGCCGCGCTGACGCGCGCCGCCGGGCGGCTGGGCCGCGGCGAGCCGCACCAGCCGCTCGCCGAGGAGGGCCCGCGCGAGCTGCGCGGCCTCGAGGCGGCGTTCAACCGCATGGCGAGCGACCTCGAGAGCTTGGAGCGCGAGCGCGCCATGGTGCTCGCCGGCATCTCGCACGACCTGCGCACGCCGCTCTCGCGGCTGCGCCTCCTGCTCGAAATGAGCGGCGCCCCGCAGGACGAAATGCGGGGCGATCGCGAGGCCATGATTTCGGACATCGACGAGATCGACGCGGTGATCGGCCAGTTCCTCGATTTCGCGCGCGGCGCGAACGAGGAGAAAGCCGAGAACGAGCTCGACGAGCTGCTCGACGAGCTCGCCGGCCACTACCGGCGGATCAACCGGCAGGTCACTTTCCGGCCCGGCCGCGTCCCGCCGTTCCGCTTCGCCCGCATCGCGGTGCGCCGCGCCGTCGCCAACCTGGTCGACAACGCGCTGCACTACGCGGGTGAGCCGGTCGAGATCGGCACCTCGATGTCGGACACGAAGATTTTCGTGGAAGTCCTGGACCGCGGCCCCGGCATTCCGCAAGGTGCAGCCGAGCGGCTGAAGCGCCCATTCACGCGCCTCGACCACGCGCGCGGCGGCGCCGGCGGCGCGGGGCTCGGCCTCGCGATCGTCGAGCGGGTCGCGCGCTCGCACCGCGGCACGCTCGACCTCGTGCCGCGCGAAGGCGGCGGCCTCGTCGCGCGGCTGACGTTGCTACAATGACCTGGAAGGAGGAGATGTCATGAAGAAAACCGCTGTTGGCGCGTGCTGGCTCGCGCTAGCCGCCTGTGCCGGCCCGCAGTCGACCGCCGAGTCCCCGCGCGGCTGGCTCGCAGTCTCAGCCAACGACAACAAAGCCGTGCTGCGCAACGGCGTGACCACGGTGGTGCCCAACGCGGCGCCCGATACGATCGCGCTGATCGACCTGCGCGCCTCGCCACCCGCCGTGGTCGCCGAGATCGAGGCGCCGGCGAGCGTGGTCGGCCCGCCGATGTCGGTGGCGATCGCGCCCGATGAGTCGATCGCGCTGGTGAGCGCGGCGATGCGCCTCGCCGGCGACCGGCAGGTGCCCGATAGCAAGATCTCGGTCATCGACCTCAGGAGCAACCCACCCCGCGTCATCGCGACGCTGCAGGCAGGCGCCGGCGTCGCAGGCATTTCGATCAACCGCGCGGGCAGCCTCGCGCTCGCCGCCAACCGCAGCGAAGGCACGGTTTCGGTGTTCACCATCAACGGCAGGACCGTGACGCCCGCGGGCAAGCTGGCGCTCGGCGAAGAGAAGTCCGGCCCGAGCCACGTCGCGATCACGCCCGACGGCAAGACCGCGCTGGTGACCCGTGACGGCGACAACCGCATCTCCGTGCTGTCGATCGACGGCACCAACGTCCAGTACACGAAGCGCGATCTCTATCCGGGGCAGCGGCCGTATGGCATCGACGTCTGCGCGCCCGGGAGCATCGCGGTGGTCGCGAACATCGGCGCCGGCCAGGGCGATGCCGACACCATCAGCGTCATCGACCTCGAGGCCAGCCCGCCGCGCGTCATCGACACCCTGACGGTCGGGCAGACGCCCGAAGGCATCGCCTGCTCCCCAAACGGCCGCAAGGTGGCGGTGGTGGCGATGAGCGGCAGCAACAAGCCGCAGAGCTCGCCCTTCTACCGCGCGAACGGGCGCGTCGTGCTGTTCAACGTCGAGGGCAAGAAGCTGACCCCGGCGGGCGAGGCCGATACCGGCAGCTGGTCGCAGGGCGCCGCGTTCTCGCCCGACGGCCGCAAGCTGCTGGTGCAGAACATGGTGCAGAAAAACATCTCGGTGTACGACGTGGGCAGCTCGAGCGTGCGCGACACCGGCCAGCGCATCCCGCTGGGCGGCGGGCCTGCGGGGATCCGCACCGCGAACTAAGGCGCGGGCATCCGCGAGGAGTGGTGCTCGACGATCATCCACTTGCCGCCGCGATTGCGGTACACCAGCGTGTAGCGTTCCGGCAGCACCGCCGCGACGCTGCCGTCCCGCACCTCCGAAAACGTGTAGCTGCCGGTGTCGATGGCGGTGTCCCCGTAGACGCGCACCTGGTGCTCGCCGAGGGACGCCCGGTTCGCCGGGCGTTGCATTGCGTTCCTGAAATACTCGCCGATCGCCGCGCCGGTGATCGGCTTCTGGGCCGCGGTTCCCGATAGCACGGCCTCCGGGTCGTAGAGCGCGGTGAGGCGCACCGGATCACGGCTGTTGAACGCCTCGATCCAGGAAGCGGTGGCCGCCGCCACCTGATCCTTGGGATCGGCGGGCGCGGCGACGACGGCAGGCGGGGCGGGCGTCGTAGTGACGGCGCTCGACGGTGCGCCGCTCATCTCGGCGAGCCTGGTCACCGTGCCTACGGCGCGGAATCGGGTCCTGCGGGTGAGCGCGGCCGCCGCCTGCGCGTCGACCGGCTCGATGCTCGCGCACTCGAATTTCGGCTCGACGACGAAGAACGCCGCACTTCCTGGAGTGAATTCGCGATCGATGCGGGTCTCCGCCGGCTTCGACGCCGGTCCGCCGAGGCAGCGCATGGCGATGGACTGCCTGCCCGGCGCGATCCGAAACCGGGTGTTCTCGCCGTTCCGCAAGTCGAACACCGGCCGTTCGCCGAGCGTGATGTAGAACGGGAACTCGCTCGCCACCAGGCCTCGGGGCCGGATGAAGGTGACCTCGCTCGCCTGCGCGGGATTCGCCACCTCGGGAAGCGGGAAGGTCTGGATGGAATCCGCAGCGCATGCAGAGAGCGCTCCAGCCATGAGCAGCAGAATCGGGCGTCGCATGTACTTTTCCGGTTGCTACCTTACCAGAGTAAACCGCTGCAACGGCTCATAGGTCGAGCCCTCGCGCACGGTGTGCGAGCGCACCAGCAGGAATTCGTCGACCGGCCACTCGGCCCGCGGCAAGGGCGGCAGCAATTTCGGCGCGCGAGCCTTGCGCAGGAGCGTGACGTGCGCGGCGAAGGGGCGCTTCTCGAGGATGAATGATTCATCCGACAGTGCCTGATGGAGCTGCTTCACCAGGTCCTGCAGCTCAGCGGGCGTGGCCCGGGGCCCGGCCCAGACGATGTCGTTGTGCTTCCAGTGCAGCGCCTGCTCGATCGGCAGCGCGTGCGGCGCGCCGCGCACCCGCTGCGCCGCGGCGATAGCCTTGGCGGGCTCGGCCTCGCCGAGAAAAGCCAGCGTGAGGTGGATGTTTTCGGCGCGCATCGGCTTGCCGCCGGTTTGCTTGCGCAGCTTTTCGGTCCAGTCTTCGAGCGCCCGCGCGGTTGCGGCTGGCGGCCAGAGGGCAAAGAACAGCCTCACTCCGAGGCGAGGTGCTTCCTGGTGAGTGCGGCGAGCGCGCGTTCGGTCGGATCCGATGACTTTTCGAGCTCGGCGGCGATCAGCTCCTGCTCGCGGCGGCCGCGGTTCTGCGACAGCTTCCAGCGCGTCTCCAGCCGCGCCACCGGAATGCGGAAGTTGACGATGGCGCCGAGCATCCGCTGCACGTACTCCTCGCGCAGCGCATCGAACTGCGGCAGCCACTGCGCGTCGAGAGATTCGATGAGGCGGCGCTGGGATGCACGCTTCGCCTCTTTCTCGGAAATTATTTCTGGAATTCCGTATGCGTGCACCGCTGCGTAGTTCCAGGTCGGCACGCGCTCCTTCTCCTCGTACCAGCGCGGCGAGACGTAGGCATGCGGCCCGAAGAACGCCACCAGGACCTCGGCGCCTGAAAACTCGCGCCACTGCGCGTTGGCGCGCGCCATGTGCATGTCGAGGATGATCTGCCCCTTTTCCTCGTGCAGCATCACGGGAAGGTGCGAAGCGTGCAGCGCATCGTTCTTCCCGGTGACCAGCAGCGCGAAATTATTCGCGCGCATGAACTCGAGCACTGCCGCGCGCTTCTCTACCCGGTTGTAGGGCGGCGAGTACATCTCAGTCGATCAGCACTACAGCCTGCGCGGCGATGCCGTCGCCGCGGCCGAGGAAGCCGAGTCGCTCGGTGGTGGTCGCCTTGACGTTGACCGCGGCGGGCGCGAGCCCGAGGTCGGCGGCGATGTTGCCGATCATGCGCGGAATGTGCGGCGCCATGCGCGGCGCCTGCGCAAGAATGGTCGCATCGACGTTGATGATCCTGAAGTTCAGGGTTCTGATCTTTTTCGCCACATCCTTCAGCAACCCGCGGCTGTCGATGCCGGCGTACTTGGGATCGTAGTCGGGAAAGTGCTGGCCGATGTCGCCGAGCCCGGCCGCGCCGAGCAGTGCGTCGCAGATCGCGTGCAGCAGCACGTCGGCGTCGGAATGCCCGTCGAGGCCTTTCTCGTGCGGAATCTCGACGCCGCCGATGACGAGCTTTCTGCCGCCGACGAAGGCGTGCACGTCGAATCCCTGCCCGACCCTCATAGGGGGCACCTCATTTACGTCCCGACAGGCATGCCTCGGCGAGCGCGAGGTCCTCGGGAAACGTCACCTTGAGGTTTTCGCGGCTGCCGGTGACCAGGCGCGGCTTGAGACCCATCTGCTCGATGGCGCTCGCCTCGTCGCTCACGGCTCCGGTGGCGCGCCGCAGCGCCTGCGCGAGCAGCCCGGCGCGAAACATCTGCGGCGTCTGAGCGAGCCACAGCTGGGCGCGGTCCTCGGTCGCGGCGACGCGCTGCACGCCCGCCTCGTCCTTGGAGGCCCTCTTCACCGTCTCTGCCACCGGCAGCGCCAGGAGCCCTCCGATCGCGTCGGCTTCACATTCGCGCACCAGGTTATCGAAGTCGCGCCGCGGCAGGCAAGGCCGCGCCGCATCGTGCACCAGCATCCAGTCGTCGGCCTCAACCTGCGCCATCGCCGCGACCAGGCCGTTGAATACCGAATCGCGCCGCGTCTCGCCGCCGCAGTAAAGCGGCGCCAGCTTCGCGCCGAACGCGCTCCAGTCCTGGGCGGCGAAGGCGCGGTCGGCGGCGGCGAGCACCACGAACACCGATTCGACCGGCGGCACGCAAACTGCTCTTACGGCGTGCCAAAGCATCGGTCTTCCCGCGAGCGGGAGATATTGTTTCGGCCGCCCGCCGGCGAATCGTGTGCCGCTGCCGGCCGCGGGGATCAGGGCAAACACGGGCAAAGGCAAAGTTCGTGTAAATTCAGGACGATATAATTACACGCTTTTCTGCTTGATGCATCGCGATTCGCTCCCCGCTCGCAGACGTTACGCCCGGCTCGCCGGCTCGGCGGACGCGCTCGCCATCGCGCGCCTCGCGCAGGCGGAGAAGCCGCTCGCCGTGCTGACGGCGACCGCGCTCGACGCGCAGCGCCTGATCGAGGAGCTCGCCTGGCTCGCGCCGCAGCTTCGCGCTTCGCTTCTCCCCGACTGGGAGACGCTGCCTTACGACCAGTTCTCGCCGCACCAGGACCTGGTGTCCGAGCGCCTGGCAACGCTCTACCGCGTCCAGCGCGGCGAGCTGGACGTCGCGATCGCGCCGGCGTCGACGGCGCTGGTGCGCCTGTGTCCTCCAGCCTACATCGCCTCACGGACCTTTTTCCTCAAGGTAAAAGAAAAACTGGCGGTCGAAACACTGCGCGAGCAGCTCGCAACCGCCGGCTACCAGCATGTGACCCAGGTCGTCGCGCCGGGCGAAGTCTGCTTTCGCGGCGGCCTGATCGACCTCTACCCGATGGGCAGCTCGCTGCCCTACCGCCTCGATCTCGACGACGAGGTCATCGACAGCATCCGCACCTTCGATGTCGATACGCAGCGCACGCTCTACCCGGTGCAGGAGATCCGCCTGCTGCCGGCGCGCGAGTTTCCGCTCGACGAGACGGGCCGCGCGCGCTTTCGCAGCCGCTGGCGCGAGATCTTCGAGGGCGATCCGTCCAAGAAGCGCCTGTACCGCGACGTCTCGAACGGCGTGCCGGCGGCCGGGATCGAGTATTACCTGCCGCTGTTTTTCGAGTCGGTGGCGACGCTTTTCGACTACCTGCCCCGAGGCTGCACGGTCGCGCTCCACCACGACGTGAGCGGCGCGATCCAGGAGTTCTGGCGCGACGCGAGCTCGCGCTACCGCCTGCTCGGCGGCGACACCGACCGGCCGCTGCTGCCGCCGACGCAGCTGTTCGTGCCCGCCGAGGAGTTCTACCTGCGGCTGCGCGAGCGCCCGAGGATCGATTTCTCGGCAAAGGACGAGGACCAGCCCGACGCAATGTTCATCGCGCAACCGCTGCCTGCGCTCGCCGTCGACCGGCGCGCGCAGGATCCGCTCGCCGCCCTGAAGCAGTTCCTCGAGCGCACGCAGCTGCGCGTGCTGATCGCCGCGGAATCCGCGGGTCGGCGCGAGACCGTGGCGGGCTACCTCGCCGAGTACGGCCTCGCGCCGCGCGCATGCGGAAATTTCGAAAGTTTCCTTTGCTCCACCCAGAAATTCTGTCTTGCCGTCTCCCCGCTCGCCTGCGGCTTTGCCGTGCCGGCGGAGGGCTGGGCGATCATCACCGAGGCCGAGCTGTATGCCGGAGTGGTGCGGCGGCGCGCGCGCACCGTCGAGAAGCGCAGCTCGGTCGAAGGCATGCTGCGCGACCTCTCGGAGCTGAAAGTCGGCGATCCCATAGTGCATGAACAGCATGGCATCGGACGGTTCAAAGGATTACTGAATTTAACTGTTGAAGAAGGCCTGAACGAGTTCCTGCTTCTGGAGTACGAGGGCGGCGACAAGCTGTATGTGCCGGTCTCGCAGCTCGGCGTTATCGGGCGCTACAGCGGCGCGCAGCCTGAGGAAGCGCCGCTGCACAAGCTCGGCAGCGGGCAGTGGGATAAGGCGAAGGCGCGCGCAGCGAAACAGGTACGGGACACCGCCGCGGAGCTGCTCGCGCTCTATGCCAAGCGCGCTGCGAGGTTGGGTCATTCCTTTTCCGTGAAACAACATGATCTGGAGGCTTTCGCCGACGGCTTCGGCTTCGAGGAGACGCCCGACCAGGCGGCGGCGATCGAGGCCGTGGTCGCCGACATGGCCTCGGGCAAGCCGATGGACCGGCTGGTGTGCGGCGACGTCGGATTCGGCAAGACCGAAGTCGCCTTGCGCGCCGCGTTCGTCGCCATCGCCGACGGCAAGCAGGTCGCGGTGCTCTGCCCCACGACGCTGCTCGCGGAGCAGCACCTGCAGACCTTCTCCGACCGCTTCGCCGACTGGCCGGTGAGAATTGCCGAGCTGTCACGCTTCAGAACGTCCAAGGAGAGCATTGAAATACTGAAAAAAATGGAGTCCGGCGATATCGAAATCGTCATCGGCACGCACAAGCTTCTGGGCAGGGGCTTGAAGTTCGCCCGCCTCGGGCTGGTGATCATCGACGAGGAGCACCGCTTCGGGGTGCGCCAGAAGGAAGCGCTGAAGCGCCTGCGCACCGAGGTGGACGTGCTGACGCTCACCGCGACGCCGATCCCGCGCACGCTCGCCCTATCGCTCGAGGGCATACGCGACTTCTCGGTGATCGCCACCGCGCCCGAGAAGCGCCTCGCCATCAAGACCTTCGTTGCGCCCTGGTCCGAGGGGCTGATCCGCGAGGCGCTGATGCGCGAGCTCAAGCGCGGCGGCCAAGTGTACTTCCTGCACAACGAGGTGGACTCCATAGAGCGCATGCGCGAGCGGCTGGCGCGGCTCGTGCCCGAGGCGCGCATCGCGGTGGCGCACGGCCAGATGCGCGAGCGCGAGCTCGAGCGCGTGATGCGCGACTTCACCGCGCAACGCGCCAGCGTGCTGCTGTGCTCGACCATCATCGAGAGCGGTATCGACATCCCCACCGCGAACACCATGGTGATCAACCGCGCCGACAAGTTCGGCCTGGCGCAGCTGCACCAGCTGCGCGGCCGCGTCGGCCGCTCGCACCACCAGGCCTACGCCTACCTGCTGACGCACCAGGAAGATTCTTTGGGAATTCAGGCAAAAAAAAGGCTCGAGGCCATTCAGATGATGGAGGAGCTGGGCTCGGGGTTCTACCTGGCGATGCACGACCTGGAGATTCGCGGCGCCGGCGAGGTCCTCGGCGAGCAGCAGTCGGGGGAGATCCAGGAGGTCGGCTTCTCGCTCTACGCGCGCATGCTCGAACGAGCAGTCAGAAAATTGAAGAGTGGCAAAGTGCCGGAGATGGATGACAGCATCGATGTTTCGACCGAGGTCAACCTGCATGTGCCCGCGCTGTTGCCGGCGAGCTATTGCAGCGACGTGCACGAGCGGCTGTCGCTCTACAAGCGGCTCGCCGACGCCGACTCACGCGAGGCGCTCGAGGCGCTGCACGAAGAGCTGGTCGATCGGTTCGGCCTGCTGCCCGAGCCGGCGCGCGCCCTGCTCGAATGCCACCTGGTGCGCATCGCCGCGCGGCCGCTCGGCGTCTCGCGCATCGACGCGACGCACGAGGCGGTCCAGCTGCAGTTCATCAAGAACCCGCCGCTCGACGGCGCCAGGGTCCTCGACTTCATCCGGCGCAAAGGCCGCCTGGCGCGCCTCGCCGGCCCCGAGCGGCTGCGCGTCGAGGCCAAGCTGCCCGCCTGGCCCGAGCGCGCCCAGGCGGTCAAGGACATCCTCCACCAGCTCGCGGCATGAACCTCGTCGCCCAAGGTCCGGCGATGACCGTGGAGCACGCGGCCGAGCTGGCACGCCTAGGAAGAACCACCCATATTGAAGAGATCACCACGAACGCCTGGCGTTTGCGCAACGCTGCCCCGGCAGATTCGATCGCGGCCTGGTGCGAACAGCGCAGGATCGACCACGCCTGGATGCCCGAAGGCCGTCGCTTTACCGACCTGAAGCTGCTGGCGATGGACATGGACTCGACGCTGATCACCATCGAGTGCATCGACGAGCTCGGCGACCTGGCGGGAAGGAAGGCCGAGATCGCGGCGATCACCGCGCAGGCGATGGCTGGCGAGATCGACTACCCGGAAAGCCTCAGGCAGCGCGTCGCCCTGCTCTCCGGGTTGCAGGAATCTGCGCTGGGACGTGTATATGACGAAAAACTCAGGCTCACTTCGGGCGCCGAGGCGCTGCTAGCCGCGTGCAAGAAGCACGGCGTCAGGCTGCTGCTCGTCTCGGGCGGCTTCAGTTTCTTCACCGAGCGCCTCAAGACGCGCCTCGGCATCGATTACACGATTTCAAATATTCTCGAGATCCGGGACGGGCTCCTGACCGGTCGCGTCAGCGGGAACATCGTCGAAGCCGAGGCAAAAGCGGCGAAATTCCGCTCGGTCATGAAGCAATCGAGCGCTTCGAAAATCCAGACCGCCGCAATCGGTGACGGGGCGAACGACCTGAAGATGATGGCCGAGGCGGGAATCTCGATCGCGTTCCACGCCAAACCCGTGGTGCGTGCTCAGGCGAGTTGCGCGCTCAACTGGTGCGGCCTCGACGCGGTGCCGAATCTTTTCGAGTAGCGAGCCACTCGGCGAGCAGGTTTTGCATGAAGCCCGCGTAGCTTTTCCAATCGCGCGGGCGGTCGTAGACGGCCCGCACGCCGGCCGCCAGGGCGCGCCTGCGGTCGGATTCGCGCAGGCCGGCGGCGATCCCGATCACCGGGATTGCGCGTCCCGCGCGCGACAGCGCCTCGATCAGCTCGCCCGCCGAGCTGCCGATCGCATCACGGCCGAGTATGGCGATTCCCACCTCGCTGGCGCGCCCGCCCTTCTGCAGAAGATCGATGGCGGCGGGCACGTCGCTCACCGCGAGCACCGCAATTTCCGGATGCAGCGCGAGCGCCGCGCAGGCGAGCGTCGACTCGGCCTGGCTGTTTTCGATCAGCAGCACCATGGCGTCTCCCATGCCACTGCAGAATACGGGCCGCGCGGCAAGCCCGCTATCGGGAAACGTTCAGACTTTGTACGGAAATGTTCAGACTTTGAAAAAACTACTTGCCGGGCTTACGCGGCCGGCCCCTTTTCGTCTTCAGCTTGTCGAGCGACTCATTGGCGCGCTTCATCGCCTCTTCGCCGATCTGGTCGAGCAGCTCGCGGTAGGTGGTGGTTGCGCCGCATCGGCTGCACACCAGCACGGTAGCCAGCTGGAGCGGGCCCTCGAGCAATGGCGCGAATTTGATGCCGCCGCAGGCCCGGCACCTGGCGGTAACGTCCCCTCCGACGCTGACGATCATGCGCGGCTTTCTGTCGCAGCGCTACTTTGCGGCGACCACCATGATCTCGACCAGCGCGCGCGGATCGGCGGGCTTCGCCTCGACGCAGGCGCGCCGGCAGGTTGCGCGCATCGACTCGTCGAGGATCTCTTTCGTCTGGCCCTTGATGTCCTGGTCGAGGTTCTTGGCGACGACGCCGGCCAGGTAGACGTTGCCGCCGTGCTCGACGGCGTTCGACAGGATGCTGCTCGAATCGTGGCGCACGATGCTCATCGCCTGACCTCCTCCGGTGCGCGTTTGTCGGCTGCGCATTGAAGGACTCTAACGTGAGTTAATTGCGTGTCTGTCGAAGAAGATTAGCTGACGACCAGTCCGACCAGACCACGCTGCCTGACTGCCTCAGGCAGCGGGAGACTTGGGACTAGGACTAAGGGATAAGCCAACCGCGGACGGCGGCAAAGGCCCAACTCGGGCTCTGGCCCGGATTTCTAGCCGACCCAGCGGCGCGCGTTTCTGAAGAGCTGCATCCAGGGCGAATCCTCGCCAAGGCCGGGCGGTGACCAAGACATCTGCACGGTGCGGAACACGCGCTCGGCATGCGGCATGACGATGGTGAAGCGCCCGTCGGCCGTGGTGAGCCCGGTGATTCCCTGCGGCGAGCCGCTCGGGTTCAGGGGATAGCGCTCGGTCACCGCGCCGCGGTTATCGACGTAGCGCAGCGCGACGATCGCCTTTGCAAAATCGTTTTGGTCGGTGAAAAATGCTCGTCCCTCGCCGTGCGCCGTGACGATCGGGATGCGGCTGCCCGCCATGCCCTGGAACAGGATCGACGGGCTGGCCGTGACTTCGACCATCACCAGGCGCCCCTCGAACTGCTCGGAGCGGTTGCGCACGAATGCCGGCCAGTGCACCGCCCCGGGGATCAGCTCCTTCAGGGCGGCCATCATCTGGCAGCCGTTGCAGGCGCCGAGCGCGAAGGTATCGGCACGGCCGAAGAAGCGTGCGAACTGGATGCGAAGCTTCTCATTGAACAATATGGTCTTCGCCCAGCCCTGCCCGGCGCCGAGCACGTCGCCGTACGAGAAGCCGCCGCCCGCGGCGAAGCCCTTGCAGCCCTCCAGCGAGGCGCGCCCCGCGATGAGATCGGTCATGTGCACGTCGAGCGCCTCGAACCCGGCGCGGTCGAAGGCCGCCGCCATCTCGACCTGGCCGTTCACGCCCTGCTCGCGCAGGATGGCGATGCGCGGGCGTGCGCCAGTCAGAACTTCTACGTTTTTTTCTTCAAAAGTCAAAACCATTGAGAGCCCGGGATCGTCGGGCTCGATCAGGCGGTCGTACTCCTCGCGCGCCGAGTCCGGATGGTCGCGCAGCGCCTGCATGCGATAGGTGGTCTCGCTCCAGGTGCGCTGCATGTGGTCGCGCTTGTTCGAGTAGATTGCCTTGCCGCTGCGCGTGACGCGGATCTCGTCCCGCGAGTTGAGCTGACCGACGACATGCGAGCATTCGGCGAGCCCTGCCTCGCGCAGCTGCTGCATCACGCGCGCGCGCTCGGCGACGCGGACCTGCAGCAGCGCGCCGAGCTCCTCGCTGAACAACGCCGCGAGCGCGAGATCCTTGGCGCGGCCGGCGAGCTGCTCGTCGGTGTTGCGCTTGAACGCGTCGACGTCGTCGGACGCGGCTTCGAAGGCGATGGCGTCGAGGTTGAGCGTCATGCCGCAATGCCCGGCGAACGCCATCTCGCAGGCGGTGGCGAACAGACCGCCGTCGGAGCGGTCGTGGTAAGCGAGAATCAGGTTCTCGGCGGCAAGCTTCCTGATGGCGGAAAAAAAGCCCCGCAACAGCGCGGCATCGTCGAGGTCGGGGCAGCTGCCGCCGAGGCTCGAATGCACCTGCGCGAAGATCGATCCGCCGAGGCGATTCCTGCCGCGACCGAGATCGACCAGCACCAGCTCGGTATCGCCCGCGTCGGCGCGCAGCTGCGGCGTGAGCGTCGAGCGTGCATCGCCCGCCGGCGCGAACGCCGAAACGACGAGCGAGAGCGGCGCCACGACCTCTCCTCGGTCCCAGGAGGTGCGCATCGAGAGCGAATCCTTGCCGACCGGGATCGAGACGCCCAGCGCCGGGCAGAGCTCGAGCGCGACCGCCCTCACGGTGTCGTAGAGCGCCGCGTCCTCGCCCGGATAGCCGGCCGCCGCCATCCAGTTGGCGGAAAGTTTCACCGCTTCGAGCGAGGCGACGTCCGCCGCGGCGAGATTGGTGATCGCCTCGCCGACCGCCATGCGCCCCGAGGCCGCGGGGTCGAGCAGCGCGAGTGGCGCGCGCTCGCCTATCGCGAAGGCCTCGCCGGCATAGCCTTCGTAGTCGAGCAGCGTCACGGCGCAGTCGGCGACCGGCACCTGCCACGGCCCGACGAACGGGTCGCGCGCACACAGGCCGCCGACGCTGCGATCGCCGATGGCGACGAGGAAAGTCTTGTCGGCGACCGCGGGGTGGCGCATCACGCGATGCGCGGCGCCGTGCAGCGTGATCTTGTCGAGCGCGAAGGGTTGCCCCTCGCGCGTGATGCGCCGCACGTCACGCAGCATCTTCGGCGGCTTGCCGAGGATGAGGGACAGCTCGACGTCGATCGGCTGGTTGCGGAACTGCCGGTCCTGCACCAGCAGCCTGCCGTCGTCGGTGGCGGTTCCGACCACCGCGAACGGACAGCGCTCTCGGTCACAGATTTCTTTGAACATTCTTAAATCTGAAGGAACCAGGGCGAGCACGTAACGCTCCTGCGCCTCGTTGCACCAGATCTCGCGCGGCGACATGCCGCTGTCCTCCGACGGAATCTCGCGCAGCTCCAGGCGCGCGCCGCGCCCGGCGGCATGCGCGAGCTCGGGCAGCGCGTTGGACAGCCCGCCGGCGCCCACGTCGTGGATCGAGAGGATCGGGTTGGCGTCGCCGAGCTGCCAGCAGCGGTCGATCACCTCCTGCGCGCGGCGCTGCATCTCGGCGTTGCCGCGCTGCACCGAGTCGAAATCGAGATCCTCGACGTTGGCCCCGGCGCCCATCGAGGACGCCGCGCCGCCCCCCATGCCGATCGCGAGCCCCGGGCCGCCGAGCTGCACCAGCAGAGCCCCGGCGGGCAGCGGCGCTTTGGCGGCATGCCTGGCGTCGATGTTGCCGATGCCGCCCGCCAGCATGATCGGCTTATGGTAACCGCGGTTTTCAAATTCAAAAGTACGGAAGTAGCCGCACAGGCTCGGGCGGCCGAACTCGTTGTTGAAAGACGCCGCGCCGATGGGGCCGTCGAGCATGATCTCGAGGGCCGAGGCAATGCGGTTCGGCTTGCCGGGACCGCTCTCCTCCCAGGGCTGCTCGTGCCCCGGAATGCGCAAGTGCGACACCGAATAGCCGACCAGCCCGGCCTTGGGCTTCGCGCCCCGCCCGGTTGCGCCCTCGTCCCGGATCTCGCCGCCGGCGCCGGTCGCCGCGCCCGGCGCCGGCGAGATCGCGGTCGGGTGGTTATGAGTCTCGCACTTCATGACCGTATGGGTCAGCTGTCCGTGTTTCCCGTAAATGGAATCCCTGCCCGGGTAGAAGCGCTGCGCAACCCGCCCTTCCATGACGGCCGCGTTGTCGCTGTAGGCGACGACGGTGCCCTGCGGGTGGACGGCATGGCTGTGGCGGATCATCGAGAACAGCGACTGCGGCTGCCGCTCGCCGTCGATCACCCAGTCGGCGTTGAAGATCTTGTGCCGGCAATGCTCCGAATTGGCCTGCGCGAACATCGTCAGCTCGGCATCGGTCGGGTCGCGGCCGAGCGCCCGGTATGCCTGCTCGAGATATTCAATCTCGTCATCGCTTAGCGCGAGGCCGAGTTTCCTGTTCACTTCATTGAGATTCTTGATTGAACAAAACTGCAGAGGCCGCGGCGGCACGTGCTGGAACAAGCGGACCGCCTCCTCCAGCGAGCCGAGTACCGTCTCGGTCATGCGGTCGTGCAACAGGAAGCCGACGTTTTTCTTCGAACCTTGTATGTAAAAAACAGTGCCGCGCTCGATGCGTCTTACGGCGGCGAGCCCGCAGTTGCGGGCGATGTCGGTGGCTTTCGAGGACCAGGGCGAGAGGGTGCCGAGGCGCGGCACGACCAGGTAGAGCGTGCCGCCGCCTGGCTTAGCCTCGTCGCCGTAGGCGAGCAGGTGCTCGAGCCGCGCACGCTCCGCGGCGCCGAGCGCGCCGTCGGCCTCGACGAAATGCCGGTACTCGGCTGCGACCGAGCGCACGCCGGGATCGATTTTCTGCAGGGACGCGACGAGCTTTGCGAGGCGGAACTCCGACAGCGCGCGCGGGCCTCGGAGCTGGAGGATTTCGGGCACTAGTTCCTGACCTGTGGCTCCCTCACTGTGCCGCCGAGATTCAGCGTAGCGCGCAGCGTCTGGCTTGCCGTCTTCATGTCGGCGACGATGCGCCCGGAGAGCGCCCCGCCTTGCGCGATGTCGGCGCTCGCGCCAGCGTTGAGCGCCCCGGCGCCGATGGTGACGTTGCGCAGCGCGACGGCGCCGCGGTCGTAGACGCCCTGCCCGTTCAGCTCCGAGAACTGGGTCCTGCCGTTCACCGTCCTGCCGCTGGTCTGGATGGCGCGCGGCAGGTCGAAGCTGCCGAGCACGCCCATGCTGACGCTAAAGCTGCCCTCGATGCGCCCGGCGTTGGCGAGCTTCGACGGCTCGGCGCCGCTCATCGAGAATTTGCCGCTGCCTTCGGCCCTGCCCTCGGAGAGCAGCGCCGGCGCGAACACCGCGGCATTGATGTTGCGCGCGGTGATCAAGCCCTCGACGTTCCAGGTTCTGCCCCAGCGCACGTTCGCGGTGCCCGAAATGGCGCCGCCAAACAGCTTGCCGCCCCATTCGCCGATCGACATGCCGCGCTGGCTGGCGGTGCCCTTCATGCCGAAATCGCTCAGCGTGACCTCGGGCACGACAGGCAGCGGGAAACCGCTCGCGGTCATCTCGAACTCGATCGCCGCACCCTTCGGCGCGAGCCTGGCGAGCAGCGTGTCCGGCCCGCGCAGCGTGACGCTGCGCAGCACCCCGTCCGGCGCGAACGCCAGATCGGCTTCGAGCGGCTTGGGCAGCGACACCGGGCCGGCGAGCTCGAGCTGCTTCACCACGATGCGGCCGACGGAGAAATTGTCGCCCTTCACTCGGGCAAACAGCACCTCGCCGAGCGCTTCCTGCGGCAGCTTTACCCCCTCGACGTCGATCCTGCTGAAGATCTTCTTCTCGCCGCGCAGCGCATCGAGCTCGGGCGATCCGGCCACGGACGCGATCGTCACGCCATCGCCGATCTTCACGTCCTTGAAGCGCAGCTGCAGCCCGGTCATGAGCGACAGGCGCGCCGAGCCGATCTTCACCGGCCGTCCGAGCGCCTCGCTCGCCGCGCGCTCGTAGTCCTCGGTCGCGATCGGCATGACGTGCGCCGCCCCGATCGCCGCGGCGAGCAACACGATGAGCGTGATCGCGACCGGCTTGCCATAGCTGCCGGACTTGCGTGGCCGCGCGGGTGCCTCGAAGTGCTCGGTCTTGGCCGTCGCCGTGGCCGAGGCCCGCTTTCCGACCATGCGGCGCCTGACTGCGTCCGTGGCCTCGCCGACCGGAGCGGTGGCGCCGGCGGTCGCCTGGCGCGCCAGGACTTCGTCTTCCTTGGCTTTGCGCGCGCGCTCGTCGGCTTCGCGCTTGCGGCGCTCTTCCTCAACGCGCAGCCGCGCCTGCTCCTTCTCCTGCTCGCGCGCGAGCCGCTCCTCTTCCTCCTTACGGCGCCGCTTCTCGTCCTCTTTCCGCGAGCGCTGAGATTCCTTCGTCTTGCGCTCCGACGCCTCGCGCTCCTGGCGCTCTGCCTCTTCCTGCGCCCTGCGCTCGGCTTCGGCCCTGGCCTTGCGCGCGGCTTCCTCGCCTGCCTTGCGCTCGTCCTCGTCGCGCTGGGTGAAGGAATCCAGATCGGCGAGCAGCGAATCGATCCCGCCGGCCGCCTTGGGCTCGGGCTTGACCTCGACTTTCGGTTTTTCCTGCGGCTCCTCCTCGCGCTGCTTGCGGCGCGCGGCGCGCTCCGCTTCGGCGCGCTGCTCTTCCTCCTCGCGCTTCTTGCGACGCGCCTGCTCCTCCTCTTCCTCGCGCTTGCGGCGCGCGGCACGCTGCTGCTCCTCGCGCTTGCGCTCTTCCTCGAGCTTCCTGCGCTCCTCATCGAGCTGCTTGCGCGCCCGCTCGGCCTCTTCCCTGGCCTTGCGTTCCTGCTCCAGCCGCCGCTCGGCCTCCTCGCGCGCCCTGCGCTCCTGCTCCAGCCGCCGCTCGGTCTCCTCGCGCGCCTTGCGCTCGGCGTCGGCCTTCGCCTTGGCTTCCGCGGCGGCCCGCGCCGCGGCTTCGCGCGCCGCCTTGACCTTGGCCTCGGCATCGCCCTTCGCTCTGGATTCGGCTTCTGCCTTGATCTTCTCCTTGGCGTCGGCGCGCGCCTTCGCCTCGAGCTCCGCGCGCATCTTGGCTTCGGTTTCCGCCTTGATGCGGTCGCGCTCGGCCTGCGCTTTCGCCTCGGCTTCCTCGCGCGCCTTGTTGAGAGCCGCT
>WNGA01003874.1_pt1 | contig 22263 bp, 19 predicted proteins | sample 5400061 | NCBI WGS metagenome assembly WNGA01 (sample SAMN13153366, study PRJNA577476) | soil metagenome | isolation source: 100 cm soil or saprolite under grassland replicate 2 | place: USA:California | collected 2016-06-15
GGTCGCTGTCCATCGGCGAGCGGATCGCGGACGCGTTCCGCGTGTATCTCACCAGCGGCTTCCTCGGTGGTTTCCTCGTGATGGCCGGGGAGCTCGAGGAGGGCTTGGCGCTCCTCGGCCAGGCCGTGCGCGCGGCCGAACGGCTGAGGACGAAGGTGGGCCTGGGCTGGTTTCTTGTGTTCCTCACGGAAGTGGGCCTCGCCCGCGGCGATATGGCGGAAGCCGACCGCCAGTGTCGGGCGGCCATCGCGTTCGCCCGCGAACAGGGCGATCGTTGGACCGAAGCCTGGGCTCGACGGGTCTTCGCCGAGACCTTTCGGCGCGGAGCGCCGCCGGACCTGGACGGGGCGGAGCACGAAATCCTCGAAGCCATGCGTATCCAACGGGAGATCGGCGCGCTGCCTGAGCTGGCCCGGAGCCTCTTGACGTACGGACGGATTCTGGAGATTCGGGGGGAGCAAGAGCGGGCGCGGGAGGCGGTGGCCAGCGCGACGCAGATGTTCAGCGAGATGGGTATGACGTGGGATCTCGCCCGCGCCGAAGCCGGCGGCGGCGAGTGATGCCAGCCCTCTTGGCACGTCGTGCGAGAGCAACGTCCTTCCACGGTGCCGGCGCTCGTCGAGCGCTCGCACGACTCGAGAGGGTAAGGAACCGCTGATGCGCGGTCTCGAGACGCTGGGCCTGCGCGGCAACGCGCTCCCCTGCGCCTTCGCTGTGCACACGACCACCGAGCGGACGTTCCACATCGGAACGGGCCAGCCGGTCTTCCACGTCTACATTCGCACCTCGGCCGGACAGAAAGCTCTCGAGTCGCTCAGCGAGCTGGCCATCTGCGAGGCTTATATTTGGGGGGACCTCGACTTCGATGGCGATCTGGTCAGGGCCATGTCGTCGCGTCGGGTCCTGTCGGACCACAACGTCTGGATCAAGACCTGGAGACGCCTCCGTCCCCTCCTGGTGGGTCGGGAGCGCTGCAATCCCGATTGGATCGCCAAGCACTACGACGTGGGGAACATCCAGCTCGTCGCGGCCGAGCGCCGCTACAATACCTACACCCCCGGGATCTACGACGGTGAAGACGAGGCGCTCGAGGACGGCGCGGAGCGAAAACTCTCGGCGGCATTCCAGTCACTGCGTCTCAAGCCTGGAGACTCCCTGCTGGAGGTCGGGTGCGGGTGGGGCGGGTTCCTGCGCTACTGCGCCCAGCGCGGAATCCGCGCGACGGGTATCACGCTGTCCAGAGATCAACTCACCTACGCGAAGGCGCGGATCGACGAAGATCGCTCGGCCGCGACCGTGCTCTATCAGGACTTCTTTTCGTTCCATCCGGAGGACCCCTTCGACGGCATCTCGATGATGGGCGTGATGGAAGACCTCTCCGATTACCGGCGAGTCCTGCGAATCCTTGCCGTCTTGATCAGGCCTGGCGGGCGCATCTATCTTGATTTTGCGGCGGCGACGACGCCGGTGTCGAGCTTCATCACCAAGTACATCTGGCCCGGGACGTTCCGGATGGTGCACATGCCGGAGCTAGTCGACTGCCTCACCCACTCGCCCTTCGAAATCGTCGAGCTTCACAACGATCGGCGGAACTACTATCTCTGGGCTCTGGGCGTCTACCAGCGCTGGATGGACCGGAAGGAGGAGGTGTTGGCGCGCGCGGACGAGGCGAGATGGAGAACGTTTCAGCTCTTGTATGCCGGCTGCGCCGAGCTCATGAGCTCGCCTGCGCGTCAGGCGACCGCCTATCGGATGGTCCTGGAGCGGGTGGAGTAGTCGGCGAAGCATTCGTACGCCAACCCCACGAGGGCACGACCTCGTCGCGGTGCGCTTCGTGCCGCTGACGCGATAGTGCGGGGGCTTGATCCGGACTTTGTCTGCCCCGCGCGCTTCTTGACGGCCCCGGGCTCCCCGGCGCACGATCAGAGCCATGGCTTGGCCGTCCAGGGCCTGTTCAGTCGCTCCACCGGCGGGCCCTCGACGAAGGTATCGGCACATGCCTCAGCGGGCGGCTGGTCATGCCTGTCAAGCGGCGTCGCCAGTGATCGGAGTCTGCTCGAGCTGTATGCGACCTGCGTGCCGGTGGCCGTCTGCGAGAGCGCTCCAGTGTCTGCCCGGGAGCGCCATTCGCAGTGCCGGAGGGCGACGGTAGGACATGGGCACCGTTCCCACTCCATCGGCGGAGGATTCGGTCGGTTCGGTTCCTGTCTCGGAGTCGGCGTCGGCCTGGACTGACCCACTCCGTCTGCGCCGCCGGGTCATTCGAGGGGGAAGTCTCCTCATTGCCTCCCGAATGGGGATCCAGGCGGTTGCCTGGGCCGGAACCCTGATCGTGGCCCGCCTCCTCCGCCCGTATGACTACGGTTTGATGACCACCGGCATGATCTTTATCGGGCTCGCCGACCTGCTCGCGGAAGCCGGCGTCGGCAAGGCCCTGGTTCAGAAGGAGACGCTCCAGTCACGGGATCTCGCCGAAGGGTTCACGCTGAGTCTGATCCTGTCCGTCATACTGTACGCGCTGCTCTTCGTGATGGCTCCATTCGCGGGCGTCTTCTTGGCCGCTCCGGAGCTTCCGTCTCTTCTCCGTGTTCTCGCCATTTCGATCCTGCTCATGCCTTTCCGCGCGATTCCCATGGCAATCCTCGAGCGCAATCTGGAGCTAGGCTGTCAATCGGCACTTCATGTTCTCAGCGCGATCGTTCAGCTCTCTCTCGTCCTGGGCCTGGCCCTCCAGGGCTACGGGTTCTGGGCTCTGGCCGCGGGCGCGCTCGCGACGCGGGCTCTCGAGGCCGTGGCGCTCCCCTACGCCTCGGGTTGGCGGCCCCATGTCGTGAGGCCTGGCCGCCATGCCAAGGGGCTGCTGGGATTCGGTGTCCATGTGAGCCTTGGAAGCCTCTTGTGGTTCGTCTACAGCAACGCCGACTATGCCGTGGTCGGCAAATTGGTCGGCCCGGTGGCCCTTGGATACTACGCGCTGGCGTTCCAGTTGATCTCCTTGCCGGTTCAGAAGCTCACCGGGAACGTGAACCAGGCCGTCTATCCCTTGTATTGCCGGCTCCAACACGACCGCCCGCGCCTGCGCGACTGGTACCTGCGCGTGACCGTTCTGCTCAGCCTCCTCGGCATGCCCGTGCTGGCCGGTATGGCGCTCGTCGCGCGCGACGCGCTCTCGGTGCTCTTCGGCGACAAATGGCTTCCGGCGGTGGTCCCATTCCAGCTCCTGAGCGTAGCCGGCATGCTCATGATTCTCACCTATTCCCTGCCACCGCTCCTCAACGCCCTGGGCAGACCGGATATAAATCTTCGCTATACCGCCATCTCTACCGTCGTGTTCCCACTCGGATTCGTCCTCTTCGGACTGGCGTATGGTTTGATCGGAATTTGCTGGGCCTGGCTCCTGCTGTACCCGATCATCGCAGTTGCCGCGGTGCATACCACCGAACGGGTGACCGGGTGTAGCGTGAAAGACCTCGCTCGCGCCCAGCTCCCGATCGTGTTCGGCGTCATCGTCATGGCGGCGGTGGTGTTGGGAGTCCGATGGCTGTTGGCGGATCTCACCTCGGGTCTGCTCCGCTTGGGAGGGACCGTCCTCGTTGGCGTGGTGACCTATGTGAGCTTCATGCTTCTCGTGGCGCGGCGGACAGCCGTGGCGGATCTGCGGCTGGTGGTGCAGGAGCTCAGACGGTGACGGCCGGGGATCGGGGTGCGCGGATCGCCCGTGCGGTGGACACCGTAACCCTGAGCTTCGTGGGCGACATCTACGCCACCCGGCGGTCGACGGAGGCGTTCGCCCGCGACCCCGCGTTTCTCGAAGCGCCGGCCTGTCTGCTCCGACGCGCGGACGTAGGTTTCGCCAATCTGGAAGGACCGTTGCTCCGCGGCGGACAGGCGCTGTTCAGCTCCGGAGTACGATTGCAGGCCTCTCCCGACGCCACCGCGCTCCTGCGTCACCTCGGAGTCCATCTCGTCGGACTGGCCAACAATCACACGACCGACTACGGGCCCGAAGGGGTGGTATCCACCCAGGAAGCGTTGCGGGCTGGGGGCCTCGGATGGGTCGGCGCCGGCCGAACGGATCGGGAGGCGCGAAGCCCGGTCGTCGTGACGGTGAGGGGCCAGCGCGTCGGTTTCCTGGCCACCTGCGACGACGAGGGAGGCGCCGCCGGACCGCACAGGCCCGGAGTGTGGGTGATTCAGCGGAGAGCTCTGCTGGGCGCCGTTCGGGACCTCCGGACCAGGAGCGACGTGGTGGTCGTGTCGATGCATACCGGCATCGAGCTCAGTCCATACCCGGAACCGTACTTCGTCCGTCTCGCCCATCAGCTCGTGGATGCGGGTGCCACCGTGGTGGTCGGGCATCACCCGCACGTGCCGCAAGGGGTGGAGCGCTACGGGAGGGGACTGATCGCCTATTCGCTGGGCGACTTCCTGTTTGATCCGCCGGCTGGGTCAGTGGAGCATTTGACGACCCGCCAGCGCCAGCTCAACGCCCTGCATCCGATCCTCGAAACGGAGGTCCGTGACGGTGCCGTGAAGGATTTCCGCCTGTATTGGCTGACGCGGCGGGACGACGGCTGGTACGTACCCGCCGAGGGTCAGAGTTCGCTGGACGTGCCGCGCGAGTTCCACGCGTTGTGCGCGGTGCTTGGCGATCCCGCGGAGTACCGGCGCCAAGTGGAGGCCATCTATCGGGCGGAATTCAAGGAACTGGCCTACTACCTTCCGCTTGGATTCTGCCGTGACGTGTATCACGGTGGCTTCCGGACCCTGAGGTCCTTTCTCTTCTTCCTGGGTACCCTGCGGCGCCAGCCCAAGCGCCGTCGATTGCGCGTCGGGTTCGTCAGCTGGGTGCGCCTCCTGCGCGGCCGCCGGCCCGCCGCGCGCTGACGACGTCCAGAGACAACATGCGCGAAGGCTTTGTCCGGGCGATGCTCGCCACGCGCATTTTCACTTTCAGCCAGTTATGGAGCCTCGGTCTGGGCTTCGGCCTCGTCGTCTTCGTTCTGCAACGGCTGCTTCGTTACGTGTGCGCGCACGTCGTCGAATTCGATTGTCCGTACTACTGGCCCGTCAGCATCTTTGACGTGGTCAGGCCGACGCTCTCCCGCTGCCTCGTCGCCGCGGGTTCCCTTCTTCTGTTCGTGCTGGCTGTCCGGTACCTGTCGAAGCGCCGGTACCCGCTCGGAGCCGTGGTCGTGGCCGGTATCCTCCTTGTCATCGCCTCGAATCTCATTCAAGGATGGTATGTCGGGCTGTACACACCCGTAGCGGGTGACGCGCGGTCGGGTCAATTGATCCCGGTGTCGACCGACGGGCAGGAGTACTACCACGACGCGCTCGCGGTTCAAGACCCCGTCCAGTTCTTGCGAGACTACGCGACGATCCAGCCCACCCTGCACCGGCATGCCCTTACTCACCCGCCCGGGGCTGTGCTCGTATTCTACGTCCTCGCGACACTGCTCGTGGACCCGGGGCTTGTCGCGGTCTTCATAGCGGTCGTGTCCGTCTCGTTCTCGTGCCTCTTTCTTTACGGCATCTTGAAGGACGATGTTGGTCCGGACACGGCGCGGTATGTGACGTTCCTGTTCACGTTGCTGCCCGCCGTTCAGATCTATTTCCTCGCGTCTCTCGACGCGCTCGTGACAGCGCTACTGATCGGGGCGCTGTTCTTCTTTACTCGCCCGAACGCCACCCGATCGATCGCCGGATCGGCCGCCATGTTGCTTCTCGCCTTCCAGCTCACGTTCGTGACGGTTCTTATCCTGCCCGTGTTGGCCGGGTGCGAGTTCTTGCGGCGGCGCAGCGTCCTCCGTGCGGCCGCCGTCATCGCCGCTGTGCTCGCCAGCCAGGTCCTGATTTACGCGCTCTCGGGGTATGACCCCATTCGGGCGTTTCGCGTGGCATCGGCATATGAGAACCCCCACGGCTTCACGGGGCTCATAGACCCGGTGAACTACCTCTTCACGCGCTTGGAGGACGTTGCTGAGCTGTTGCTATTCTTCGGGCCGTTCCTCCTCGTCCTCCTCATGCGGGACAGTCGGACGACGCGCGGCAAGGAGTCGCGGGCGTGGGATTTGGCGCTGCTCGCGAGTGGCACGATCCTGGTGATGTTCATGACCGGCGCGTTCAGGACGGGCGAGACGGCGCGCCCGCTCGCCTTCCTCTACGCGTGCTGGCTTCTTCCGGTGGGCCATTACCTCGATGGGCTCCGGCCGAGCGATTCGGGAAGAGCTCAGCTGGCCACGCTCGTATTCGGGCAGACGATCTTCATGCAGCTGCTAGGAAACTTTTTCTGGTAGCGCGAGTTCCCGGTGGTGGCGCTGCCGTTACCCGCCCCAGCGCCTCAGGTAGGTCGCAAGCCGCGCGTCCAGGCCGGCCCGGTCGAGGATGACTGCCGCTCCCTCGCCTTCGACCAAGGCCGCTCCCGCGCAAGCCGCGGCCGCAGCCGCCTCCCACGGGTCGCCTCTACGCTGGTATTCGACCAGCAGCGTGGTTGCGAAGACATCCCCCGCCCCTGTCTCGTCGACCTCCTTTGCCGCGTCAGCCTCGACGTGGTAGGCATCGCCATTGACGTAGAGCGTCGCCCCGCGCCTCCCGCGCGTGATGGCGCCGAGCGGCACCTGCTGAAGCCACGCGACGGCCTCCGCTTCGCCCCCGGGCAGATCCTCCTCGCTGAGAACCAACAGCTGGGTCTGAGGCAGCACGGCTGGGGCATCCTCCCACGGCTGAGGTCCCATCAGGCCGCCCCTGCCGCGCTTGCGCATCCAGCCCTGGGGCAGCACGGCGACGGCGGCGTCCTCGAACGCGCCGGCCAGCGCAGGGTCGACCTCTCCCGCGACCGGACTCAGCACGGCCAGCGGCGCTCCCTTCCACGCGGCGGGCAGGTGCTCGGCCTCGAGGTCGGCGGCGCGCGAGAGGAGGGTGAGAATGCGGGCGCCCTTGGATTTCCCGAGCCGGTAGCGCGTCGTGTCCGGCGACGCGACCGTCGTGACGTGGATGCCCTTCGGGAAAACGTCGAGCGGGTAGTCCGGAGAGACGGAGGTGAGGATGCCGACGCTGAGCCCGAGCCGATGCGCCGTCAGCGCCGCGTAGTAGGCGGAGCCGCCGGGCCTGACGCCCGACGGCGTCTCGTCGAAGGTTACGTGTCCGATGGCGACCAGGTCGATCATGGATCCCCCCCTCCCATCCCGGGAGAGGGCCGCCGTCACAGCTCCAACTGCTTGGCGATGATCTCCTTCATGATCTCGGAGGTGCCGCCGCCGATGGTCAGCAGGCGGATGTCCCGGAAGAATCGCTCGACGGGATACTCGCGCATGTAGCCGTAGCCGCCGTGGAGCTGGACGCAGTCGTAGGCGACCTTCTGGGCCATCTCCCCGGCGAAGAGCTTCACCATGGAGATCTCCTTGACCGCCTCCAGGCCGGCCTGGAACTTGAGGCAGGCGGCGTAGGTGAGCCAGCGGGTCGCCTCGATGACGGTCGCCAGATCGGCCAGCTTGTGGCGCACCACCTGCTTCTCCGACAGCGGCCCGTCGAAGGCCTGCCGCTGCTTCACGTACGCGATGGTGTCCTCGAGCGCCCGCTCGCAGCCAGCCACGGCGTGGAGCCCCGCCACCAGCCGCTCGCGCTGGAACACCCGCATCACCTCGTAGAAGCCGACGCCTTCCCGCCCCAGCAGGTTCTCGGCGGGCACGCGCAAGTTCTCGAAGGCCAGCTCGGCGGTATCCGACGCGCGGTTGCCCATTTTGTCGAGCTTGCGGCTCACGGTGAATCCCGGCGTGCTTCGCTCGACCAGAAACATGGAAATGCCTTGATGTCGCTTCTCCCCGGAGTCGCGCTTGCCGCGTGGGCCGCTCTCGATCCGTGCCGCGACGAAGTAGAGATCGGCCATCACGCCGTTGGTGATGAACATCTTGGAGCCGTTCAGCACATAGGAGTCCCCGTCCCGGGCGGCGCGCGTCCGGATGGCCGCCACGTCGGAGCCGCCGCCGGGCTCGGTCACCGCGATGGCCGTGAGCTGCTCGCCCCGGCAGATGCCCGGCAGGTACTTCTCCTTGAGCGCCTCGCTGCCCGTCCAGTACAGATGCGGCGAGGCCATGTCGGTGTGGACGCCCAACGCCATGGCGAAGGCGGCGCAGCGGGAGCGCGCCGCCTCTTCGCAGAGCACGGCCGTCGTGAGGAAGTCGGCGCCGCCGCCGCCATACTTCTCGTCGTACTCGACGCCGAGGAACCCGAGAGCACCCATGCGGGGCCAGATGGACTTGGGGATCTGCCCCGTCTCCTCCCACTCGTCGACATGGGGCTCGACCTCCTTCTGGACGAAGGAGCGCACCGCCTGGCGGAACATCTCGTGCTGCTCGCTGAAGATCTTCATGCGCCGCTGCCCCACTTCGTCTTGACGGCTTCCCTGTCCACGCCGCCTTCCGCGGAGCGGGCGAGGGCGTCGGCGAACACGACCACGTGGGGACGCTTGAAGCGGGCGATCTTCGATGCCACGAAATCGCTCACCTGCTGGGCGGTGTACCGGCCGGCAGTCTTCACCTCGACGACGGCCTTGATGGCTTCGCCCCACTTCGGGTCCGGTATGCCGTAGACGCACACCCCGCTCACGCCGTCCATCTGCAGGATGACCGTCTCGACTTCCACGGGGTACACGTTCTCCCCGCCGGACTTGATCAGCTCTTTCTCCGGCTTGCGCTTGACGTAGTAGAGGTAGCCGTCCGCGTCGAGCCGCCCCACATCGCCGGTGTGGTGCCAGCCGTCTCGAAAGGTGTGCGCCGTCACGTCGGGCTGGGCGAAGTAGCCCTGGAACACGAGCGGTCCGCGGACGGCGATCTCGCCGGGCGTGCCCACGGGCACCTCGCGGTCGTCATTGTCCACCAGCTTCAGCTGGCACAAGTGCGCCGGCCTGCCGGCGGCGCCGGGCCGCTCGGACACGCGCTGGAGGCTGACGAATCCGCTCGTCTCCGATTGCCCGAAGCCGGTCCAGAACTGCGCCCCGGTTCGCTCGTGCAGGCGCTGGATGGTCTGCGGAGAGTCCAGACCGGAGACATGCTTCAGGCTCGGGAGCCGGCTGCCCAGCTTCTCGGCGGCATCCAGCAGGCTCTGCAGCACCGGCGGAAAGTCCGAGACGTGGGTGACGTGGTGGCGGTCGATGAGCCGCACGGCCTCGTCCGCGTCGAAGCGGGGCACGAGGACGCTGGCGCCTCCGGCATGCATGTGCGCCATGGCCATGCCGAGCGCGGTGATGTGGAAGAGCGGGAGCGCGAGGAGGTAATGGTCCGCCGCCGTCAGGCCGATCCAGGCCATGACGGTCAGATTCGCGGCAACGACATTGGCGTGGGTCAGCACCGCGCCCCGCGGGACGACGTCCACCGCCGCGGTGGAGATGACGGCGAACGGGTCTGCCGGCGACACGTCGGCGGCCGCGCCGGGCCAGCCGGCGGCTTCGTAGAGCGAGTCAAAAGGCTTGAAGCCGGGGGCCGCAGACCCGCCGAACTGATACCAGTGCGGCACGGTCTTCTTCTTGTCCGGCCATCCCGTCACCACCTGGAGCGTCGAGGCATCGACCACCATCATCCGGGGCGCGGCGCGCTCGACCACGCGCTCCACTTCTTCCGCAGTCAACCGCCAGTTGATGGGATAGGCGACGATGCCCTCGCGCGCGCAGGCGCCATACAGGTCAAGGTACGCGGCGTCGTTCTGCGCCAGGACGCAGATGCGCTCGCCCTTGCCGATGCCCAGGGCCGCAAGCCCGCCTGCCAGCGCGTCCGCCCGGCCCTTGAACCTCCTGAACGAGACTGGGCGGTCGCCCTGGATGATGGCGGGCGCGTCGCCATGGACGGACGCGCCGCGCGCGATCATGTCGTAGACCGTGAATCCGTGAACGCTCATGCGGAGTGATCAGGCACGTGTCACTGCCCGACGATGTCTTTCTTCATGGGGCCGAGCGCCCCGAGGAGCTCGCCCTTCTCCTTGGCCGGCACCTTGTTCTTGTCGAGCGCCTTGACCAGATCCTCCACCGTCGCGTTCCACTCCGCGTCGGTGATGTTCATGCCCTTGTGCGTGGCCTTCATGTCGCGCCCGAAATACGAGCAGGGGCCGCCGGCCACCTCGCAGATCTGGTCGGACAGGTTCGACTTGAGCTTGAACACCGCCACCGGCTGCAGATCCTTGAACCGCGCGTTCACGCGGGCGTCCGCCACGAGGTTCGCGACGAAGTCGTCCACCACCACCGCGATGGGATGCCGCCCCCCGAGCCGCTCGTAGAGCGTCGGCGGAGACTGCTCGACCGTGGCGCACCCCGTGGCGCCCGCGAGAAACACAACCAGTCCCCAACCTCGCAGCAGCCTGGTCGTCATCCTGGCTCCTCCCTGCGCGCGGCGATGGCCCGCATGAATGGGCCGGGGCGTCGGTGCCCGCTCGCCGCGTCAGCTCAACCAGCGTTTACGGCGCCTGTAGTGCTTCACGTCCCGGTACGACTTCTGGGCGCCCACCTCGGTGAGCCCCAGGTAGAATTCCTTGATGTCGGCGTTGTCGCCGAGATGAGTCGCGGAGCCGTCGAGCACGATCCGGCCGTTCTCCATGACGTAGCCGTGCTCGGCGATGGTCAGCGCCATCGCCGCGTTCTGCTCGACCAGGAGCACCGTGAGCTTTTCTTCCCGGTTGAGCCGCTGGATGATCTGGAAGATCTCCTCCACCAGCAGCGGGGCCAAGCCGAGCGACGGCTCGTCCAGGAGCATGAGCTTGGGCCGGGCCATGAGCGCCCGCCCGATCGCCAGCATCTGCTGCTCCCCCCCAGAGAGATATCCCGCCTTGAGCGTCTTCCGCTCCGCCAGCCTCGGGAAATACTCGTACACCGCCTGAAGGTCAGCCCGGATCTCGGTCATGCCCCGCCGGGTATGCGCGCCCGCGAAGAGGTTTTCCTCCGTCGTCAGGTCGTCGAATACCCGGCGGCCCTCCATGACCTGCGTGATCCCCAGCTTGACGATCTCGTCCGGGCCGCGACGGTCGATCCGCGCGCCGCGGAACTCCACCGAGCCCGTGGTGATGTCACCCCGCTCGGGTCGCAGCAGGCCCGAGATGGCCTTCAGCGTGGTGCTCTTGCCCGCGCCGTTGGACCCGAGCAGGGTGACGATCCGCTGATCCGGCACCTCGAGGGAGATCCCCTTGAGGACCAGGATCGTGCGGTCGTAGACCACCTCGACGTTGTTGAGCTTCAGCATGCGTGACTCTACTTCTGGTTTGCCTTCTTCACCAGGGCCATGACCTCGTCACGGTAACCCCGCACCCAGTCGGTGATCGGCACCCACTCCGTGCCCTTCACCTGGTAGACGCGCACGAAGCCCCCGCCCTCGTGGTCCTTCGGCGTCACCGTCATCGGGGGCAGGAACCCCTGCAGGTCGAAGTTCTTCATCGCCTCGTACCCCTTCCGCACTTTCTCGCCGGTCACCGGCAGGCCGTGGTTCTGAATGGCGAGCCGGACGCCCTCGGTGAGGATGGCGCCGTTCAGCACGCCGCGGTTGTAGTACACGCTGCCGACGTACTTCGGCACCTCCTTGCCCTCGGCGCGCTGCATCTTCATGATCTCCTGGATCACGGGCAGGTTGCGCCCGACCGCGGCGAACTGCAGCCCGAGGTAGCCCTGGGAGATGTCCCAGCCCGCCGCCTCGACGTCGGCATCGCCCGCGCCCCATACCAGGCTGACGACCCGGTTCAGAGGGAAGCCCGCCTTCTTGAACTCCTTGATGGACACCGAGGGCGACCGGCCGAAGAGGTGGCCGATGACCCAGTCGGCCTTCATGCGGCGGGTGATGTCGATCACCTGGGGGCCCATCTCGAGGCCGGGCGGCGGGACGGCGAAGAGCCGAATCTCGTAGCCTTCCTTCTTGGCGACCGCTTCCATCACCGGGATGCCCTCGCGGCCGGCCGGGTTGTCATAGTAGATGTATGCGATCTTCGTCCCCTTCTTGCCGCCGTTGTCCTTGATGTACTGAAGGGCCGCGCCCGTCTGCGACCAGTAGGAAGCGGCCATCGGGAAGATATACGGCCAGGTTTCGCCGTCGATGGAGTCGGCGCGGCCGAAGCCCGGCGTGATCGCGGGGATCTTGTCTTCCATGTGCCGCGGGGTCAGGGCGTAGACGATGGGCGTGCCGTAGTCGAGGACGGCGACGGCCCCATCGCGCTTCAGGCGCTCGTAGGCCTCCACGCCCCGGTCCACCGTGTAGCCGTGCTCGATTTCGGTGTAGTCGAGCTTGTGGCCCAGCACGCCGCCCTTCTTGTTGACCAGCGCGATGTAGTCGGTCAGACCGGGACAGATCTCGACTCCGACGAGCTTCGTCGCCCCGGTGCGGTCACACTGCCCCCCGACCTTGATGACGTGGCCGGCCTCGGCCGACACTACCGCCAGGGTGAATACCACGGCCGCCCCGAGCAACCCTGTCAGCCATCGGTTCGATCTCATGGTCCGTCCTCCTCTTGTTCTAGTTGTCTCGCGCGCTTCAGTACGAGAATGGCCACAGACGGAAGTACCGCTTGACGTTGCCCCACATCCGATAGAGCCCTTCCGGCTCTATCGCCAGGAACAGGATGATCAAGCCGCCGAAGATGATCAGCCTGAGGTTGGCCAGGAAATCGGCGATCGCCGCGTACTTGAAGCCGAACACCCCCGCCATCCCCTCCACGACGTAGACGAGGACGATCGGCAGCATGGTGATGAAGACGGCGCCGAACACTGAGCCCAGCACGCTCCCGAGCCCGCCGATGATGATCATGGTCAGGTACTGCACCGAGGTCACCAGGGTGAAGTGCTCGTAGTTGGCGATCTTGAGGTAGTAGGTCCAGAGGGCGCCGGCCGCCCCGGCGTAGAAGGAGCTGACGGCGAAGGCCAGGAGCTTGTAGCGGAAGATGTCCACGCCGATGATCTCGGCCGCCACGTCGCGGTCCCGGACGGCGATGAAGGCCCGGCCGACCCGGCTTCGGACCAGGTTCAGCGCCGCGACGTAGGCGATGATCCCCGCGGGGAGGATCATGACGTAGCGGCGGTACTCGGTGTTGAACTCCCACCCGAGGAAGGTCGGCGTCGGGACGTAGAGGGTAGACTGCACGCCCCCGCTGATCCACGTGCTGTGGTTTATCCCCCACTCGATGATGAACTGGGCGGCGAGGGTGGCGATGGCGAGATAGAGCCCCTTGATGCGGAGCGACGGGATGCCGAAGAATGCGCCCACCGCGGCCGCGACCGCGCCGCCCGCCGGAATCCCCACCCAGAAGGGCATACCGTACTTCACGGTGAGGACGGCCGCCGTGTAAGAACCGACCATCATGAAGGCGCCGTGGCCGAGGGAGACCTGGCCGGTGTACCCGACGAGGAGATTCAGCCCGATGGCGCCGATGGAGGCGAGCGTCATCAGGTTGATCAGCGCCATCATGTGACTGTCGGCGACGAGCGGCAAGAGGAGCAGGACCACGACCGCGCCCAGCGTCGAGTAGCGCGCGAGGGGCAGCGGATAGAGGGCCATGTCGCCCTCGTACGTCGTCTGGTAGACGCCGCACTCCCGGTTGATCACAGGCTCACACCCGCTCGATGATCTCGCGGCCGAAGAACCCGTACGGCCTGATCATGAGGGCCAGGATCATGAGGACGTACGGCAAGAAGTCCTTGGTCCCGCCGCCCACATAGGGATCGACATAGCCGGCGGCGACGCTCTCGACGCCGCCGATGATGAGCCCGCCGAGGACGGCCCCGGGCACGCTGTCCAGGCCTCCGAGGATCACCGCGGGGAATACCTTGAGGCCGACCAGCGCCAGCTGGGTGTCCACCCCGAGCATATTACCCCAGACGATACCGCCGATACCGGCGGCGAGCCCCGCGATAGCCCACGACAGGGCGAAGACGAGACGAACCTTGATGCCCACCGCCATGGCTGCCTGCTGGTCGTTGGCCACGGCCCGCATGGCGATGCCCATCCGGCTCCTCTTGAAGAAGTAGACGAAGCCGATCAGGAACGCGCCGGACGCGGCAGCGGCCACCATGTTGATGGGCGAGATGTAGATCGTCCAGACCACGTAGGGATCGAGCCGGATGGGCAGCGGGATATTGATGGTCTGTGCCCCCCAGATCATCGCGGCCAGCCCCTGGAAGACCGAAGCCAGCCCGATCGTGACCATGACCACCGAGATCAATGACTGGCCGACCATCGGGCGGAGCACGCCGCGCTCGACTGCGAAGCCCAGCCCCACCATGGCGAGGAGCAACATCGGCACCGCCACGTACAGCGGCAGGTGATAGAGGCTGACCATGGCCGCAGCGATGTAACCCCCGACCATCACGAGGTCGCCCTGGGCGAAATTGATGACGCTCGTGGCCTTGTAGATCAGGACGAACCCCAGCGCCACCAGCGCGTACATGGACCCGATCATGAGCCCGTTCACGAACAGATCGGCGAAGAACGCCATGCGCCTCTCCTGTCTAGTAAACTGGGTTGCGCCGGCACAGCCGGCGCTCGAACCGCCAGATTACTGGTCTCCGACCCTGCGTCACCCGCCTACTCCAACGCACCTCTAGACGGCGACCGGCTCGCGGATCTCGCCGGCGGTGCGAATCGCCAGCTCGGTCAGCATGGTTGCCTGACGCCCGTCCTGGTAGGTGATGATCGTGTGCACGGCCACTGAGGGCGCCTCCGAGTACAGCGCCTCGATGATCTCGGCGTACTTCTTGGCCACGAAGCCGCGCCGGACCTTGCGGGTCCGGGTGATCTCCTCGTCGTCGGGGTCCAGCTCCTTGTGCAGGAGCACGTACTTGCGGATGCGGGTGCCGTCCGGGAGGTCGCGGTTCACCCGGTCCACCTCCGCACCGATCAGGTCGTAGACCTGGGGCTTCTGGGCAAGGTCCGCATACGTGGTGTAGGCGATCTGGCGCCGCTCGGCCCACTTGCCGACGGTCTCCATGTCGAAGTTGATCATGGCGGCGACATAGGCCCGATCCTGCCCGACGGCGACCGCTTCCTTGATGTGCGGGCTGAACTTCAGCTTGTTCTCGATGAACTGGGGAGCGAACTTGGTGCCGTCCGCCAGCGCGGTGACGTCCTTGGCGCGGTCGATGACGATGAGGTGACCGTCGTGATCGAACAGGGCCGCGTCTCCCGAGTAGAGCCACCCGTCGCGGATCGTCTGGGCCGTCGCCTCTGGATTCTTGTAGTATCCGACGAACACGCACGGGCTCCGGCTGATGACTTCTCCCGCCTCGGTGAGGCGGACCTCAGTGTTGGGAAAAGGCTTGCCCACGGTGCCGAGCTTGATGTCGCCATCGCGCTGGACACAGGACACGCCGCCGGCCTCCGTCTGGCCGTACACCTGCTTCAGGTTGATCCCGATAGCGCGGAAGAACAGAAAGATCTCCGGACCGAGAGGGGCCCCACCTGTGTAGGCGTAGCGCGTACGACGGAACCCCAGGTGGTCGCGGAGCGGGGCGAACACGAGAAACTCTCCGAGCGCGTGCAACACCCGCAGGTGCGCGGGGATCGGCCGCTTCTCCATCCGGAGCCGGGCCACCACCTCTCCGATCGGCATGAGCCATCGGTAGAGCCGGCGCTTCAGGAAGGTGGCGTCGTCCATCTTCACCTGGACCGTCGAGACCAGGTTCTCCCAGATTCGCGGGGGCGCGATCACGAAGTGGGGGCCGATTTCCCGCAGGTTCTCGAGAACCGTTTCGGGACGCTCGGGGCAGTTGACCGTGCAGCCGACCATGAGGGAGCCCGCCAGCGACCAGAACGAATCGCCGATCCAGGCTGGGGGCAGATACGCCAGCATCTGGTCGGTCCGATCGTAACGCTCGACCTGGAGGATGCCCTCGATCGCGCTCACGAGATTGCCGTGAGAGATCATGGCCCCCTTCGGGGATCCGGTGGTGCCGGAGGTGTAGCAGAAGAGCGCCACGTCCTCGGGACGCGTCGCCTGAACCAGCTCCTCGAAAAGCCCCTGCCGCTCCGAGTCCAGCTTCCGTCCCATCTCCTCGAGGTGGTCGAGGCTGAGCAGGCTGGGATCGTCGTAATGGCGGAGCCCCTTGGGGTCGTCGTAGATCACCTTCTGGACCTTCGGGAGGCTCCCTTTGAGGTCGAGGATCTTGTCGACCTGCTCCTGGTCCTCGGCATAGACGAACTTGGCATCCGCATGGTCGATGACGTACTGGATCTCCCGCGCGATGGAGTCCTGGTACACCGGCACGGGCACGCCGCCGACGGCCTGCGCGGCCACCATGACCGCATAGACCTGGGGCCGGTTGTCGCTGAGCAGCGCCAGCTTGTCCCCCCGCTGGAACCCGAGATGCACCAATCCGAGGGCGAAGGCCCTCACGTGGGCGAGGTACTCCGCCCAGGTCCACTCTTGCCAGATACCCTTTTCCTTCTCCCGGAGCGCGGGGTCCCCGGGATGCTCCCGGGCATTGCGAAGGAGGAACTGGGGAAGCGTCATCTGTGCCATACGCGCGCCTCCTATGCGGTCGCCTTGGTGCCGAGGTACGCCTTGATGACCTGCGGGTTCGCCTTCACCACCGCCGGGATGCCTTCGGCGATCTTCTCGCCGAGGTCGAGCACCACGACGCGGCGGGAGATGTCCATGACGACCCTCATGTCGTGCTCGATCAGGATGATGGTCGTCCCCCACTCATCGTTGACGTCGAGGATGAAGCGGGCCATATCCTCCTTCTCCTCGATGTTCATTCCGCCCATGGGCTCGTCAAGGAGCAGCACCTTCGGGTGAAGCGCCAGGGCCCGTCCGAGCTCCACCCGCTTCTGCAGCCCGTACGGGAGCGAGCCCGCCGGCTGCTTCCGGATGGCCTCGATCTCGAGGAAGTCGATGATGTCCTCGACGACCCTGCGGTGCGCGACCTCCTCGCTCCGTCCGGGGCCCCAGTAGAGCACGGAGCGAAACACGCCATTCTTCATGTGCAGGTGGCGGCCCAGCATGAGGTTGTCGACGACCGTCATGCCGCGGAAGAGCGCGATGTTCTGGAATGTGCGGGCCACCCCCAGCGCGGCGATCTGCGGTGGACGCAAGTGGGTGATGACCTTCCCATCCAGGACGATGCGTCCCTGCTCCGGGTGGAACACGCCGCTGATGCAGTTGAGGAGGGTTGTCTTGCCGGCGCCGTTGGGGCCGATCACCGACAGGATCTCGCCTGGACGCACCTCCAGGCTCACGCGCGCGACGGCCTGGACGCCGCCGAAGTGCTTGGAGACCTCCGCGATCTCCAGCTGCGCGCTCACGAAACTTCGGAGGGGGGCCCCGCCCCCCTTCCGAACCTCCCCCCATCGGGTTGCGCCGGCGAAGCCGGCGCTCGAAGCGCCCAAGCCTTCGCGCGGCGGCCTGCGCACAACCCTTCTGCGCCTTCTTTCGAGATCACGACAGCCACCGCTTGCGGCGCTTGTAGTGCTTGACGTCGCGGTAGCTCTTGCGCTGGCCGACGCCGGAGAGGCCGAGGTAGAACTCCTTGATGTCCTCGTTCTCGCTGATCGTCTTGCGGTCGCCGTCGAGGACGATACGGCCGTTCTCCATGACGTAGGCGTACTGCGCCGCGCGGAGCGCCATGGTGGCGTTCTGCTCGGCAAGCAGGACCGCGACCTTATGGTCACGGTTCAGCCGCGCGACGATCTCGTAGATCTCCGCCACCAGCATCGGGGCCAGGCCCATGGACGGCTCGTCCAGCAGCATGAGCTTGGGGCGCGCCATGAGGGCGCGGCCGATGGCGACCATCTGTTGCTCGCCGCCCGAGATGTAGCCGGCCTGGCTGCTCCGCCGCTCCGCGAGCCGCGGGAAGTATCCGTAGACCAAGTCGAGGTCGCGCTTGAGGGACCGGCCGTTGCGCTGCGTGTAGGCACCCGTGAGAAGATTCTCCTCGACCGTCAGATGCTCGAAGACGTGGCGCCCCTCCATCACCTGCACGATCCCGTGGCGGACCACCTCGGCCGGGCCGCCCCGGTGTATCGGCGCGCCCAGCAGCTCGATCGAGCCCTTCGTCACATCCCCCCGTTCGGTCCGCAGCAAGCCCGAGATGGCCTTGAGCGTGGTGCTCTTGCCCGCGCCGTTGGCCCCGAGGAGGGCCACGATGCCCCCCTCGGGGACCTGGAGCGACACGCCCTTCAACACGAGGATCACGTGGTCGTAGATCACCTCGATGTTGTTGACCGACAGCAGCGGGCGGGCGGCGTCGCTCACGGCGCGTCGGTTCCTATTTTTCCTTGCTGCAGTCGCGCATCGTGTAGCCGAGCTTCTTGCCCTCTTCGACGGCCGCGGCCTCGAGCTTCGGGCGGACCACCTCCCGCATGGACGGAATCCAGTCCGACACGATGTTCCACTTCTTGCCGTCCCACTGCTGGATGAGCACGGGGCCATTGCCCTCGTGGTCTTCGCAGGTCACCTTGATCGGGTGCGTGAACCCCTTCAGGCCGATCTCGTCCAGGCGCTTCTCCGTGAGGTTCAGGTTCTCGAGCCCCCAGCGGACCTGCTCGCCGGTGAGTGGCTTGTTGCCGAACTTGGCCATGGCCGTCCGGAACGCTTCGACGGCGTACATCGCGTTGATGAGGCCCCGGTTGTAGAGCGCCTCGCCGACCTTGTCCTTGGGGCCGATGTTCTTTCCCTTGTCATGGACGAACTTGAAGATGTCCGCGTGCACCTTGAAGTTGGTGCCCGGGGCGTGGAACGTCGCGCCCTTGTAGCCCTTGGCGCCGTCGCCCGCGGGAATCACGTCAGCCTCGCTGGCCGTCCACCAGTTGCCGATCATGTGGTCCATCTTGTAGCCGATGGCCGCGGCCTCTTTGACGGCCACCTGGTTCATCACGCCCCAGCCCGACACGTAGATCCAATCCGGGTTGATGCGCCGCACCTGGAGCCATGTGGCCTTCTGTTCCTGGCCGGGATGGTCCACCGCCAGCAGTGTCAGCTCGAAGCCGTACTTCCGCGCCAGCTCCTCGAGCGTGGGATTGGCCTCGCGGCCGTACGGGCTATTGTGGTAGACGTGGACGATCTTCTTGCCCTTGAGCTTGTCCAGCCCGCCCTCCTGCTGGCCCATGTAGCGGATGACCGCAGAGGCCTGGCTCCAGTACGTCGTGGGGAAGTTGAACACCCAGGGGAACCAACGCCCGTCCGCCGCGGCGGTCATGCCGTACCCCATCGAGTGCACGGGGACCTTGTCGACTGCGGCCTTCGGGATCAGCTGGTACGTGATGCCCGTGCTCAGCGGGTTGAAGACCGTCGCGCCTCCCCCCTTGCCCTTCAGCCGCTCGTAGCATTCGACGCCCTGCTTGGTGTCGTACTGCGTCTCGCACTCCTCCACGAGGAGCTTGACACCGTTGACGCCACCGTCCCGCTCATTGATGAGCGTCAGGTAGTCCCAGTACCCGTTGGCGAACGGCGTGCCGCTGGGCGCGTACGGCCCGGTACGGTATACCGTCGAGGGAACGAACATCTCCTTCTGCTGGGCCAGCGCCGGCGCCGCCATCAGAGCGCCACTGACGGCCACCGCCAGCAGTCCTACCCCAAAACCTCTCGCATTCATCTGCTGCCTCCTCTCGGTCAGTACGGGAACGGCCAGAGACGCATTTTCTCTTTGGCGATCTGCCAAAGCCGCGCCAGTCCATGCGGCTCGACGATGAGGAAAAAGAGAATCAAGCCACCGAACACCATGAGTTCGATCTGCTTCTGCAGCGCCACCGGGAGCGCCAGGCCGACGAAATGCGGCACGTTGGTGAGGAAGATCGGAATCAGCACGATGAAGCCTGCGCCGAGGAACGAGCCCAGAATACTGCCGAGCCCACCGATGATCACCATGAACAGCACGAGAAAAGACACGCCGATGTCGAAGGCCAGGGTCTCGGCGCTGCCGAGGTACAGGAACACGTATTCCGCTCCAGCCATGCCGCAGTAGAACGAGCTGATGGCGAAGGCGAGGAGCTTGGTCCGGAGCGGACGAATCCCGATGATCTCGGCGGCGATGTCACGGTCGCGGATCGCCATCCAGCAGCGGCCCATGCGCCCCCGCACCAGGTTCTTGGCCACGAGGGCGAAGAGCACGACGAAGACGAGCGCGACGAGGTATCGCACGGGCGCGGTGGCCTCGGGGCCCGTGACCATCACGCCCGCCACCTCGCGAGGCGGAGCCGTGATGGTGCCCGATGAGGCGTAGTTGACGAACCACGCCACCTTGTTGAAGAGCCACAAGAGGAAAAACTGGGCCGCCAGCGTGGCCACCGCCAGATAGAACCCCTTGATCCGCAGGCTCGGGATGCCGAACAGCACGCCGACCAGAGCGGCCATCAGCCCCGCCAGCAGAAACACCACGAGGATATTCAGACCCGGGAAAGCGGTGGTGATCTTGAACGCCGAGTACGCGCCCACCGCCATGAACCCCCCCGTGCCCAGGGAGAGCTGGCCCGCATAGCCCGTCAGCAGATTGAGCCCGATCGCCGCCAGCGAGTAGATCAGAAAGGGAATGAGGACGGCCTGGAGCCAGTACTCATTGGCCATCAACGGGGGCACCACAAAGGCCGCCAGCAGCAGAAGCAGAACGACCCACCGGTCCTGGGCGATGGGAAAGATCGCCTGGTCGCTGACGTAGGTGCTCTTGAACTGCCCGGCCTCGCGATAGATCACGCTCGCTCCGCTCGCGTTCTAAGAACTTTTTTCACCGCTCACCTCGTCACGCTCCTCGCCTGCGGCTCGTCGGCCGTGCCTCGGCTCGCCTCCTCACTACCATCTCACCGCTCACCTCGTCACGCTCCTCGCCTGCGGCTCGTCGGCCGTGCCTCGGCTCGCACGACGCTAGACTCGTTCAATGATCTTCTCGCCAAACAATCCCTGCGGGCGGATCAGCAGGAAGGTGAGAGCCATCACGTAGGCGAACCAGTTCTCGATGGCGCCACCGACCAGCGGGCCCCAATAGACCTCGGCCAGCTTCTCCCCCACCCCGATGATGAGTCCGCCCACGATGGCGCCAGGTACGGAGGTGAAACCGCCGAGGATCAGCACCGGCAAGGCCTTGAGCGCGATCAAGGAGAGGCTGAACTGCACCCCGCTCTTGGCGCCCCACATGATGCCGGCGACGATGGCGACCAGGCCTGCCACGGACCAGACGACGACCCAAATGGTATTGAGCGGGATACCGATGGAGAGCGCCGCCTCATGGTCGTCGGCGACGGCCCGGAGCGCCCGGCCCACCCGGGTCTTCTGAAAGAACACCGCCAGGATCGCCACCAGGACGCCCGAGGTGAGGGCGGCGGTCATCTCCAGCTTGTTCACCTGCACACCTGCCACCATGAAGGAGGCGTCCGGGATCCCGATGTCCAGCTTCTTGACGTTGCTTCCCCAGAGCAGCTCGCCGAAGCCCTCGAGGAAGAAGTTCAGCCCGATGGTGGCCATGAACAGGATGATGTGCTCCTGGTTCACGAGCGGCCGCAGCACGATACGCTCGATGGCGAAGGCCAGCGCCACCATGATCAGCATCGTCAGGGCGAGCGCGAAGGGGATCGGGACGCCGCGCTCCATCAGCCCGACCAGGGTCAGAGCGGCGAAGAGCACCATGACGCCCTGGGCGAAGTTGAAGACGCCCGAGGCCTTGAAGATCAGGACGAAGCCCAGGGCCACGAGCGAGTACATGAGACCCGCGGCAATGCCGCCGATCAGGACCTCGACCAGGAACGTGGGGGCCGTCAACATGTCCCGGAACGGTCCGACGAAGACGCCGTAGAGGAGTTCCATGGCGCGCCGCTACTGCGGCTCTCCGAGATAGGCTCGCATCACCGCCGGGTCCGTGCGCACCTCACCGGGCCCGCCCTCGGCGATCTTCGCGCCATAGTCCAGGACCATCACATGGCTCGAGATGTCCATCACGACGCCCATGTCGTGCTCGATGAGGACGATCGTGGTACCCCACTCGTCGTTGATGTCCAGGATGAACCGGGCGATGTCCTCCTTCTCCTCCACGTTCATGCCTGCCATCGGCTCGTCCAGCAGCAGCAGCGTGGGTTCGGCCGCGAGCGCCCGAGCGAGCTCGACTCTCTTCTGCAGGCCGTAGGGCAACCGGCCGGCCGGAGACTTACGGATGGCTTCGATCTCCAGAAAATCGATGATCCGCTCGACGAACTCCCGGTGCTTCACCTCCTGCTTCAGCGACGGTCCCCAATACAGGGCATCGAAGAGCACATTGCCCCTCATCTTGAGGAGTCGCCCGGTCATGATGTTGTCCAGCACGCTCATACCCTTGAAGAGAGCCAC
>WNGA01003875.1_pt1 | contig 22262 bp, 23 predicted proteins | sample 5400061 | NCBI WGS metagenome assembly WNGA01 (sample SAMN13153366, study PRJNA577476) | soil metagenome | isolation source: 100 cm soil or saprolite under grassland replicate 2 | place: USA:California | collected 2016-06-15
CATGGCCACGGTGGCGGCCACACGCTGGAACCCCGTGATCAAATCCTTCTATGCCCGCCTGCTGGCGGCCGGCAAGACCAAGAAAGTCGCCCTCACTGCCTGTATGCGCAAGCTCCTCACGACCCTGAACGCGATGGTTCGGCACCAGACCCACTGGCAGGCTCACGTTGATACCACCCCTTGACAACCAAGACAGTTGCTGAGCGAAGCGAAGGATCTCGGTACCCGAGCTTAGGACCGAGATCCCTCGCTTCACTGGGAATGACAATCCATGCCGCCGCCCTACGTTGCTCCCACGATATTTCGTACGATTGCCGGGTCGGGCGATGATCAAACACGAGCTTGAACGGTTGGTGGAGGAGGCGATCGCCCGCGCCTCGGAGCGCGGGGACCTGCCCGTCGTCCCGGCCCCGGAGGTGGTCCTGGAGCGGCCGCCGAAGGCCGAGTTAGGCGACTACGCGACCAGCGTCGCGCTTCGGCTTCAGCGCGCGGCGCGAATGGCCCCCCAGGCCGTGGCCGGCGCGATCACCCATCACCTCGAGCAGCCGGCCGCGGTGGCGGCCGTCCAAGTGGCCGGACCCGGCTTCGTCAACTTCTTCCTCGCCGACGAGTGGATCCAGGACCAGGTCGACGTCATCTTGCGCCAAGGTGCGGCGTTCGGCAGGGTTCCGCTCGGCAACGGCCGCCGCGTGCAGGTTGAGTTCGTGAGCGCCAACCCCACCGGGCCGCTCCACGTCGGCGCGGCTCGCAACGCTGCCCTGGGTGACACGCTGGCCAACCTGCTCGTCGCCACCGACCATCGTGTCGAGCGCGAATACTACATCAACGACGCCGGGTCGCGGATGGAAGCGCTGGGCGCCAGCGTGTGGGCGCGTTACCGGCAGCTCCATGGTCTGAGCGCCGAACTGCCAGCCGACGGATACGAGGGCGAGTATGTGACCGAGCTGGCCCAGGAGATCAGCGCCGAGCGTGGCCGCTCGCTGCTGGAGACGCCATCGGACGAGGCTATCCAGCAGCTCTCCCGCCTGGCCGAGGAGCGGGTGATGGCCTGGATCGAGCGGGACCTGGCCGACATGGGGGTCGATTTCGATCGCTGGTACTCCGAACAGTCCTTGTTCGACAACGGGCTCTTCGATACGGCGCTTGGGCTGCTGCGAGACGGCGGGCATGTCGTCGAACGGGAGGGCGCCATCTGGTTCGCGTCCTCGGAGTTGGGCGAGGACCGCGACAACGTGTTGATCCGGTCGAACGGCCAGCCCACCTATTTCGCCTCGGACGTCGCCTATCACTACGACAAGTTCCTGGTGCGCGGTTTCGACCGCGTCATCGATGTCTGGGCAGCCGACCACCAGGGCCACGTCCCGCGCATGAAGGCGATGGTCCGCGCGCTGGGGATCGATCCCGATCGCCTGGTCGTACTCCTCTACCAGCTAGTCAAGCTGTTCAAGGACGGCCAGGAGCTGAAGATGTCCAAGCGAGCCGGGACCTATGTGACCGTCCGCGAGCTGCTCGACGAAGTCGGGGCCGACGCGGCCCGCTTCTTCTTGATCGCCCGTTCATCGGACGTAACGATGAATTTTGACCTGGATCTGGCCCGCCAGCAGTCGGAGGAGAACCCGGTCTACTACGTCCAGTATGCGCACGCCCGGATCTCGAGCATCCTACGCCACGCTGGCAACGCCGATTGGTCGTCGGGCGACGTCCGTCTGCTCGCCACCGAGCCCGAGCTAGGCCTGATCCGCAGCATGCTCCAGTTTCCCGAGTTGGTCGAGACGGCCACGCTGAATCTCGCCCCGCATCACCTCCCCTTTTTTGCGCAGGAGCTGGCGAGCGTGTTCCATGCCTTCTATCGGGACTGTCGAGTCGTCTCGGACGATCCTGGTCTCACCCGCGCCCGGCTGAAGCTCGTCTCCGCGTGCCGCATCGTCCTGGCCAACTGCCTCCGCCTGATGGGCGTCTCCGCGCCGGATCGGATGTAGGCCCTCACCCCGCGAAGCGCACTTGTTCCCAACCGCTCGCCCTCGCGGGGGAGAGTGGAGACGGCCCTCACCCCCAGCCCCTCTCCCTCAAGGGGACCCTCAAGGGGAGAGGGGAGATGTGGAGGGCAGGCACTGGTATACTCCTGTCGCTGTCGCTGGAGGGGTGCCGGAGCTCGGTTGATCGGGCCCGTCTCGAAAACGGGTAGGGTGTGACAGCCCTCGTGGGTTCGAATCCCACCCCCTCCGCCAGAATGCCTGAATGCCTGCCCTACGCGGCGCTCTTGCTCCTGGCAGTCGAAGTCACCGTGATCGACATCGACCGACGGCGACGACAAGGTCGATCACCTGCCTGTCATCGGCGAGGACGATGGGGAGTAGTCTCGGCGGTGATATAATCCGAGGTCGGTCTCGGTTAGACGTCGGCTCTTCCGGAGAGGTCGCATAGCCCGGACTAGTGCGCGCGCCTGGAGAGCGCGTAGGCCCTTGTGGTCTCGTGGGTTCGAATCCCACCCTCTCCGCCACCCAGGACGCTGGCCCCGAGCCGTCTCGGCCCGGGGCCTCTCGTTCCGGGCAGCGCGGTCCGAACAGGAGGAACGCCGATGGAGGATGGGTCGCAGAACGGCCACTCGGGCGAGAACGACCAGACCCCGGAGGAGCACCGCGCCGCCCACTATCTCAATCTCCTCGACGAGACCATCACCCTGCTGGTCGAGGACGCCGCGGACGAGGACGCCCTAGACGGTGTCGTCGACTCGGTCCTGCTGGCCCTGGTCGACGCGGTCGCCACACAGGGCTTCCGGCCACCCAAGGCCCTCATGGATGCGCTCGGCGCCTGGGTAGGCACAGAGGACCCGCGTGCCTACCTGCACAACATCTACTCTGACCAGCACGGCCGTCTGGCCGACGACACTCCGGAGCCGATAAGCCGCTACCTTCGCCAGACCGACGACCAGTACTGGACCGACTGACCCCTCTCGGCCTGAGGTCCACCAACCCCCCTCCCCCAACTTTGGGAGAGGGGGCAGGGGGTGAGGGCACTTAGAACGCGCGGGAGATGATGACTCCCTCGAGCACCCTCTGAATGACCTGCAACGGCAGGATCGCCACGATGGGAGTGATGTCGAGGATCCCGGCGAGGCCGCTGGAAGTGGCCTCGCGGAGAGGGCCAGGTGGCGCACGGCGCCGCCCGGTACGGCAGCGTGAATTCAACGATCCCTGTAGACCTGCCCGCGCGGGCCAGTCCGCGAGACGATCACGAGTTCTGCGGCCGTGTCCACCGTGAAGATGATTCGCCAGCCACCGACGCGGGACGAACGTCGTCCAGGGTCGCCAGCGAGCGGCTTCGAATGTTGGATGTCGAAGGGGTCGCTTGCGAGAGCGCGAAGCCGATCCCGCATGCGTTCTTGGCTCCGGCGGTCGAGCCTGGAGAGGTAGGCGGCGGCCGAACGATGGAGCCGAACATCGTACGCCATCCCGGGCTACAGGCCCAGCTTCCGCTCCAGTTCGTCAAGGGTGACATAATCGCCGCGCGCGACTTCGGCTTCCGCCCGCTCCACCTCGGAGCGCTCTTCTTCGGTGAGGGGGTCGTCCGCTTGGGAGAGCAGCCAACGAACATAGTCCAGCACTTCGGTGGCGCCGTCCTCATCCAGGTCGCGCACCAACTGGATAAGCTCTTCTTTCGTCGTGGCCATAAACCGCGACTCCATCCAGGACCTACCCGAATAGTACACAACGTCCAGCGGAAGGATCGGGTTCGATGGCTAGACGATCAAACGGCGAGGGATCGACCTAGACAGACGCGGCGGGCCGCTGGTGTGTTGCGGTTGTCTTGTCGGATGGCGAGCGCAAGTTTGCCCGGTGTGCCTCGCGCCAGGCCGCTAGCGATCGACTCCGGCAGTTCCTGGCGGACCGAGACGAACGTCGTTGGCACGGAGGACCCGCGCGCCTACCTGCACAACATCTGCTCTGACCAGCACGGCCCTCTGGCCGACGACGCGCCCGAGCCGATAAGCCGCTACCTTCGCCAGACCGACGACCAGTACTGGACTGACTGACCCCTCTTGGCCTGAGGTCCACCAACCCCCTCCCCCAACTTTGGGAGAGGGGGCAGGGGGTGAGGGCACTTAGAACGAGCGGGAGATGATGACTCCCTCGAGCACCCTCTGGATGACCTGCAACAACAGGATCGCCACGATGGGAGTGATGTCGATCATCCCGAGCCGCGGCACGATGCGACGGAGTGGCGCCAGGATCGGCTCGGTGATGTCGTTCAGCAGGATGACGAGCGGGTTGTCCGGACGAGGATTGAACCAGGAGAGTAGGGCCCGAATGATGATCGCGAACTGCAGGATGTTGAACAGCAGATCGACAAAATACAGGAGCCATGCCGTCCAGGACGGCATTAAGGCCGCTCTCCGAAGATCGCGCGACCGACTCGAACGATCGTCGCGCCCTCCTCGATTGCCAGTGGGTAGTCGTCGGTCATGCCCATCGACAGCTCGTCCCAGTGCGCGCCGGGCCGACGCTGCTTGAGATCGTCGCGAAGCACGCGAAGCCGGCCAAAGACGGCCCGCGTCTGCTCAGCGCTGAGCCCGAGTGGCGCCACGGTCATCAGGCCGCGGACTTCTAGCTGCGGCAGCTCCAGCAGTGCGTCGACCTGATCGGCCAGCTCGGCCGGCCGAAAGCCTGGCCGACTCGGGTCGTCACCGAGGTACACCTCGAGCAGTATCGGGACCGTCCGACCCAGCGCCCGCCCTGAGATCGCCTCGGCCAGCCGAACGCTATCGACCGATTCGAGTATATCAAACAGCTCGAGGGCAGTCTTGACCTTGTTGCGCTGGAGGGTGCCGACCAGATGCCAGGTCGGGTCGTATCCGAGCAGCTCGCGGACCCGCCCGATCTTCGGCTCGGCCTCCTGGACTCGGTTCTCGCCGAAACGGCGCAGGCCACGCGCTGCGGCCTCGGCGACCATCTCTGCCGATTTCGTCTTGCTCACGGCCACAAGGGCGACCGAATCGGCGCTCCGACCCGCTCGCACGGCCGCGTTCGTGATGGTCTCGCGCACGCGCTCCAGATTGTCGGCCAGCTCAGACATGGGGTCGCAGCCCGATAGCCGCCCCGAACCGTCCGGCCGGATAGCCCTGGGCGCGGTGGGAGAAGAACGTATCGGCGCTGCAGCGAGTGCAAACGCCAGCCACTTCGATCGCCGCGTTCGGCACGCCGGCGGCCAGCAGGGCCCGCCGATTGGCCTCCCAGAGGTCCAGGTAAGGGCGGCCGCTCGGGCCCGGCTGGACGAGTCCCTCGGCGTCGGCAAACCGCGATGCCACCTCCGGTCCGACTTCGTAGCAGCATGGGCCGATCGAGGGACCAATTCCCGCCTGCAGCCCAGCCGGTTTGGCAGCCGCGAGCTCTTGAAGGGCGGAGACCGCGCGCTCAGCCACGCCAGTGGCCGTTCCACGCCAGCCCGCGTGGGCCACTCCCACGGCCCGCGCCTCCGGGTGCCAGAGGAGGAGTGGGACGCAATCCGCGAAGCGAAGCATCAGCAAGTAGTCAGCATGCACGGTTAGCAGGATGTCGGCCCGTGTGGAGGGCGCCTGGTCTACACTTGACTCGTCCACGACCAGAATGCCATCCCCGTGGACCTGCGGCGTGGTCACCAGCCGCTCCGGGCTGAACTCGAGTGCCCTGGCAAACCGAGCCCGATTCTCGCATACACGGTCGGCATCGTCGCCCACCGAGGCGCCGAGGTTCAAGCTGGCGTACGGGCCGTCGCTCACGCCCCCGGCCCGAGTCGACACGCCGTGCGAGATCGCGCGGTCGTCCAGTCTGGCGAACTTCCACAACGGCAGGAGGCCGGCGTCTGCCATCATCCGCCGGGCCGGGCTAGCGCTGTTGCTGACGCCGCCGCAGGAAGGGCGGTATGTCGATCTCGTCCTGGTCGTCGTCGAATGGCGACGCGTCGAATCCCTCCGTGGCGCCGAACGCCCGCGCCCCTCTCGCGGCCCGCGGCTCCTCGTCGTCCAACGCCCTTCTACGCCGCGCCTCGTAGGCACGCTCGCTGCCGACGTCCTGGTCGAAGCCAGTGGCGATGAGAGTGATCTTGACCTCATTGCCCAGCGACGGGTCGATCACCGCTCCGAAAATGATATTCGCCTCGGGGTCGGCTGCCTTGCTGATCAGCTCGGCGGCCTCGTTGATCTCGTTGAGCGTCAGGTCGGAGTTGCCCGTGATGTTGAACAGCACGCCACGAGCACCCTCCATCGAGACATCCAACAGCGGGCTGGCGATCGCCATCTGGGCCGCCTCTAGCGCCCGCTGGTCTCCGCTCCCGTGTCCAATCGCCATGAGAGCAGATCCGGACTCGGACATGACCGTCCTGACGTCGGCGAAGTCCACATTGATCAAGCCGGGCTCGGTGATCAGCTCCGAGATACCCTGGATGCCCTGGCGGAGCACGTCGTCGACGACCCCGAAAGCCTGCTCGAGCGGCGTCCGCTTGTCGGCCACGGCGAGCAGCTTGTCGTTCGGGATGCTGATCAGTGTATTCACCTTCTGCTTGAGGCTGACGATTCCCTCCTCAGCCACCTGTGCTCTTCGCCGCCCCTCGAAGCCGAAGGGCTTCGTGACCACGCCCACAGTCAACGCCCCGCACTCGCGCGCGATAGCAGCGATGACCGGTGACGCCCCGGTCCCCGTTCCGCCGCCCATGCCGGCCGCCACGAACACCATGTCTGAGTGGCGCAGCAGGTTGTGAATCACCTCCTGGCTCTCCTCAGCCGCTCGCTGGCCGAGGCTGGGGTTTCCACCAGCGCCAAGCCCGCGCGTGAGCTTCTCGCCGATTCTGATCCGATTCGGCGCCTCGGACCGGCTCAGCGCCTGCGCGTCCGTGTTGATCGATACAAACTCGACGCCGTGGACCCCCGCCTGGATCATGCGGTTCACCGCGTTTGTGCCGCCGCCTCCTATGCCGACGACGACGATTCGTGCCCCGTCGCTCTCAGTGTCCAACGTCGACTCCCAGCCCACGCTCATGGATGACGCCGCTGGGCGGTTATCACGGGAAGAAACTTCGCAGCCATTCCCGAACCTTTCCTGCCACCCCATCGCCGGGCACGCCGAACTCGTCTGCCTGGGCCAGCCCCCACTTCAGAAGACCGACGCTAGCGGCAAACGCAGGATTACTGATTGATTCGACCAGACCAAACATCCCGCCAGGCGTGCCGATTCGGACCGGCGTGCCGAACACTTCTGCCGCCAGCCGCCGGATCCCCTGAAGCTGCGCCGTGCCGCCCACAAGCACGACCCCAGCCGACATGCCGTCGGCGAAGCCGGCCCGGGTCAGCTGGTCGCGCACCAGCTCGAACGTCTCGTCCAGACGGGCCTCGATTATCTCCGACAGCGCGCGGCGCGAGACCGGTCGCCCGTCACCGGCGTCGTATGAGGCGATGTCGATCATGCGGTCCTCTTCGATCGCCTCAGAGAGCGCGTAGCCGTGCCTGATCTTCAGCTCGTCGGCGGCGCTAAAGGGGGTGCGGAGCCCCACCGCAACGTCGTTGGAGATGTGGTTGCCGCCAACGGGCAACGACGACACGAATGCGACCGAGCCGTCGATGAAGATGCTCGCGTCGGTCGTTCCGCCACCCAGGTCGACCAGCGCAACGCCAAGGTCCTTCTCGGCGGTGGTCAGGACGGCCTCTCCGGCGGCGATGGGCTGCACCACGAGCGCGTCGATGCCGACCCCGACTTGCTCGATGCAGCGCGACAGGTTATGGATTGACGTCTGAGCGCCGGTCACAACGGTTGTCTCCACCTCGAGGCGGCGCCCGAGCATCCCGGCCGGGTTGTTGATCCCCTCCTGGCCGTCGATCACGAAATGGCGCGGGATGACGTGGACCACCTCGCGGTCCTGGGGCGTGTTTGCGACCCGCGCGGCCTCGAGCGCGCGGTCGATGTCGTCCTCGGTGATGACGTTGTCGCTGCGACGAACGGCCACCACGCCGTGGCTGTTGGTGGAGCTAATGTGGGCCCCGGATATCCCGACAAAGGCGCTCATGATCTTGAAGCCAGACTGCTGCTCGGCCTTCTGAACCGAGGCGCTGATCGCCTGGACCGCTTCGTCCACGTTGACCACCACACCCCGCCGCAGCCCGCGCGAGGGAGTGATCCCGGTCCCCAGGACCTCGAGCTGGTCCTCTGGCGAGACGGCCGCAATGAGCGTGCACGCCTTCGTGGTGCCCACGTCGATCCCCACCACGATCCGCTCTCGTGCCATGCCAGCGCCCTAGACCTCCCCGCCGCGCTGCCCGCGCCTCATCGGACGTAGGGACGGTCCCCGAATCTAACGTCGATCAGTTCTGCGCGCTGGTTCGTGCGCTCCAGTTCGCGGCGAACTGCCGCCAGCGCGTTAACCTTCCATTCCAGGTCGTCCCCCCTGCCGAAGCGGACCCGGGCTCCAAAGTCCGTGACCACGCTGACACCTGTCTCGCGACTATACTCGAATTCCCGGGCCGCTGTCCTGGCCAGCTGTGGCAGGAGCGTCTGAAGGCGGAAGACGGTCTGGAGTGCGTCCGTGTCGACGGACTCGCCCGCCCGAAGGTCCGAGCGGCCGACGTCGCGGATGGCTGGAAGCGATCGCCCGTTGGGCCCCGAGCCGAGGACTCGGCCATCCCGGTCTACCAGGAACGAAGTCTCGCCATTCTGCCACAGGGCGATGGGCGTGCGTTCGGCGATCTGGATCTCCAGCCGATTCGGCAGGAATGCGCTGATTCGAGCCGATTGAATCGACGGAACAGCCTCCAACCGCCGCTTGACCTCCGCTTGCCTTAACCAGAAGATGTTGGCTCCGTCCACAGCCGCCGTAGCCTCGAGCTCACTCGCCGACAGGAGCTGGTTGCCGGCCACCGCCACCCTGGTAACGCGGAACCCATCCGAGGTCGCGACATGATACAACAGCCCTGAAGCGGCGAACAACAGGAGAAGAGCCAGCAGTTTGGCCAGCAGCCAGACCGCCGATGAGCCGCTCGCTGGCGCCTTGCCTGGGTTTCGCGGAGCGTGTCCGTCGGTGCGCGGCTGAGGTCGTGGCGTCCGCCGCTCCAGCACCCCGCGCCCGGCGGGACCTATCCGTCGACTCACGCCGTCCTCCGGCCGGCGCGGGCGGGGCTGGCGTCCCGCTCGCCAGGCGGCCCGTCCAGCGCGGCTAGCTGGGCGGGCCGCCACCCGCCAACGAGTTGGATCTCGGGCCGCAGCCACATCCCGGACTTGGCCCAGACCGCCTCCTGGGCCAAGCGGATCAAGTTGTAGACGTCGGCCGCCGTCGCGCCGCCGACGTTGACGATGAAATTGGCGTGTTGGGCAGAGATCTCGGCCCCGCCGACTCGAGTCCTTTTGAGCCCGGCCGACTCGATCAGCCGCCCGGAGAAATCGCCTGTTGGATTGGCGAACACGCTGCCGGCGCTGAGCTGACGCGGCTGGGTGGCGGTCCGACGGCGCTGAAAGTCGGCCACCCGCCCGACGGCGGCCGCCGGGTCGTCCCGATGCAGCTTGCAGCGTACTGTTGTGACGAGCAGCGGACCCAGCTCACCCCGCTTCAAGACGCTCGAGCGGTACTCGTAACTGAGCTCCGCGCAGCTCAGCTCGACAGGCGTCGCTCGACTGTCCAGGAATGCCAGGCCGATTAAACACTCGGCCATGCACGAGTCGAACGCGCCCGCGTTGTTGACTGCTGCACCGCCGATGGTGCCGGGCACGTTGGCGGCCCACTCCAAACCGCTCCAGCCCTCACGAGCCAGCCGGCGGGCCAGGCTCGCGATCGTCGCGCCGGAGGCGGCGGTCAGCACGCCGCTCCCATCCTGGTCACTCGCTACCTGATAGTCGGCGGCAACGTGTTTGATGACGAGGCCCTCGAAGCCGGAGTCCGCGATGAGGAGATTGGAACCTCCGCCCAGCGTCAGGACCGGTACGCCGTCCCTGGTCGCCGCCGCGAGCGCCTCCCCCAGGGCCGAGGAGTCCTTGCTTTCGACGTAATAACGGGCTGGTCCGCCCACCCGGAGCGACGTGTGCGGCGCGAGCGGGTGATCGACGCGGAGCGCCGAGCGGTGAGCGATGAGCCAGCCCAGCTCGTCAGCCACGGCTCGGTTCAGATTCCGCATTCGCCATTGCGCGCTCGGCGAGCCAGTTGGCCAGGACGGCGATGTCGCCGGCGCCGAGAGTGAGGATGAGCGAGCCCTCCCGCAGCGCCGGTGACAGCGCAACTAGAGCCTCGTCAAGGGATGAAACAACCCGAACGTCAGGGTGGACCATCCGCGCCGCAAGGTCGGCTGAGGTCGCCTGCGCCGTGGCCGTGTCGCGCCCGGCCGGCTGGTAGACTGGCGTGAGCACAACATGGTCGGCTTGGTCGAAAGCCGTCGCGAACTCGTCCAGCAGGACGGCGGTCCGATGCGCAGTGTGGGGCTGAAAGACAGCCCAGATCGGCCCCTGGTGGAGCTCACGCGCGACCTCCAGCGTGGCTCGGATCTCGCTGGGATGGTGAGCGTAGTCATCGATGACCCAGACACCGCTCGCCTGAGCCTTCGTCTCGAGCCGCCGGCGCGTACCGGCGAACGTGGCCAACGCCTCGTCAGCGAGACGGGCCTCGACGCCCACCGCGTCCGCCACGACCAGGGCGGCAAGGGCATTCTCGGCGTTGTGGCGGCCCGGCAGCCGCAGCTCGCAAGCCCGCTCATCCCCGGACGGGCTGTTGACTAGAAAGCGGCAGCCGCCCGCTGAAGTCAGCTCGTAGCTCCGCAATCGCCAGTCGGCCTGCCGCGAGAATCCGTAGCGCACCCGCCGACGGGGGAGGTGGAGACGGTCGAGAACGGCGTCGTCCGTGCAGCTTACGACGAGCCCGTCGATCGGCATCCTGGTAACGAATTCGTGAAACGCGGCGACGATCTCGTCCAGATCACGGTAATAGTCGAGGTGGTCGCGCTCGATGCTCGTGATAACAGCTATGCCTGGCCGCAGCTCGAGAAATCGGCGCCCGTACTCATCCGCCTCGGCGACCAGCTCGGGGCCTCGGCCCAGGCGTGAGCTGGCGGCGAAGTTGAGCGCCTCGGCTCCGCCGACCAGGGTTGGGTCTCGGCCCGCGGCGGACAGAATGTGGGCGATGAGGGCCGTGGTAGTCGACTTGCCATGCGTGCCGGCCACGGCCACGCCGTGCTTGCTGGCCATGAGCGCGCCAAGCGCCTGGGCGTGCGTGACGATCGGCAGGCCGCGCCGCCGAGCGGTGGCGAGCTCCGGGTTCTCAGGCGGAATCGCGGCCGAGCAGATCACCAGATCGGCATCGTCGACCTGCTCGGCGGCGTGGCGACGGTAGATTCGGATGCCCCGCTGTTCGAGCCAGTCGAGCGTTGTCTGGCTGCCCGAGTCTGAGCCGCTCACGGACTTGCTCATCTCGAGCAGCAGCGTGGCCAAGCTGCTCATCCCGGTCCCACCGACGCCAACCAGATGGGGCCGCCGAGCCGCCGCGAGCACCCTGGCCAGCGAGTCGCCGCCCACGCCCGAAGCCATGCGCGTTTCGCGTCTCGGGACCGTCTTGTCAGGCACGCCGAGCGGCGCTCAAGAGCGCGCTGGCGGACCGCTTGCCCGCCGGCGCCGTTCGAACGAATCGCGACACGCTCAGGAGCAGCCCGACCGAGATCAGTGAGATGCACAGTGATGAGCCGCCAAAGCTGATGAAAGGCAGCGTCACTCCGGTGTAGGGCAGTGAGTTGGTGATTGCGCCGACGTTCACGATTGCCTGCCAGAGGATCATGCTAGTCAAGCCGATTGCCAGCAACCGCCCAAACGGGTCTCGTGCCCGCAGCGCGATCTGGATACCGCGCCAGCCCACAACCACGAACAGCGCCATGACGGTGAGCGTACCCACCAGCCCCAGCTCCTCGCCGATGACCGCCAGAATCGAGTCGGTGTGGGCGTTGGGCAGGTAGTACGCCTTCTGGCGGCTCAGGCCAAACCCCACCCCGGTCAGGCCGCCCGAGCCGAGCGCGATCAGGGTCTGGACCGTGTGCCAGCCCTTATCCTGAGCGTAACGCCACGGGTCCCAGAAGCTTTCCCAGCGGTCGAACCGATACGCCGCCGCCTGGATCGCCCATAGGACCGACAGCACGCCGCCAGGCAGGAAGCCGAAGAAGAGGTGCCAGACATTGGCGCCGGCGATGAAGAACACCGAGAAGGCGGCTGCGCAGATGATGACCGTCGTCCCGAGGTCGGGTTCGATCAGCACGAGGCCGGCTACGAGACTCAGGATGATGCTGAACGGCAGCGAGCCCTCCAGCAGCTTACCGACCTTGTAGTCCTTCCGTGACAGCCAATCGGCCAGGTAGACGATCACCGCCAGCTTGGCGAACTCGCTTGGCTGGACAAGTGGTAGGGGCCCCAGCCTCAGCCAGCGGGCCGACCCATACTGTCTCACACCAAGCTGAGGGATCAGGACCAGCAGCAGGGCCAGCAGGCAGACCAGCAGGACCGGCAGCGAAACGCGCTGCCAGCGGTGATAGTCGATGCCCGCCGCCACCGCGAGCCCGCCGAGGCCGACTCCAATCCACACCAACTGCCTGACCAGGAAGTAGGTATCGTCGCCGAACTCGTTGTGGGCTACGACGATGCTCGAGCTGTACACCATCTGGACCCCGAGCCCAAGCAGGGCGACCACCGCCCCCAGCAGTAGCAGGTCCACCCGTCCCCTACCGCTCATTCGCCGCTTTCAGGTGCAGCGAGCGGGCCGCTGCCGCGAAAGCCACCCCCCGCTCTTCGAAATCGCGGTACTGGTCATAGCTGGTACCGCCGGGCGAGAGCAGTACGACAGCGCCGGGTCTGGCCAGCTCGTGAGCCAGGCGAACGGCCTGCAGCACCGTCTCGCGATGATGGATCCGCTCGGATGGCAGGCCGCCCTCGAGCGCGGCCCGCTCGACCAGCGGCGCAGCCTCGCCAAACAGCACCAGATCGCGCACGCTAGCGGCGATCCGCTTACCCCACTCCTGCATGGGGAGATGCTTGTCGCGCCCGCCGGCCAGCAAGATGATCGTGTCGCCGGCGAACGCTTCGAGGGCTGCCATGCTGCGCTCCGGCGAGGTCGCGATCGAGTCGTTGACGTAGCGTATGCCACTGATCTCGTCGACCAGCTCGAGCCGATGCCTGACGCCACTGAAAGTGCGGATCGCCTCCCGCATCGTGTTGATCGAGATGCCGACCGCGCTCGCCACGGCACATGCCGCCAGCGCGTTGGCGACGTTGTGGCGGCCGCGCAGGCGCAGCTCACCGCCCTCGCAGACCAGCCGGCGCGAGGAGCCGCGGGCTACGGCCAGCCGATCGCCGTCCAGAAATGCGCCCTCCACCTCTCGCTCGAGGCTGAAGTACAGGGTGCGCCCCGGGGCGCGCAGCCCGGCCGAGACGGCATCGTCCGCGTTCAGGATCGCCCAGTCGCTCTGCGTCTGATAGCGGATGATGTTCTCTTTGGCGGTCGCGTACTCGTCCATCGAAGCATGGCGGTCCAGGTGATTGGGGGTAATGTTGGTGATGGCCGCGATCGCCGGGCTGGCTTCGAGCGACTCCAGTTGAAAGCTGCTCAACTCCAGGATCACCCAGTCACGCGGGCCGATCTCATCGAGCCGACTGAGCAGAGGAACACCGATGTTGCCGCCGACGAACGTGGGCCGACCAGCCGCCTCGAAGATCTTGCCCACCAGAGCCGTAGTCGTGGTCTTGCCGCTCGAACCAGTGATGCCGACGATGGGGGCCGCGCAGCGCTCGAAGAAGAGGCGAGTGCTGGTCGAAAGAGGCACGCCCCTGCGCCGCGCCTCGGCCAGCGGCGGAATGTCGGGCGCAACGCCTGGGCTCACGTAGACCACCTCGGCGTCTAGCAGCTCGTCGATCGGGTGTGCGCCCAGCGCGTAGCGAATTGGAAGCCCGGCCAGGGCGGCCAGCGACGACGTCAGCCCCTCGGCCGGCTTGGCGTCAGTCACGAGCACGTCGGCCCCTTCCTTCACGAGGAAGCGGGCCAGATCGATCCCCTCTCGCCCCAGCCCGACCACGCTGGCCCGCTTGCCCAGCAGCCCCACCCGAAGCGCCCTTTCTTTTCTCACCACCAGGACACCAAGACACCAAGGCGAAGCGATGTGCTCGCCGCTTGGTGTCTTGGTGTCCTGGTGGTGACAGACAGCATCCTAGACGAGCGCGAGCGCGACCCCAGCCATCGCCGCCAGCACGCTCACAAGCCAGAACCGCTGGGTCACGTGGGTCTCAGACCAGCCCATGAGCTCGAAGTGATGGTGGAGCGGCGCCATCCGGAACAGTCGTCGCTTCCCGCAGCACTTGTAGATCAGGACCTGAACGATGACCGAGAACGCCTCGGCCACGAATACGACGCCGATGATCGGTAGCAGCAATACCTGGCCGGCCATCAGCGCGACAACCGCCAGGGTGGCCCCGAGTGCCAGGGAGCCCGTGTCACCCATAAAGACCTGGGCCGGGTGGGCGTTGAACCAGAGGAACGCGGCCACCGCGCCGGCGACGGTGAAGCAGAACGTTACCAGATAGAACTGCTCGTACTGGTAGGCGATGATGCCGTACGCCGAGAAGGCGACGAAGGCGGTGATACCGGCCAGGCTGTCGAGTCCGTCGGTCAGATTGACGGCGTTAGCCGACCCGACGATCGCCACCACGGCCAGCGGAATATACGACCAGGCGGGAAAGTGAAACGGCTCGCGCAGAGTGGGGAAGTACAGGAAGTCCACGCCGAGCAGCTGGGGATGCCAGAGCGCGACCGCCGCCACGAGTCCGATCGCGAACTGCCAGACCAGCTTGAAGCGCGCGGACATGCCCGCCCCTTTCTCGCCCTGGAGTGTCATCCTGTCGTCAACCGCCCCCAGAAGCCCACAGCTGACCAGCACGAACAGCGGTAACAGGATCGATCGGCCGACGGTCGTATAGACCGTCAAATTCAGCACGGCAGTGACGGCGAGGACGGTGCCGACGATCAACAGCCCGCCCATCGTCGGCGTGCCGGTCTTGTCGACGTGGCTCGTGGGCCCGTCGATCCTGACCTTCTTGCCCAGGCCCCGCCGCTGCAGCAAGCGCACGAACGGGTAGCCAATGGCCAGAGCCAGAAGACAGGAAATGACGCCAAACGTGAGCGACAGCGACATCGGCTGCAGCTGCAGGGGCACGCTAGTCCTCCACCTCGATCACGACGCGATTTCGGCGAAGGGCAGCGCCACCCTCGGCCAGCGCCAGGAGTGGTCCAACGGTCGCGTCCAACACGTCCTCGAGCGTGAGCATCTCGACCGATCCGCCCACCCAGTGGCGCATGGGCTACCTGGCATTGCCCGGCGTTGCCGCCGCGGCTGGAATTCTATAGTAAGCCAGCAGGTCCTGGCCGAGCCGTTTGAGGACCGGCGCGGCCACGAGCCCGCCGTAGAGCGCCTCGGGCGCATCGATTCGGATAAGCACCGCCAAGCGTGGCTGCTCAGCCGGCAGCAGCGCGACGATCGAGGCGAAGGTCTTGCCGGACGTGTACCCAAGATTGGTCGGGAGATCGGCCGTACCTGTCTTGCCGGCGATCCGGTAGCCCGGAATCCGATTTTGCTGCAGGGCAGGCTGGTCCATCACGGTCACCATCATGTCGCGGAGTGTGCGCGCCGTCTCGGGCGAGATCACTCGGCGCGCCACTCGTGGTTCCGACGGCCGGAGCTCGCCGTCGGCCATCATCGCCTTTATCAGCGTCGGGCGCATCAACACGCCGTCGTTGCCGATCGTGGCGACGGCCGCGAGCATCTGGAGCGGGGTCACGGCGATGCCCTGGCCGAACGAGTTTGTCGCCAAGTCGACCGGCGACCAGCTCGGGCTGTTGGGGGTCCTGACGGCGCCCGGCACCTCGCCCGGCAGCTCGACGCCCGTGAGCTGCCCAAAGCCGAACGCGGCCAGGTTGCGGTAGAAGCCGTCTCGGCCGACCCGCTGGGCCACGTACTGGGCACCAATATTGGAGGAGCGGACGAGCACGTCGGTCATGGTGATCACACCGTTCGCGCGCTGGTCCCAGTTTCGGATCGCCGTCGGCCCGTAGTAAGCCACACCTCGATCGTCGACCGTGCTCGTCGGAGTGACCGCCCTTTGCTCGAGGCCGGCCGCCATCGTCACCAGCTTCATCACCGAGCCCGGCTCGTACTGGTTGGTGACCGGCACCGCCTTGTACAGATGCTCCTCCTCCGGTTTCGGTACGATCGAGTCGCTCAGGGTGTAGGCGGGCAGGCTCGCCATGCCGAGGATCGCACCGCTCGCGGGCTCCATCACGATGATGATCCCGCCGATCGCCTTGTTCTGCCGCACCGCCTCCCCAAGCTCGCGCTCCGCGGCCCGCTGCACGTAACGGTCGAGGGTCAGGACGATGTCGGTCCCATCCCTGGCGGGCGTGACGATCCGGCGGGCCAGGACGAGCTGGCCGCCAGAATCGTGCTCGGTGTCGATCGTCCCCGGCTGCCCGGCGAGCTCGTCGTCGAAGTAGTACTCCAGGCCGGCCAGACCCTTGTTGTCTTTGCCGACGAAGCCGAGTACCTGGGCCGCGATCGAGCCCTCTGGATACTGGCGCGCCGCAACCTGAGCCAGCAAGACACCGTCCAGTTGGAGCGCGGCCACGCGCTCGGCGATGGCGGACGGCAGACGGTCCCTCACGATCACCGGCCTGTTGCTGGCGCGATCGATCTTGGCCAGGACATCCCCCGCTGGCGTCTCGAGTGCGCGAGACAGCGCCACGGCGGTCGCCTCCGGCTGCGAGACGTCCTTGCCAATGATCTCGACGGCGTCGAACATGACAGTCGTCGCGAGCGGGTTGCCGTTGCTGTCCAGAAACGCACCCCGGTGGGCGGGAACCTGGGTGGTCTCGCGGTGCTCGTCGGTGGCGAGGCGGCGGTAGCGGTCGTGGTCGATGTACTGGTAGGTGTAGAGCCGATAGCTCAGAATGCTGGCGCAGCCTAGGAACAGCGCTCCCAGGAGGTAGAGGCGCGCCCGGGGAGTGCCACTCTTCGCGGACATGGCTGCCTCACCGCCAGGCGGTTACCTGGGTCAGGAATGTGGCGAGGCGCTCCAGCCAGGAGGTGGCCGGCCGGTCATTCGTCGGGGACGGCCCTGGTTGGGCCTGGCCAGCGGACAAGGTCCCCGCCTGGCTCGCGGTTCGAGCGCCCGCCGACGTGGGAGGGGCCACGTCGACCCGGACCACGGTTTGATTCGTTGCCTTCTGCATCCCGAGCCGGTTGGCCGCTTCCGACTCGATCCAGGCGAGCGAGCGCGCCTTCGCTAGCTCCAGCTGGAGCTGCTCGTTCCGCACGCGCCAGGCGCTCCGCTCAGCCTGAAGGCGCTGGATGTTGTAGCCCGCCGCCAGCGCGCCACCGGTCTGCATCAGGTAGGCTGGCGGCGCAAGCGCGATCAGCACGAGCAGTCCAAGGGTCACGCCCCGCGGTCGGCCGAACCGGATCCGCCGCAGCGGCCAGAGTCGTGACAGGCCGGGGTGAGGGGGCGCGAGGCTGCTCACGATGCGGCACCTCCGACCTCGGTCCGCTCCGCGACGCGCAGCTTGGCGCTCCGCGCGCGTGGGTTGGCGGCCAGCTCGTCCTGTCTGGGCGTCACGGGGCGGCGGGTTAGCTCGGCCAGTGGGGCACGCGGAAGGCCGCCAGCTCGGAAGAACTGCTTGATCAGCCGATCTTCGAGTGAGTGAAACGAGATGACAGCCAGTCGGCCGCCCGGCGTCAGCTGTTCGGCGGCCTGCGGGAGGGCCGCCTCGAGCGACTCGAGCTCGCGGTTGACCGCGATCCGCAGCGCCTGGAACGTCCTGGTGGCAGGATGGATTCGGCCCGGCGGCCGTCCGACCGCCGCCTTGACCGCCGCGACCAGATCCGCTGTCGTGGCGAACGGCTGTTGGCCTCGGCGGCGCACGATCTCGCGCGCGATACGTCGCGAGCGGCGCTCTTCGCCGAAGGCGAAAATGAGGTCGGCCAGGTCCCGCTCATCGCCCGTATTCAGGACGTCAGCCGCCGTCGGGCCACGTTGGGGATCAAAGCGCATGTCCAACGGCTCGTCCAGGCGGAAGCTGAAGCCCCGCCCGGAGCCTTCGAGCTGCCTGGACGAGAGCCCCAGGTCCATCAAGACGCCGTCCACCGACCTGAACTCATGCGCGGCCGCGATCGCGGCCAGCTCCCGGAAATTGCCTCGCGCCAGAACGACCCGCTCGCCGAACCGAGCCAGCCGCTCGGCCGCCGCGGCCACCGCTTCTGGGTCGGCGTCCAACCCGAGGAGTCGCCCAGACGGAGCGCTGGCCGCCAGCAAGGTCTCCGCGTGGCCGCCACTGCCCACCGTACAGTCGATAAACCGCAGCTGGCGGCTAGTGGGCGGTGGACAAAGGGGCACCAGCCACTCGACCATCTCTCGTGTGAGGACACTGACGTGTTCCGCTTCGCCTGAGGCGGACCCACTACCCGCACTGCTCACTGTCCGTTCGCTAGATCCCCAGGCTGGCCATTTGCTCGGCGAGGCTGGCAGTTTCGTCGTCGACGCGCGCCCGTTCCTGGGACCAGGCGGGTCGATTCCAAAGCTCGATGCGGCTGTGGACGCCTGCGACTACCACGTCACCCTGGAGCTGAGCGTAGTCGCGCAGGTTCTGTGGAATGACGATCCGTCCCAGCCTGTCTGGGACTAGATGAACGGCCCCGGCGAAGAAGTGGCGCTGGAGCTGGCGCACGCTGGCCTGCATCGAGGGCAGGGCCGCGATTCGGTCGGCCAGCCGGCTCCAGCCATCTGGCGTCAGAGCGTACAGGCAGCGGTCGACGCCCTTGGTCAGGTAGAGGCCGTCGGCCAGCTCCTGGCGAAAACGAGCCGGGATGGCCAGCCTGTTCTTCTCGTCGATGGTGTGAACGTGCTCGCCGAGGAACATCGCTCACGGCCGACCTGGGCAGGGCCGACTTATCCACACGGTCTGCCACTTTTCCCCACTTTTTCCCACAGCCCCCCACCAGCGCCCATTGTAATGCCAAACGCCGCACCTGGCAATACCAGTTGCGAGTTTCGAGTCGCGAGCCGCGAGTGGCAATCGTCGGGACTGACGCCTCCAGCTCGGCCGGCCGCAGCGCCCGACCGCTGGACGTTCCAACTCGCGACTCGCGACTCGTGACTCGCGACTGGTCTAGAGCGCGGCGTACAGGATGCGGCCGCAGCTCTGGCAGAGGACGAGCGCGCTGCCGTGGCGGGCGCGCTGCTCCTCGGAGGCTGGCAGGCTGATTCGGCAACCCTGGCAGGTCCGCTGGCGGATCTCGGCCACCGCCAGGCCGCCGCGGCTTCGGCGCAGGTTGTCGTAGGTCCGCAGTGCCGCCGCGTCGATCCCCTCGCGCAGGCTGCTCTGCTCGACCTGGCCGCCCTCGATGGCGGTGCGCAGCTGGCCGCGCTCTTCAGTCAGCCCGGCCTCGAGCGCCCTGCGGGCGGCCTCGATCTGGCGGAGGCGATCGTCGGCAGCGGCCAGGTCCGAAGCTGCCTGCTCGGCTGCCACGAGCAGCTCCAGGAGTCGATCTTCTCGAGTGCTGATCAGGGCCTTGAACTGGTTCGCCTCGCGGTTGAGGTTGTTGAGCTCTTTGGCGTCGCCGATCCGCCCGCCGTACAGCTTCTTCTCGATCTCATCGAGCTGTCCGCGTAGGGTGTCGATCTCCAGCTCGAGGTCGCGCTGGTCGGCTTCGATCGGCTTGAGCGCCGCCTCGCGCTCGGCCCGCGCCCGGCGGGCGGCGAGGACCTCCGACCGGTCAGCCAATTCGGCTTCTACTCGCCCCAGCCGTTCACGGTTAGCGTCGAGCGCGCTGTCCACAGCTTGAAGCTGGCGCAGAAGCTCGACCGTCTTCATGTCCGCCTCCGCGCCTAGCTTAGCTCGATTCGCTTGAACTCTTCCGCCAGCGCCAGGCCGGCCGCTTCGCCGATCCGCTGGGCCCGTTCGCGCATGCGGCTGGCCAGGTCGTCGGGCTGGCGGATCTGGCTGACGTGCGCGGCGACCGCCGCGACCTTGCGCTCGAACGACGCGGCTATGTCGACCCAGGTGTTCGGATGGTCGGTGGTGAAGAGGTACAGCTCGCGGACCCGATGGTGAGCCAGTCCCGCCCCAAGCTGGTCGCGGAAGAAGAGGTGGTCACGGGCGGCAATGACGGCGTCGACCGTGCCCATGCCGGTCGCGCGGTGGTCGGGATGAAGCTGGTACAGGCGCCACGGATCGTGGGTCACGACCAGGCCTGGCCGCAGCTTCCTGATGGTCAGGCAGAGCTGCTCGCGCAGCCTCATGCTCGCCTCGACCTCGCCGTCCAGCCAGCGCAGAAAGTGGACGTCCGTCACACCCAGCCGCCGCGCCGCCTCACACTGCTCGCGTTCGCGTCGGGCAGCCAGCTCGACTGGATCGACCTGAAGGTCATGGCTGCCCTTGTCGCCGCTGGTGACGACCAGGTACGAGACGTGGCGGCCCTCGGCGGTCCAGCGGGCGACGGTGCCGCCAGCGCCGAACTCGGCATCGTCCGGATGCGCCGCTACCACCAGGACGCGGAGCGGCTCGTCCACAGCCGCGCTTAGCTGGGCTGCTCGGGCGATGTGCTCATTCGGCGCTCACGGCGCGCCCGACCGCCGGCTGGCGCAGGACCGCGTCGTAGACGTCCACCGTCCGCTCGGCCGTCGCCGCCCACCCGAACCGCTCGGCGGTCACCAGGCCATTGTCGCGAAGCCGCTGGCGGAGGTCTGAGTCCCCAAGGACCGCGCGGATCTTGTCGGCGAACAGCCGCGGGTGGCGCCAGGGTACCAGCAGACCGTTCTCGCCATCGCGGACGATGGCCGCCAGGCCGCCGACGCGCGAGGCTACGACGGGCGTGCCGCAGGCGAGCGATTCGACCGCCACCAGGCCGAAAGACTCGTAACTCGAGGGCATCACCGTCACATCGGCTGCCCGGTAGTAGATCGGAAGGCGTTCCTGGTCGACCGCGCCGACGAAGTCGACGATCTCTTCCAGCCCAAGCTCCCCGGCCAGCGAGCGGAGGCGTGCGATCTCCCGCTCCTCCTCCGATACGCGGCCATGGATACCGGGCGGGATCCCGCCCACGATCAGGACGCGCAGCGGCTTCGAATCGCGGGCCAGCTCGGCCGCCGCACGCAGCAGGATGTCGATACCCTTCAGGCGCTGGATGCGCCCCACGAACAGCAGCGTGCGCTCTCGTCCCAGGCCCAGCGCTCGCCTCGCCCCCAGCTTGGAGCCGGGTCGGAAGAGCGTCAGATCGACCCCGCCAGGGATGACCGCCACCGAGCGCTGATGCGCGCCGTAGGCGGCTGCCATGTTCGCGCGATCGACTTCCGTCGAGGCGATGATCTTATCCGCCGCGGCCATGGTCCGCCGCTCGATGTCGACTCGAATCTGCTGCTCGAGGTCGGCCGGGTCCTCGGCGACGCGATTCTTCATCTGCCCCAGGGTGTGGAACATCGCCACCAGCGGCACGTCCCAGTGATCTTGGAAGAGCGTCGCCAGGCGGCCGGACAGCCAGTAGTGGGCGTGGACCAGGTCGTAGCGCGCCCCAACGAAGTTGCGGAAGCGCTGAACGTTACAGGCGAACTCGGAGAGGTAGTCGACGACGGCGTACTTGTCGACGTGGCGGGGCGGCCCCGCGTCGACATGGACGATTCGGGTGCGTTCGCCGAAGTCGACCACGGCCGGAACATCCGGGTCCTGGCGGCGCGTGAACACGTCGGTCGCGACGCCCAGGCGGCCGAGCTGCCGGCTCAGCTCGCGCACGTACACGTTCATCCCGCCGGTTTCCCAGCCCCCGAGGTGTGCCAGCGGACAGGTGTGCACGCTGAGGACGGCGACCCGAAACATGCGCAACCCCCTGGAGCCGCGCCTGGCGCGGGCGATCAGGCCCTAGGCGGGCGACCCGGCTCGGAGCGTGGAGCCCGACCTGTGGAATGCGGCGACCGCCCGCGACGGCGGGGGCTGCCTGTGCAATGGTACCACCCAGGAGGAGGGCCAGCAAGAATCGCTCGCCCTACATGGAGAGTAAGGTGCTCGAGGTGCTCAAGAATTCACGCTAGGAATCTTGAGCATCTTCGCGGCGCGCAGTCGGCGGCTGAACGCCACTGGTCAGCGGGGTGGGCCCGGCAGGGATCGAACCTGCGACCTTAGAGTTATGAGCTCCCTGCTCTACCACTGAGCTACGGGCCCGACAGCCTTGAAAATTATAGGCGGTCGGGCTCGCC
>WNGA01003877.1_pt1 | contig 22253 bp, 16 predicted proteins | sample 5400061 | NCBI WGS metagenome assembly WNGA01 (sample SAMN13153366, study PRJNA577476) | soil metagenome | isolation source: 100 cm soil or saprolite under grassland replicate 2 | place: USA:California | collected 2016-06-15
CCCGCATATTTCTTCAAGGCCGGCTTTGGATCGAACGTGTCCACATGCGACGGCCCGCCATTGAGGAACAGGAAAATGACGCGCCTGGCCCGGGGTGCGAAGTGCGGCCCGGTCGTTGCGCCTGGAACGCCCGCGCCAGCGAGCGCCCGCGGGCCGAGCAAACCCGCCAGACCCACCATGCCGAAGCCGGCGCACATGCGGCCCAGCATTTCCCGGCGGCTCAGCCGCGGAACAGCGGATTGGACAGAATTAATCAACATACAACATTTCGTTCGATGCCAGCAGCACCTGGGCGAATTGCTCCCAGCGCGTCATCGGGCCTTCGTCGCGCTTGCGGAGGAACTCCAGCGCCGCGGCTCGCTCGGCGCGATCCGGAGGGCGCGCGAACAGGAGTTGGTACGCATTCTCGATACGCACGGTTTCGTTGCCCGACGTTTCGCGTTTCACACGCGCCGCCAGCGCGCTGGCCCGAGCGATCATGAACGGGCTGTTCAACACAAAGAGCTTTTGCATCGGCGTCGTCGTGGCCGAGCGTTTTTCGGCGTGCACGTTGGCGTCCGGGTAATCCCATTGCATCAGCAGGTCGTTGAGCTTCAGCCGGCTGACCCGCCCGTAAACAGTGCGCCGAAAGTTCTCCGGGTCGTCCAGTTCGAGGGATTTGCCGCACTCGGGGCTGAGCTCGCCGGACACGAACAGTATGGCATCGCGCCATTGTTCGATGGTGAGCCGGCGGCGGTTCATGCGCCAGAAGAATTCGTTGGCCGGGTCAGTCGTGCTGGAGGCGGTTTTTCCGTTGAATCGTTGAACCGTTGAATCGTTGAAACGGGAAGGCTCGTTATCGGACTTGTCCGCCGATTTAACGATTGAACGCTTCAACGATTCAACGCCAGAGGGTTGCCGATACGTGGACGACAACACGAACTCGCGCACCAGCGATTTCACCGACCAACCATGGTCGGTGAATCGCACCGCCAGGTCATCCAGCAACTCCGGGTGCGTCGGCCGGTCGCCCGAATGGCCGAAGTTGCTCGGCGTGGACACCAGCGGCCGGCCGAAAAACCAGCCCCAAAGCCGGTTGACCCTCACGCGCGCGGTGAGTGGATTGTGCGTGTCGGCGAGGGCCGCCGCCAGTTCCCGACGGCCGCTGCCTTCTTTGAAGGTTTGCGGCTCGCCTTCCGACAGCACGCGCAGGAAGCGCCGTTCCGCCACAGGCCCTTTGCGGTCCACGCTGCCGCGCAGAAAAATATTCAGGTCCTTCGGCTCGCCTTCCTCAACAACGTGCAGCGTGCCGGGGTTTATATTTGTGGCTGAGGCCTTGGAATCCTCGGCTTTGCCGTCGGGCAGCCGGTTGACCATCCGCGTCGAAGCGAACACGCCGGCCAGCGCGTAATAATCGCTCATCGTGACCGGGTCGAACTTGTGGTCGTGACACCGCGCGCAGGCCACCGTCAACCCGAGGAACGTGCGCCCCACCGTGTCCACGCGATCCTCCCACTCGTCCGACATCACGTCCAGGCGGTCGCGATTGTAGTATTTGGGGCCGAGGCCGAGGAAGCCTAGCGCAGCGAGATTCGGCGAGTTCGTCGACTCGAGCAGATCGGCGGCGAGTTGAAGCTGGATGAACTGGCTGTAGGGCAAATCGCGATTGAACGCCGCGATGACCCACTGGCGATACTTGTAGGCGTTCGGGTAAAAAAACTTCGTGTCCTTGCCAACTTGATGAGCCTGGTCCTCGGCGTAACGGGCCAGTGGCAGCCACAGGCTGGCCATCCTCTCCCCAAACCGCGGCGAAGCCAGCAACCGGTCCACGACCCGCTCGAATGCCTCCGGCCGCGAGTCCGCGAGAAAGGCCGCGACTTCCTCCGGCGTGGGCGGCAAGCCGGTCAGGTCGAACGTCGCGCGGCGAATCAGCGTCCGCCGATCCGCTTCGGCCGAGGGGGCAAGCCCACGCTGCTCCAGTCGCGCGAGGATGAAGTAGTCGATCCGCTCCCTGGGCCAGCGAACCGCGCGCACCGCCGGACGGGCCTGCGCCACGGGCGTGCGAAACGACCAGAACTCTCGCGCCCGCGCCCAATCGATCGAGTCGTCAGCACCGGCGGCGTGGAGTGCGAGGAATGTAAAAGCCGCCGCGCCCGCCAGGCCGGGTGACCGGCGGCGCAACCGCACACGGATTTGTTCGGAAGCCATTCTGCCAGCAACTTGGGTGAAAGATTGGACCGCGCCGACGCCGCCGTATTCACACCACGTTCAGTGTGCAGCCTGCCCGTCAAATGCGCGAAAAAACGTGGAAATCAAGCCTCGTCTTTCGTGTGTTCCGCGTGTTTCGCGGGCAAAGGGATTTGGGCAACAGGCCCTCCCCCCATGAAGGTTCCTCACGGAATTCCAGGATAAGGACTTCGGTGGGGTCGCGGAGCGACCTATTGATGGTAGCCGTGGGCTTCAGCCCACGGACCGGCGCAAGAGGTACGCGCGTCGCGGAGCGACGCTTGATGGCCGGGGAAACAAAGTTCAAGCGTCGCTCCGCGACGCTAACCCTTGTTTCGCCCTACCCGTGGGCTGAAGCCCACGGCTACCATCACCGCTTCGCTCCGCGAGGCGCTGCGTTCCCTCCAACATTCGCCTCGTGACGATTGCCCGAAAATCGGCGATGAACCGCAAAAAATGCTCTGGAGAATCCAGGCGCGAATCCAGGCTTGCCCGGCTGCCCTGCCGATGACATGGTCAATTAGCATTTACTTGCTTGGCTATGCTCAAAGTCACCGGCAACGGTTCCATTACCACCTGCGACGGTCTCACGCGCCGCGACTTTCTCCAGGTCGGCACGCTGGGCGCGCTCGGCTTCTCGATGGCCAACTTCGCGGCGCTCCAGGCGTTGGGCGCCACCGACCCCAAACAGAGCGACAAGGCCTGCATCCTCATCTTCAACCTCGGCGCGCCCAGCCAGCTCGACACGTTCGACCCCAAGCCCGATGCCCCGCGCGAAATCCGCGGGCCGTTCAAGGCCATTCCGACGGCATCGCCAGACATCCAGCTCACGGAAATTCTCCCGCGGCACGCGAAGCTGGCGGACAAGTTCAGCCTCGTGCGCTCCTGTTACCACACGGCCGCGGCCGTCCACGACACCGGCCATCAGATGATGCAGACCGGCCGGCTCTTCCAGGGCGGCATCAACACGCCGCACGCCGGCTGCGCGCTGGAGTACTTGCGCGGTCGCAAGACCGAGCTGCCCGCCCACGTCATCCTGCCGGAGCCGATGGGGCCGACCGGCGGCAATCTCCCGCACGGCCAGGACGCTGGTTTCCTCGGCAAGAGCTACGATCCGTTCGTGCTCGGCGTCGACCCCTCGAAGAAGGATTTCAAAGTGCCCGATTTGCTGCCGCCGCGGGAAATCGGCGAGGCGCGCCTGGCCCGCCGGCGCGAACTGCGCGCGGTCGTCGATGACACAGTGAAGAACTTCGAGGCGAGCGAAAACGCGAAACTGATGGATGCGAACTTCGCCAATGCCTACCGCCTGATGACGAGCGTCAAGGCCCGCGACGCGTTCGATCTCGCGAAGGAGCCGGAAACGGTCCGCGAGCGTTACGGCATGACGCGCTTCGGCCAATGCTGCCTGCTGGCCCGCCGGCTCGTCGAAGCCGGTGTGCGCTTCGTCACCATCAACACGTTCATCACCGTCTTCGACGAAATCACGTGGGACATTCACGGCTCGAAGCCCTTCACCAGCATTGGCGGCATGAAGGACATCGTCGCCCCGATGTACGACCAGGGCTACAGCGCACTGCTCGAGGACCTCGTCCAGCGCGGCCTGCTCGACAACACGCTCGTCGCCTGCCTGGCTGAGTTCGGCCGCACCCCGCGCATCAATCCCGCCGGCGGCCGCGACCACTGGCCGCAATGCTGGACGGTCAACTTTGCCGGGGGCGGCGTCAAAGGCGGCCGTGTCGTCGGCAAGAGCGACGACATTGGCGGTTACCCCGCCGAACGCCCCGTCGCCCCGAAGGAAATCGTCGCCACGATCTTCCACTGCCTTGGCCTGGACCTGGATACGCACCTGCCGGGTCCGGCCGGCCGGCCGTTCCCGCTGGTCGATTTCGGCACGCAGCCGATTCGGGAGTTGTTGTGAGCGCGTCGGCCCGAATTCGTCGCCCCGGCCCGGAGGGCCGCATGAAGGTAGCCGGTGGGAAGCCCGCGTCAGCGGGCGCACCCACCGGATCGCAACCCCCACAAACCCCGCGCCCCGGCAGGGGCCCATGAACACCGCCATGTCTTTCACCCTCAGCCCCGTTCGCCCCGAACTCCACGAAAGGGCCGTGGAGCAAGTTCACGGGTCAACGTATGTCACATGTCCGCGCTTCGCCGCGGTCAGAGCCGCGAGGATTGTCGGAACAAAGGGAAGGATGTCCCTGAGCTTGTTCGACCTGAGCCTCAAAACAACGATGGCGATGTTGAAACGCGACAGGTTTTGCTGGTGTTCCAGCTCGCCATCGTTGGTGAGCAGAACGTCGAACTGCTCCTGCGCCAAAGCGAGCAGCCGGCCGTTCGCGATGGAAGCCCAGCCCATTTCCGGCACCGTGCTCGCTTCGTGTCCGGTCAGCGCGCGGCCCAGCTTGCGCGGCAGACATTCGTCGAGAAGCACCTTCACGTCAGGCCGCGGAGGTGAGCATCTGCGCCTTGGCCTCTTCGAGGAACGCGATGGCGGCCTCGCGCGTCACCGTCGGGAAATCGTCCAGGAATTCGTCCAGTGTCTCGCCGCCTTCGAGGTAATCGAAGATGGTCTTGACCGGAACACGCGTCCCCGCAAAGCAAGGCGTGCCGCTCATAATCTCAGGGTCTGAAACAATCAGCTTCGATTTCATGCCACAAACCATCGCAAATCCGGGCGGTTTTTCCAAGCGGTTCGTTAGGGGCTGCTTGCTGCCGGCTCTGGGGCTCGCGTTCGTCCTGAATGCCGCCGCGGGAAACACCAACCTGCCGGCCTTGTGGTCCTTCCGCAACGACGTGCAGCCGGTGCTGGCGAAGGCGGGCTGTTCGTCCGGCGCGTGTCACGGCGCGGCGGCGGGACAGGGCGGCTTCAAACTCTCGCTGCGCGGCTACGATGACGAGGGGGATTGGCGCACGATTACGCGCGGCGCATTCGGCCGGCGGCTCGTGCCGTCGGACCCCGGCCGCAGCCTGCTGCTGACCAAACCCACCGCCGCCGTGCCGCACAAGGGCGGACAGCGCTTCGAGGTCGATTCGCCGGATTACAAGATTCTCTCCGAATGGATTGCCGCCGGCACCCCGCCGCCGCGCGCGAATGATCCGCGCATCCAGCGGCTCGAAATTCAGCCTGCGCACGCCACGCTCCAACCCGGCGCGAGCCAGCAACTCGTCGTGCGCGCCCATTTCTCCGACGGTTCGGCGCGCGACGTGACGCGTTGGGTGAAGTTCACCGATGCCAACGCCAGCGTCACGCAGGTCGATGACACGGGCGGCGTGAAGGTCATGGGCTTTGGCGAGGGCGCAATCACGGCGTGGTATCTGAGCAAGATCGCCATCGCCAGCGTCACCGTGCCGTACACGAACACCGTCGCCGCGGAAGTCTTCGACAAAGCGCCGAGACGGAACTTCATCGACGAACTCGCACTGGAGAAACTGCGCGAATTGAACCTCCCACCCAGCCCGCGCTGCTCGGACAGTGAATTCATCCGCCGCGCTTTCCTCGACACCATTGGCACGCTGCCGACGGCGCAGGAGGTGCGGGCGTTCCTTGCTGAGTGTAGCAGCCGACGCGAGGAGGCTCAAAACGGCTCCGGGAGTGAGGGAGTGGGGGAGCGAGGGAGTGAGGGCAAGAACAAATCCGCTACTGCCGCCCACTCTCCCACTCCCTCACTCCCCCGCTCCCGCTCCGAAACCGCTCGCGACCGGCTCATCGACTCCCTCCTCGCCCGCCCCGAGTTCGTGGACTACTGGAGCTACAAGTGGAGCGACCTGTTGCTCGTCAGCAGCGACCGCCTCAGGCCCGCCGCGATGTGGAGTTATTACCATTGGATCCGCAACAACGTCGCCGCCGACGCGCCTTGGGATCAATTCGCCCGCGCCATCGTCACCGCGCGCGGCAGCACGCTGGAGAACGGCGCCGCCAACTTCTACGCCCTGCACGAAGACCCGCCAAACCTCGCCGAGACCACCACCCAGGCCTTTCTCGGCATGTCCATTAATTGCGCCAAGTGCCACAACCACCCGATGGAGAAATGGACGAACGACGAATACTTCGGCTTCGCGAACCTGTTCGCCCGCGTCCGCACCAAGGCCGGCCCTGGCGACGGCGAGAAAATCGTCTTCACCGCGAGCGAAGGGAACATCAACCAGCCCCTTCGCGGCCGGCCCCAGGCCCCGCGCCCGCTCGACAGCGCGCCGTTGTCCATCGACGATCCCGGCGACCGCCGGGAGGCGCTGGCAGCGTGGCTCACTTCGCGCGACAATCCTTATTTCACGCGCGCCATCGTCAACCGAGTGTGGGCGAACTTCTTCGGCGTGGGTCTCGTCGAGAAGGTCGACGACCTTCGCATCACAAACCCCGCCAGCAATGAGAAGCTCCTCAGCGCCACAGCGAAGTTCGTGGCGGACCAAAAGTTCGATCTCAAAGCGCTGATGCGCGCCATCCTCCAGAGCGAAACTTACCAGCGTTCCAGCGAGAGCCTGCCCGAGAACGCCGCCGACACGCGCTTCTACTCCCGCTACTACCCCAGACGCCTCATGGCCGAGGTGCTGCTCGACGCCTATTCGCAAGTGACCGGCGTGCCGACCGAATTTCGCACTGACCTTCGCAACCAGAACCGCGGATTGGGCGACAAATATCCCGCCGGCCTCCGCTCCCTCCAGCTTCCGGACACCCAGGTCTTCTCGTATTTTCTCACGACGTTCGGACGGCCCGACCGCGAGAAAACCTGCGAATGCGAGCGGGCAACCGAGCCAAGCATGGCCCAGGCGCTCCACATCGCCAACGGCGACACGTTGAACCAGAAACTCGCCGCGAAGGACAATGTCATCGACAAGCTCCTGGCCGCAAAGCTCCCGCCCGGGCAAGTCATCGACGATGCCTGCCTCGCCACGCTATCGCGTCCGCCGGCTGCCGAGGAGAGGGCGAAATTCCTTGAGGCGCTGAAAAACACTCCGGAGGCCGATCACCGGCTTCTGGTCGAAGACGTTTACTGGGCACTGCTCAGCAGCCGGGAGTTTCTTTTCAACCACTAGTCCGCCTTCACTCCATGCTTCTTCATTACGTCGCGAATTTTCACGACCTGCCCGTTCAGGCGTTTGCTTTCGTCGGCGGCTTCCATGAAGGCGAAGATTTCCAACGTTTCTTCGGCTGATACCGGGGCGACACCGGTCTGAAAGAATCTCATAATTTCGCGGACGAGTGGGGCGTAGTCGCCGCTGCCCTTCTGTTCGGCCACGGCCTTCGTCCCGAAGATCATCACTTTGTGCGGCGCCGGGCCTTTTTTGATGGCGTGCAGCGTGCCGACCCGCCCGCCCGACCAGACGCCGGTGACGACGTCGCTTTCCTCGGTCGTAGTGCGGACGACCGATTCGCATCCGGTCCCAAGCACCGTGAAGAGGGCCTCCGTCGGATGGATGCCGTACCAGAACAAGTCGGGGTGATGCGGTTCGGTCGGGCCGGGACCGTACGAAATCGCCGCACGCACCGAGCCCACGTCCGTCTTCTTCAAATCCACCATGCTCTGATAGAAGCGATAGGAGGAGGAGCTGAACACCGGCACGTTGTGCTCCCGGGCCAGCCGGAAGATCTCGATGGCGTCGCTCAACGAGCCGGCCAGCGGCTTGTCGATGAACAGGGGCTTGCGGGCCTTGAACACGGGCCGGGCCTGTTCGAGGTGGGGGCGGCCATCGACGCTCTCGAGCAACACCGCGTCCACCTGGGCGCAGAGTTCGTCGATGGACCCGACGATTTTCACGCCGAATTTTTCCTGAAGCTGTTTGGTGTAGCCTTCGACGCGGCTGGCGCTCGATTCGAGGTCGGGGCTTCCGCCTTTGAACGCCGCGACGAGCTTGCCGCCCGGAACGTGATTTGGGTCGGCCGTGTCGTTGAACAATTTTGCGAACGCGGGGACGTGCGAAGTGTCGAGGCCGATCATGCCGAGGCGCAGGTCGGCGGCGGCAAGGTGTGCGGGGAGGCTCATGGCGAACAGGGACAGGATTGCGGTGAGGGGCTTCATACGAGGGGCGATTTCGGGCTTTGTTCACCGACGACGCAAGCGGATTCGCGCCAGCGGATTCGCGCCGGGAGCGCCGGCATCTTGCCGGCGAGTTCGATGTGCCGGCGGACGTGCTCTAGGGCATCGCGTTCGCGGACACGCGGTGGGCGCACCTGGCCTGGCCTTCGGGCGAGGCGGCGTCGCCGTGCAACGGGATGCCGCGGCCTTTCGGCATCATGTCGCTCTGGAACAATTCATGGTTCGGCCATTCGCTGGCCACGGCACGCTTGATTTGCATATCCAGCACCTTGCCCAGGCCGGCGGATCATTCCTTGCTTGGTTGGGAAGCGTTCCGTCTAATCGCGCGCATGCCGACTCGCGTTATCGCCGTGGCCAACCAAAAGGGCGGCGTCGGGAAAACCACCACCGCCGTCAATCTGGCCGCCTGCCTTGCGGCGCTGGGCAAGCGGGTGCTGCTGTTCGACCTGGACCCGCAGGCCAACGCAACCAGCGGACTGGGGCTGGAAAAAACCGAGGGCGCCAGCGCCTATCGCCCGCTGCTCGGCGAGGGCGCGCTGTCCGAGAAGATCCAGAAAACCGCGTGGGATCGGCTTGAAATCATCCCCAGCGAGCTGGACATGTGCGGCGCGGACATTGAGATCGCGCGGCTGGAAAACCACATCCATCGTGTGAAGAACGCGTTGCGGCCCATCGTGGATTCCGGCCGGTTCGATGTGGTGCTGATCGACTGCCCGCCCTCTTTGGGCACGCTGACTTTGAACGCGTTCGCGGCGGCGGACGATTTGCTGGTGCCGTTGCAGTGCGAGTATTACGCGCTGGAGGGCATTTCGATGATCACCCGGCTGACCAACCAGCTTCGGGATACCGGGGTGAATCCGGGACTGCAACTGGCGGGCGTGGTGATGACGATGTTCGACGGGCGCACCCGGCTCTCGCAACAGGTCGTCGATGAAGTGCGCCAGCACTTTGGCGAAAAGGTGTTCGAGACCCTGATTCCGCGCACCACGCGGCTGGCGGAGGCGCCCAGCTTCGGCAAGCCGATTATCTACTACGACAAATACAGCGCGGCGGCGGCGGCTTACGAAGTGCTCGCGCAGGATGTGGCCAAGCGGCTCGGGCTGTGAGGCCCACTGGGGCTGGGACCGCCGGCATCCTGCCGGCGAGTTTCTGGATTCAAATCCAAGCCAATCGCCGGCAGGATGCCGGCGCTCCCAGCATCGGCCGGCGAGACGCCTGCCCTACGATTTGCCGTTGGCGGCCTCGCCGATGCGCAGGCTCATGCCCATGGCCGAGAAGATGCGGTCGCGTGTTTCCAGGTAGCCGGGCGAATCGAGGTCGCGCGGGCGGGGCAGCTCGACGGGCACGACAGTCTGGATGGTCGCCGGGCGCTGGCTCATCACCAGCACGCGGTCGGCGAGCTGCACGGCCTCCTCGATGTCGTGCGTGACGAAGAGGATGGTCTTGCCCTCGCTCTGCCAGATGCGCGTGAGGTCCGAACGCATCTTCAGGCGCGTGATGAAGTCCAGGGCGCCGAACGGTTCGTCCATGTAAATAATGTCCGGGTTGGCGGCCAGCGCGCGGGCGATTTCGACCCGTTGTTTCATGCCGCCGGAAAGCTCGCGCGGATAGGCCCGCTCGAAGCCGCCCAGGCCGACCATCTCGATGTAGTGCGCGACAATCCGGGCCCGTTCGGCGTCCGGCCTTTGGAGCAGACCGAAGCCGATGTTGTCTTGCACGGTGAGCCAAGGAAAAACGCCGTTCTCCTGAAATACGAAAATGCGCCGCGGATCCGGGCCGTCGACGGGCTGGCCTTCGACCGTGATGTCCCCGCGCGTGACCGGGAGGAAGCCGCCGACGATGTTCAGCAGGGTCGATTTGCCGCAGCCCGAAGGGCCGACGAAGCAGACGAACTCGCTTTCGCGCACCTCAAAGTTCACGCGCTCGAGGACGTCGATCTGTTCGCCGGGTTGTTTTCCGGGAAAGCTCATCCACAAATCGCGCACGTGAACGGCGGGCTGGGGGGACGGGTTCAAAATTAAAAATTAAAAATTAGAAATGGCTCAAGCGGCGCCGGAGGGCGCAACGGAAGGGCAATCTATTTTGAATTTTTCATTTTTCATTTTGAATTCCCGTCAGCGGTTCGCATAGCCCCATCGCACTTCGTCGTAGTTCTCCAGTTTGCGCACGAGCAGGTCGAGAATCAACCCGATGAGGCCGATCATCACCATGCCGGCCACCACCAGGTCGTAGCGTTTGCCGGCGTTGCGCGCGTCGATGATGAGATAGCCCAGACCGGAGTTCACCGCGATCATCTCCGCTGCCACGACGACCAGCCACGCCACCCCGAGCGCGATGCGGACGCCCGTGATGATTTGCGGCAGGCTGGCCGGGAAGATGACGCGCCGAAAGAGCTGCCCGCGGGACAGGCCGAAGTTGCGCGCGGCCCGGAGATAAACCGGCTGCATGTTCTGCACGGCGGCGATGGCGGACACCGTGATAGGAAACACGCTGGCCAGAAAAATCAGGAAGATCGGCGCCCGGTCGTCCACGCCGAACCAGAGAATCGCCACGGGAATCCACGCGATGGGCGAGATGGGCCGGAGCATCTGGATCATCGGATTGAACGCCTGGAACGCCCGCCCGTACCAGCCCAGCAACAGGCCGAAGGGCACGCCCAAGGCCACCGCCAGCCCGAATCCGCAAGTCACGCGAAAGAGCGACGCGACAATGTATTTCAGGAGCAGCCCCTTTTCCGCCAATTCCAGGATTCCCCGCACGACTTCGATTGGCTTGGGGAACAGGTCGCTGCCGGATAGCCTGACCGAGCCATCCCAGCAGGTGAAGAACAAGCCCACCGTCGCAAGCGGGAGGGCGAGTCGGCTCCATAAAGGTTTCTTTGGCGCGGACGTCATGGGGAATCTTTCGGCGGGGCCGGCGAGTTGGAGGGGGATTCAAACGGATACGCCGATAGTGAGGCTGCCTTCTCAGCGAACCGGTCGTCCGCGTAGTCCTGGAAATGAGCCGTTCCGCGTAGTATGCCCGCCTCGAGGCCGAGCACTTCGATCTCCTCGAAGTCCTTTCGCAGCGGAGCGAGACGGGTGTACTTCACGCGATCGGGCGGCTTGCTGAGCACGAACTGCAGCAGGCGCGGATGCTGGTTGTAATAGTGTTTGGCCACGAAGCCAGCGGCTTGCATTCGATGGTCCATCGTCTGGTCGATCCACTTGCCGCTTTTGGCGATGCCGTCCACGAGCTGCTGCACGGCCTCGGGATGCTTTTGGATCATCTCCTCATGCACCGCCAGCACGCAGGAAATAAAATCCGGCCATACGTCCTTCGTAAGATATAGGATTCGCCCGTAGCCATCCAGCTCGGTTTGTCCCATGAACGGCTCGCCGGAACTGATGGCATCCACCGCCTTCGCGTAGAGTGCGGCGGCCATGTCGGGCGGCGGCATTTCGACCAGTTCGATGTCCTTGATGCTCATGCCGCGGTCCCGGAGCGCCTTGAAAACGAGCAGCCGCTGATTGGAAAAGCGGTTCGGCACCGCCACGCGCTTGCCCCGCAAATCCTCGATCCGATAAATCCGCGAATCCTTGTGGACCATCATCGCCGTGCCGTCGCGGTGCCCGAGATAGACAATCTTGATGGGCACGCCTTCCTCGCGCAACGCCATGGCCATCGGCGCAAGGATGAACGTCGCCGGGGTGTAGCCGGACAGGAACGCCTCTTTCAACTCCGGCCAGCCGTTGAAACGTACCGGATCGTAAATCCCTTCGCCCGTCATCTCCTTGTTGATGAAATCGGTCACGGGGCAGGTGAGATGGCAGGTCACGGGCAGGAAGCCGATGCGGTACTTCTCGGATCGGGCGGTATCGCGCGGCGCAAACCACCGCGGGCGCAGGTTCAGCGCCAGGTGCAGCGCGGTGATGAGCGCAATCCAGGCGATGACCACCGGAAGGAGGTTCCGTTTGAGTGACATGATGGGGCAATAGTTACCCGACAAGGAGGCGGTTGTCACTCAAAAAGTATGTATACGTATTATCTGGAGCCGGCTTGTGTTGGAACGCGAGTCGATCGCGGCGGGCTCTTTCCCTTCACCCGGTTATTTCCTGAGATTCTCCAGCCACAACACCGCGGCGCCGTTCGTGCGCCAGCGGGCTTCGAGTCCGGCAGGCACGGGTTGCGTCGTGGGGCCGCGCACGAAACTGCCGAGCGCGAGATCAATGTCCCCGTCGCCATCGAGATCGCCGGCATCGAGCGTCATCCACCGGCCGTCGGCGGATTCGGCCAGCGTGTGCGCGTCGAACTTCAGCGCGCCTTGGTTCTCGAGGTAAACGAAGTTTTCGAGAGTCGCGGCGGTGAAGTCGGGGTAGTAGGCGACGGCGGCGATGTCCAGGTCACCATCTCCGTCGAAGTCTCGGGCCACGGCGCGATAGGCGCCAGGCAACGCGTAGAAGAAGGCTTCTTGAAATCGGTTCGTTCCGTCGTTGAGGTAAATGCGCAGGCCGTGATAGGGCTTGGGCGGCAGGGCGAAGTCGCCGTTGTCGCCGTTGACGGCGAGGAGGTCGATCTTGCCGTCTCGGTTGAAATCGCCGACGTCGAATCCGGCAAAACCCCACGTGGGCGGCTGCTCGACGAGCGGCGTGAGCGCGAAGCGTCCGCGGCCTTCGTTGAGCAGGAGATAAATTCCTTCGCGTGCCTGGGCCATCATCACGAAAATGTCGGGACGCCCGTCGGCGTTGGCGTCGAGCACTTCGGCGTGCACGGCGCCAGGTCGATCGAGGAGAACGTGCTCGTCGAACTGGCCGTCGCCCCGGTTCTCGAACCAACTGAAGTGTCCGAGCTGATTCCCGAACGAAACGACGACGAGATCTTCCCGGCCGTCCTGGTTGAGATCGGCCGGGATGGTTTGGACGGGGCGATGGAGTTTTTCGAGCACGGGCCGGGGCTGTGAGACGCCCGGGCGTGCCGAATGCGAAACGACGCTGCCCTCGGCGAGATCCGACGGAAAGAGGCGGCCGATGAGGGTCAGGTAGCTGCGGTTGGGGGTGGCCGCGAGATGCACCGGCGCGCTGCCGAGGCGTGTGCGGTCAAGCACGCCGCCGGTTGGGTTCAGGGTGTAAAACATTCCAGCGAACGCGTCGCCTGCGAGTAATTGCTTTCGCGCTGGATCGATCTTCACGAGCGAAATCATCGGCGCGCCGATCGCCGGATTGATTTTGCGCGGGCGGAATTGCTTCAGCCCGACGCGGGGCGCGGGGCGCGGCGCGGCGGGCCGCAATACTTCGGGCGCGGCCTGGGCGTAATAGTTCCAAATGGCGGAGGCGTCGTTCGACGTGAGCAGCGGAGCGGTGGGAAAGAGCGCAGCGGAGCGGACGAGTTCGCCGCCCGGCATTTTGTCGTAGTCCGGCTTTTCAAGGCCGAGCCACTTCGCCATCGCGGGCTGGATAATGTTGGTCCAGGCGGCCTTGGGAAGCGTGTCCGGGTCAGGAAAGAGATGACATCCGGCGCAGTATTGTTGGGCGAGCGCGCGGCCGGGTGTCGTGGCCCGCTCATCGGCAGCGCGGCTCGCCCACGCAACGGCGAAGAGCAGGAGAAGAACGCAGCGCATCGCGAACACAACGCGCAAAGTGCCAGCCACGCCGCGCCGTTGCCAAGGGCGTTCGCAACGACCTTGGGACTCTGGATCGAAGTTCTCGCCGCCAAGGTACATATCCTGCGACCCCAAGCGCGCTGTACGTAATGACCGCCTTGTTGCTCAGTAGAACCCACAATTGCCGGGCCGGCAACCCCTCCCTACCGTCTCGGGGTCGCGGTGACAGTAGTTGGCAACCCGAAGCTCGTGGAAATGCGATGACGTCTCTCATACTGCGCTGCCAGCGGCGCATTTCTCCTCTACTCATCCGGGCGCTTTTGCTCGGCTCATCATTCGGATTGCTGGTCCTCCCTTCCGGCAGCCGTGCCCAGGACACCGTCGCAGCCGCGGCGACGGATACCAATTCCATCGTCATGACCGCGGCGGCGGTGCGCAAACTGTCGGCCGCCGAGGCCGAGCACGGGCTGGCCGTGCGCCTGGGGGCAGTGGTCACTTTCTATGATGCGCAGACCGATTATTTGTTCGTGCAGGACCGGACGGGAGGCGTGCTCGTCCAAAATCCTCGCGGCACGAATCTGGGGTTGCGCGCCGGGCAGGCCGTTGAAGTGGAGGGGATCACTCGGCGCGGGACGTTCGCGCCGGTCGTGGCCGAGCCGACCCTTCGCGTCCAGGGCAAGGGCCGCATGCCCACCGCCCTGCCCTTGACGGCGGAGAGCCTGTTCTCCGGCACCGAAGAAGGGAATTGGGTTGAAGTACACGGCATCGTGAACTCGATGGTCGTCGCCACAAACAAGCAGTGGCTCGAGTTGGACGTGGCTGTACTCGGCGACAGTTTCAAAGCGAACATCCCCGGCTTTTCGAAAACCGACCCGCTGCCGACATGGCTGGTGGATGCCCGCGTCAGGCTGCGCGGAGTGGCGGGAACTGTTTTCCATCAACGCCAGCAGACGCTGGGGCTGGAACTGTTCGTGCCGTCGATGGAATCCATCAAGGTGGTGCGGCCCGCTCCCAGGGATCCGTTCGCCCTCACCGCCCGTCCGATCAAGCGCTTGCTCCAATGGGACACCAACACGCCGCCGGGCCATCGCGTCAAAGTCCAAGGCATTGTCACCCTCAAGTGGGGCGACAGGCAGATTTATCTGCAGGATGACACCGGGGGGATTTATGTTGAGTTGCTCCGATCGCTGACGGTGGAGCCCGGCGCCGTGATTGAAGTCGCCGGCTTCCCTAAGGCGGGCAGTTATTCCGCGATGCTCCGGCAGGCGGTCTGGCGAGAGGAGGGCAGCGTTCCGCCTCTCTGGACGACCAATGCGACGGTCAAAGACCTGCGCCAGGGAGATCTCGACGGCAGACTCGTGCAAGTGGACGCCATACTGCGCGGGCAGGTCCGGCATGGCAGCACCGACGTGTTGACGTTGCAAGAGGGGCAGTGGAGTTTCGAGGCGCACCTTAGAACCAACAAGACCTCCCAGGCGGCTCTGGCAGCGCTGCGTCCCGGCAGCCGGCTCCGCGTGACCGGCGTCTGCGACGTGACCGCCAGCGAACGCAATCGGCCGAACGCCTTCCGGGTGCTGTTGCGTTCGCCCGAAGATCTCACCGTGCTGGCCCGCCCGCCGTGGTGGACGGTGTCGCGGCTGTTGACCGTGCTGGTCGGTGTCATTCTGGGCGGCGCGCTCTGGCTGCTGTTCTATTCGCGGCGCGTCTCGGCATTGCAGCGCAAGTACAGCCAATTGTTCGAGAACGCCAGCGACCTGGTTTGCACTCTCGATCTCGAGGGGCGTTTCACCGCGTTGAACAAAGCGGCCGAAAAGATTACCGGGTACGCGAAAGCCGAAGCTTGCGGTCGCAGCCTTGAGGACTGGATTGCCCCCGAGCAGCGCGCCAAGTTCCGCGACTGGTGGAGCCACTTGCTCGCCGGCCAGCAAATGCCTCACCCGGAATTCGACATCATCGCCCGCGACGGCCTGCCCGTCGTGCTGGAAGTCAGCGGGCGTCTGCTGCGCCGGCGCGGAAAACCTGTCGCCGTCGAAGCCATCGCCCGCGACATCACCGCGCGCAAACAGGCCGTTGAGCAACAACTGGTGCTGGAACGCAAGCTGTTGGACAGTCAGAAACTGGAGAGCCTCGGCGTGATGGCCGGCGGCATCGCCCACGATTTCAACAATTTGCTTACTGCCATCCTGGGCAACGCCGGCCTGGCGGCTTATTCGCTCCCCGGAGATTCGCCCCAGCGCACCTACCTGGGCAACATCGAGAAAACCTCACGCCAGGCCGCCGACCTCTGCAAGCAATTGCTCGCCTATTCCGGCAAGGGCCGTTTCGTCCTTCAACGAATCGACCTCAATGCCGTCATCGAAGACATGGAGCAACTGCTCCGGGTTTCCATCTCCAAGAAGGCCGCGCTGGAGACGGACCTCGCGCAGGAGCTCCCGGCCATCGAGTGCGACCCGTCGCAACTGCGCCAGGTGCTGATGAACCTGGTGATCAATGCTTCCGAGGCCCTCGACGATAAGACCGGATCCATCTTCATCCGCACCGGCGTCGAGCAAGTCGACGACGCCCCCCTGCCTGACGCTTCGTTCGCCACCGACTTGCCGCCGGGCGATTATGTGTTCCTCGAGGTTTCGGACAATGGATGCGGGATGGACCGCGAAACGCTCAGCAAAATCTTTGACCCGTTCTTCACGACAAAATTTGTCGGGCGCGGACTAGGCCTCGCTGCCGTGTCGGGCATCGTTCGAGCCCATCGCGGTGCTTTGAGCATCACGAGCGAGCCGGGGCGCGGTTCGCTCTTCCGTATCCTGCTTCGCTCCTGCAGCGCGCCAGCCGACCCGCTGCCCGCTCGCTACGCCGCACCGGCCCGATGGCGTGGCAGTGGCACCGTACTCGTGGCCGATGACGAACCGGCCGTCCGCGCCGTGACCGGACAGATGTTGAGGGGCCTGGGATTCGATGTGTTGCCGGCGGCCGACGGGGAAGGGGCGCTCGCCGCGTTTAGCGATCATCTGGATGAAATCGTCGCCGTCGTGCTCGACCTGACCATGCCGCACATGAGCGGAGAAGACACCCTTCGGGAGATCCGCCGCCTGCGGCCGGACATGCCCGTGCTGCTGGTCAGCGGGTTCAGCGAACAGGAGGCGATGAGCCGATTTTGCGGCCAGGCCGCGTCGGATTTCCTGGCCAAACCATTCAAGATCGAGGAACTTCAGGAAAAGATGCAGGCCATTCTGACGATGGTCGACAGCCCGGAGAGTGACTCGGACGCCGCGGCGTCGTTGCCGCGCCAGGACAGGCACAGCGCATTCCGTGCGGCTTCAGGCCTCTAGTCCAGGACCACTGGCAGCCCCCAGGCTCCGACGTAACGGGGGACCGGGCAGCGAATGTCCAAGGGAGGCTCGCATCCGCGCCATTGCGTCGGCCGGCGCACCGAGGTGCGTCTTTGTTGGCGTAGCTGCGACCGTGAGGTCGCGGGACGGAGGCGTTGAATGTCTGAATCGATTGTCACTGTTAGCGATTTCAGCCCGCGACCTCACGGTCGCAGCTACGATCAACTGAAACCGGGGCGCAGGTCGTTTCCCGGCTTCGAATGGAGAAGTATTACGCGGCGCCAGGATGCTTCCAGGGTGCGCGGTAAGGCTGGCGCAAAAGCCTGTTGGCTCCGGCATCGCCAACGACCACGCGCTGCTTCGGGTCGTAAATCACGGGCCGGCCGGTTTCCATTGCGACGTTCGCGAGGATGCAGCTTGCGGTTGAAATGTGGCCCTCCTCGATGTCGGCCACGGGACGGCTGCGTTTTTCGATGGCGGCCAGAAAATCGAGCATGTGCCGGCGCGTGGCGGGCGCGGCGTTCAGTTCGATTTCTTTCTCGGTCACGTCCTCGGGATATTTCTCGCGCTCGTAGAGGCACTCGAAGTGGATGGGTTTGGCATCTTTTCCCATGGGAATGAAGTCCGCGCGCATGGTGCTGGCTTTGAGCGTGCCGTTCTCCCCGTAGATGAACAGCGCCCACGGGTAGTCCGGATCGGGCGGTGCGCCCCAGGTCCGGTGCTGCCATACCGCGTTGAAGCCGTCGTACTCGAAGGTGGCGGTCTGCGTGTCGGAGATGTTCGACTTGCCCTCCTTCTGCACGTAGATGCCGCCGGCGGAGGTGACGCGTTTGGGCCAGCCGAGACCGAGCATCCAGCGGACGGTGTCGAGCATGTGCACGCACATGTCACCTACGATACCGTTGCCGTATTCCTTGAACGTGCGCCACCAGCGCTTGTGCGGCAGGCCGTCGTAAGGCCGCAGCGGCGCGGGGCCGGTCCACATCTCGTAATCGAGATGGTCGGGCACGGGTTGGACGGGCGGGTTGCCGCTGGCGCGCATGTGGAAGTAGCAACACATCTCCACGTGGCCAATCTTCCCGAGCAGCCCGGCCTCGACGACCTGCTTCTTGACGTCGATGAGGTGGGGTGTGCTCTTTCGCTGCGTGCCGATTTGCACGACGCGCTTGTGTTTGCGGGCGGAGTCCAGCATCGCTTCGCCCTCGCGCACGTCGCGGCTGATTGGCTTCTGGCAATACACGTCCGCGCCGGACTCAATCGCGGCGATGCAGTGCAGCGCGTGCCAGTGGTCGGGCGATCCAATGAGCACCACGTCAAGGTCCTTCTCCTTGAGCATCTCCCGGTAATCGTTGTAGGTACGTGGCGCCTTCTTCGACTTCTGTCGCTGGCTGGCGATTTCGACCGCCTCCGCGAGCATCTTCTTGTCGGGATCGCAGATGGAAACGATTTCCACGGGTGCGACCTGAACGAGCCGCCACAAGTCGCTCTTGCCATACCAGCCGGCGCCGATGAGACCGACCCGCCTGGGTTTGCCGTGGACGAGGTCGAGTGCGTCGGCGCCCAGCGCGGGCAATGCGGCGAGGGCCGTTGACGCGGACGCGGCCTGGAGGAATTGGCGGCGGTTGATGTTGAAGGGTGCGGGGAACTTGGAAGTGGCAGCGGCGGATTTCATGTCAAGAGTATGAGCCGGTTTCCGCGGCCGGCGCAATCCCTGTGTGCACCTCTGTGGGCGCAACTCGGCACACGCACCATGCGCGGCGATATGGACTGCAGCGGCAAGCGCAGCGCTACGCCGCTTTGGATAGGCGATCGCCAAACCAAAGCGCTGTCGCCGCTTCGCTCTGCCAGCGCGCTTCCGAAACCGGACCGCCGCTTCTATTGGGTCCTCGAACCTCCTTGGAAGCCCGTTGCAACAGTAGCAGCCGACGTGAGGAGGCTCTGACTTCCTATCATTTTCAGAAGAAATTTGAGCCTCGTTACCTCGGCTGCTACTCAAGGACGAGTTTTTGAACGGGCTGTTGGCCATCGAATCCATTGACTTCGGCGAATGGCGCTTCGGCGTCGGCAATCGGGCCGCGACGCCGGCCGTCGCCCAAGTGGATGGAGTTTTCACTAAAACGTTACATTTTCGCCAACGACTCGGCATCCGCCCATCCTACGCTTCGTCCGGCTAGTTGCCGTGCAGTTGCAAAACAAAACTCAACCCTCATACCCGTGAAGCTGCTTATGCGAACAAAACTTTACAATGCCATCGCCGCATTCACCTTTTCTGTGGCAATCGGTGTCACGCAGCCCCTTGCTCAAGCTGGCGACGATCGCGGCCATGACGACCGCGATCAGGTCATCCTGTCATTTTCGACCGTGGGCGATTCCCGTCAGGATCCGGACACGCCGGATCCACCCACCACGCCGCTCTCGGGTCAGGACGCGATCTGGCTTCAGAACACCAAGGCCTGGTCGCGCATCATTGATTCGATTGACGCCCAGCACTCGCACCTTCTGTTCTTCAACGGCGATATGATCATGGGTTACGGCAATGCGACGAATCCGCCGGATAACCAGATCGCCAGCGTCGTGAATTCCGACCTGATGAAGTTTTACCGCCAATATGGATTCTGGCGCGGCGTGGTTGCGGGTCTGATGGAAAAAGGCACCTACGTCGTGCCCGTTCCGGGTAACCACGAAACGCAATGGAAACGGGGCGGCAAGATTGCCCTGGAGGTCAACGAGAATGCATGGCGCGCCAACATGAGCGACTTGATCCTCGACGACGCCCGCTTCCAAAATCTCTTTGGTGAGCAACCATCGAACGAGAATGTCGGCAATAACGGTGCGTCCGACGGTCTCACCACCGACCAGAGTAAGCTCTCCTATAGCTTCGACTTCCACGGTTCGCACTTCGTGGTGATTAACACCGACCCGGCCGGCAACGATGCGCACGCCCCGGTCAATTGGTTGGCCGCCGACCTCGCCGCCGCCCAGGCGAGGGGCTTTCAGCACCGGTTTGTGTTCGGTCACAAGCCGGCTTACACCTACTACTATGGAGCGGTTATCCCCGCACCGCCCGCGACTCCACTGCCCGGTAAGCCGTCCGGGCTGGACAATTTCCCGGCCGCCCGGGATGACTTCTGGGACGTCATCGAGCAATACGGCGCCACCTACTTCTGCGGTCACGAACATGTCTTCGACATGATGCAACCGCGCGCTGCGCTAGGCGGAAAAGCCTGGCAGATTCTGGTGGGTTCCGGAGGTTCACCGTTCGAGGCGGCTCCAACGGATGCCACCATCAACCCGAACACGGACCGGGCCTACGCCTGGGCCACGGTGAATATTTACCAAAGTGGGAAAGTGAAGATCACCGCTTACGGATTCGACGACCACTTTGGCCCGACCCATGTCATTCAAACAGTCGGGATCCACTGATAACTCAACTCGCTGCACCGGTCCGTTTGGCATAGCGCCGACGCGGGACCGCGTTTGGCCATAGTCACTGGACAAATTCCGGCGTGAACGGCCTGCGCCTGGCAGGCGAGGCGGCCTTGCTCCGCGTCATGGACGCGTCGCCATCGGCAGTGGAGCAGCTTGCGGTGGGCGCGCCCGCCGAGGGCGCAACTTGGCACGCGCACCCGATCGTAGTGGGGCAGGCGACTTCGCCTGCCGAAGTCCACCGGGCGACTCCGCCCGGTGAACACTGCAAACGAGGTCGCGTGCAGGACTATAGGACTTTGCCAGCCGGGTCGGCTGGCCCACTGCGGTGCGTGTGTCCGGTTGCGCCGGCCCGCCGAACGGAGCGCGAGTCTGTGACTCGCAGCAGGTTCGCCAGCCGGGACGCGTTGGAATGAATTGGAGGGTGTTGAACTGCGGACGTTGCTGCGGCTCACAAAGCCGCGCTCCGGCGTCCGCTTCAATTCTGCAGCGGATTTATCAATCCGCCCGCCAGCTTGAACCGCGCGATCTCCATTTCGCCACGCACACCGGGGATCAACATTACCATTCCTGTGTCCGCCTCCTCGAAGTAGAAGAACAGCACAATGCGGCCGGCGGCGCGGGCGTTGCCGTGAACAAACCGATGCGCACGCAAATAGGAGACGAGCGCGCCTTCCAATTCGACTGTGCTTCCGAGTGCTTTCGCGACCACGCTTCTCAGGACGGAAACGAGGTGCGGCATCTTCTCCGGGTCTGAAGCGCGAACAAAAGCCGCATCTCCCGCAAATTCCTCCAGAAAGTAGCTCACCGCCGTCTCGTAAGCCGTGGGATGCGACATCCGCTCGCGCAACACATCGAGATGGCGCGGGAAATCTTGAGAGGCGGAGTTCATCAGTGCCGCGTCCATTGAGCCAAACGAACGCCTGCCGCGCAAGCCCTCAGAGCGCGAGTCTGCGGCTCGCAGTAGTTTCGCCAGCCAGGACGCGCTGGAAAGAATTGGAGCGTGTTGAACTGCGGAGGTTGCTGCAACTCACAGAGCCGCGCTCCTGACTGATTATGCAAACAATCCCAAAGGGATTGAATCACTCACCCCAAGGTTGCGAGGCACGAGCTACGCTGGGTCACCGTTCAAAAAATCTAACCAACCCTGAATGGGTTGAATCCTTCGCGCCGCTGCCACAACCAGCAAACGATGCAACCCCGTTGGGGCTGGAGAAAATTATTGCCGGCTGACCCAGGGTAGTCCCGCATTGCGGTCCAACCCTGGGCTGAATGATGGAACTCCGTTGGAGTTCAAGACGGGCCGCGACTCGCAGTAGATTTGCCGGCCGGGACGCGCGGGAATGAATTCGGGCGTGTGGAATTGCGGAGATTGCTGCAACTCACAGAGCCGCGTTCCGGACTGAATCTGCAAACAATCCCAAAGGGATTGCATCACTCAGCCCAGGGTTGCGAGGGACGAGCTACCCTGGGTCACCGTTCACCAAATTGAACCAACCCTGAATGGGTTGAATCCGCCGCGCCACCGCCACGACCGGCAAACGATGCAACCCCGTTGGGATTGGAGAAAATCATTGCCGCTGACCCAGGGCAGTCCCGCCTTGCGGTCCAACCCTGGGCTGAGTGATGGAACTCCGTTGGAGTTCAAGACGCGCCGCGACTCGCAGTAAATTCGCCAGCAGG
>WNGA01004099.1_pt1 | contig 22252 bp, 21 predicted proteins | sample 5400061 | NCBI WGS metagenome assembly WNGA01 (sample SAMN13153366, study PRJNA577476) | soil metagenome | isolation source: 100 cm soil or saprolite under grassland replicate 2 | place: USA:California | collected 2016-06-15
GCGAAGCCTGGATTTTCGTTGATCATTCGCCGGGTCCGCATTACACTGCCTCTCAATGCGCGAAGATCGCGACGTGTTCATCAGCCGGGACCACCGACTCACCGCCGGGGTCGTGCGCCGGGGTTCCGGCCTCGTCGGGCTCCGTTCGCGGGGCGGGGGGTAAGGAGCTGATGTTTCCGGTCAAGCGGCTCCTGGACGCCGTGGCCCGCTTCGGCAGGACGCGGGTCGTGGTCGTGGGGGACCTGATCGCGGACGAGTATCTCTACGGCAAGCCGGCGCGGGTCTCGCGCGAGGCGCCCGTGATCATCCTTCGCTTCACGGGGCGGCAGGTCAAGCTCGGCGGGGCGGCCAATGCCGCGCACAATGTCCACGCGCTGGGAGCGACGGCGCTCGCGGTCGGTGTGCTCGGCCGGGACGCAGCGGGAGACGAGGTGGCGGCGCTGTTCCGCGAGGCCGGCATCGGCACCGATGGGCTCGTGCGGGTCCCGGGACGACCCACTCCCGTCAAGACCCGGATCATGGCGGGCGGGCACGAGTCCACGCGCCATCAGCTGGTCCGTCTCGATCGCGAGCCCGAGGCCGGCATGCCGGTGGACGCGGAGATGGAGATCATCGCGCGGCTCGAGCGGCTCGGACGCGAGGCCGATGCCTTCCTGGTGTCGGACTACGGGTACGGCACCGTGAGCCCGAGGGTGTTCGACGCGGTGCTCGCCCTGAGCCGCGCGCGCGGGGCGCTGGTCGCCGTGGACAGCCGCTACGACCTGCCCCGCTTCAAGGGCGCGACCGCCGCCACGCCCAACGAGCCCGAGGTCGAGGCGCTGGTGGGCGAGGAGCTCGACGACGAGCCGTCCATCGAGAAGGCCGGGCGCGCCGTGCTCGAGCGCCTCGACGCCCGCTTCCTCCTCGTCACGCGCGGGAACCGCGGGATGGCGCTGCTCGAGCGTGAAGGCCCGGTGACCTTCATGCCCATCCACGGCAGCGACGAGATCGCGGACGTCACCGGGGCGGGGGATACCGTGATCAGCGCCTTCACCGTCGCGCTGGCGGCGGGAGCGGCGCCGGGCGAGGCGGCGTGGCTCGCCAACGTCGCCGGCGGCGTGGTCGTGATGAAGCGCGGCACGGCGACGGTGACGCCCCGGGAGCTCGCCGACTCCCTGTCGTCGGATGGCGCCGCTCGTCACCATTGAGGAGGCGGCCCGCCTGGCCTCGGCCTGGCGCGCCCAGGGCAAGCGCGTCGTCCTCGCCAACGGCTGCTTCGATCTCCTCCACGTGGGCCACGTGCGCTACCTGGAGGCCGCGCGCTCGCTCGGGGACGTGCTGCTCGTCGCGCTCAACGGGGACGCCGCCGTGCGCCGGCTGAAGGGCCCCGGGCGGCCGCTGATGCCCGCGGCCGAGCGCGCCGAGCTGGTGGGCGCCCTCGCCGGGGTGGATGCCGTGCTCGTGTTCGATGACGACCGAGCCGACGCGCTGATCGCGCGGCTGCGCCCGGACATCCACGCCAAGGGCACGGACTACAGCGAGGAGAGCGTCCCGGAGCGCGAGGCGGTGCTTGCCGCGGGGGGCCGGGTGGCGATCGCCGGCGACCCCAAGGCCCATGCGACGAAGGACCTGATCCGCACCATCCTCGAGCGCTTCGCCGGGTCACGGTCATGACGCTCGCGCCCCGAGACGGCCGGCGCCTCAAGATCGCCATCGTCAAGCTCTCCTCGCTCGGCGACGTCATCCACGCGCTCCCCGTCGCCCGCGCGCTGCGCCAGGCGTTTCCCGCCGCCCACCTGACCTGGGTCGTGGAGGCGCGCGAGTACGCGATCCTGAGGGATCACCCCGATCTGGACGCGGTCCTCCCGGTGGACACGCGTCTCTGGCGGCGGCTCATCCGGCGGCCGGCCGGCGCGCGGCTGGTCTGGCAGAAGCTCGGGCGCCTGCAGACACGGATCCGCGCCTCGCGCTTCGACGTGACGCTGGACGTGCAGGGGCTCATCAAGAGCGGGCTGCTCACCGCCTACACGGGCGCGCCGCTGCGCATCGGCTTCAGCCCCTCGTGGTGCGGCGAGTGGCCGAACTGCCTGTTCACCAACCGGCACGTGACGCCGCCGCCCGAGGCGGTGCACGTCGTCGAGCAGTACCTCGCCATCCTCGAGCCGCTGGACGTGGTCGGCGCGACGCCCGAGTTCCACATCCCGGCGCGCCCGGAGGCCGAGCGGCGGATGGAGGAGTTCCTGGGTGAGCAGGGAATCAAGCGACATGACGCGCTGGTCGCGCTCAACCCCGGGGCCGGGCGCGAGAACAAGCGCTGGCCCGTCTCGCACATGACCGCGCTCGCCGAGCGGCTCGGCGCCGAGCCGGGCGTCCGGCTGCTCCTGCTCTGGGGCCCGGACGAGATCCACATGGCGCGGCAGATCCGGGACGGGCTGTCCACCAAGGCCATCCTCGCGCCGCCCACCGACCTCGACGAGCTGACGGCGCTGCTGCGTCGCTGCGCGCTCCTGATCGCCAACGACACGGGGCCGCTGCACCTGGCCGCCGCCCTCGGCACGCCCTGCCTCGGGCTCTACGGTCCCACGCCGGCCCGGCGCAACCGGCCGTATGGCCGGCACTGCCGCGGGCTCCAGAGCCCCGACGGCACCATGGCGGGTCTCGACCCCGCGGTCGCCTTCGAGGCCGCCCTGTCGATCCTCGAGGAGCGAGGTCGCGCGTCGTGAGGCGGCTCTCGGTCACCATCATCGCCTGGAACGAGGAGGAGCGCCTCCGGGCCTGCCTCGAGAGCGTGAGCTGGGCCGACGAGATCGTGGTGGTGGATGCGGAGTCCTCCGACAAGACCGTCCAGCTCGCGCGGGAGTTCACGGACCGCGTCTGGGTCAGGCCCTGGCCGGGCTTCGCCGTGCAGAAGAACTTCGCGCTCGAGCAGGCTACCGGGGACTGGGTCCTCTCGCTGGACGCCGACGAGCGGGTCACTGCCGAGCTCGCCGCCCGGATCAAGGCCATCGTCCGGGACGATGGCGCTGCCGACGGCTACCTGATCCCGCGGCGCAACCTGTTCTGGGGCGCCTGGGTGCGTCACGGCGGCCTCTACCCCGACTACCAGCTCCGGCTCTTCCGCCGCGGCGCCGGCCGCTTCGTGGAGGATGCCGTGCACGAGTCGGTGCGCGTCACCGGGCGGGTGGAGACCCTCGCCGAGGCGCTGCTGCACCAGTCGTACCGGGATCTGGAGGACTTCGTCCGGCGCTCCAACCGCTACTCCACGCTCGCCGCGCAGGACTGGCTCCGGCGCGGCCGGCGGGTCGGCGTGCCGGGCCTCATCATGAAGCCCCTCGGCCGCTTCTTCTCCATGTACATTATCCGGAGGGGGTTCCTGGACGGCTGGCGCGGCCTCCTGCTCGCCGTCCTCTACGCCGAGTACGTGTTCCTCCGCATGGCCAAGGCCTGGGAGGCCCGTCGCGCCCCCGGGCAGAACGAGAACCCGTAGTGGCCACAAGCTCATGCGACGTGATCGACGTTCCGATCGCGAGACCGGGCGGGTGGCGCCGCGGGCCGCGCCGTGCGGCCGGGCGAAGTGGGCCCCCCGAGTCCCGCCCGCAGGTCTTCCGGATTGCTCGCCTCCGACGGCGGGGCCCCAGCCCCGCGATGTCCTGCGGCTCGCATTGCCAGGAGCTGCGATCGGGCGGGTGGGTGACGGAGCCCGGCTGCGCGGCGCGGCCCGCGGCGACAGGACCCGCCCGCCTCCCGCGTGATCCACTCGTGCACAACGAGGGCTTGACCGCATGAAAGAGTCGCGCGAGCGCGTGCTGTCGGGGATGCGCCCGACGGGGATGCTGCACCTGGGGAACTACCTCGGGGCGCTGGACAACTGGGTGAAGCTCCAGGAAGACTACGACTGCTTCTTCTTCGTCGCCAACTGGCATCTGCTCACCACCGACGCCGCCGACAGCGCCAAGGCCGGCGAGTACACCGTCGAGATGGCGGCGGACTGGCTCGGCGCCGGGCTCGACCCCGAGCGCAGCACGCTCTTCATCCAGTCGCTGGTGCCCGAGCATGCGGAGCTGCACCTGCTCTTCTCCATGGTGACGCCGCTCGGCTGGCTCGAGCGCGTTCCCACCTTCAAGGAGATGGTGGAGCAGCTCGGGCTGGACTCGCCCTCCTACGGCCTCCTCGGCTATCCGCTCCTCCAGGCCGCCGACATCCTGATGTACAAGGCGCGCTGGGTGCCGGTGGGCGCCGATCAGGTCCCGCACATCGAGCTGACCCGCGAGGTGGCGCGCCGGTTCAACAACACCTGGGGGCCCGTGTTCCCGGAGCCCGACGCCAAGCTGACGCGGATCCCGAAGGTCCCCGGCACCGACGGGCGGAAGATGTCGAAGTCCTACGGCAACGCGATCTACCTCTCGGACTCGCCGGAGGAGATCACCGCCAAGATCAGGCCGATGGTGACGGATCCCGCGCGCAAGCGGCGCACCGACCCCGGCAACCCCGACATCTGCCCCGTGTTCGACCTGCACCGCATCTTCACGCCGGAGGCGGACCGCGAGGCGTGCGCCACCGGCTGCCGCACGGCGGGCATCGGCTGTCTGGACTGCAAGGCGGTCCTCCTCGAGCACATGCTGCCCCCGCTCCAGGCGATCCGCGACCGCCGCCGGCGCTTCGCCGAGCGCCCTCGCGAGATCATCGAGATCCTCCACGAGGGCTCGAAGCGCGCGCGGAGGACGGCGATGGAGACCATGGACCAGGTGCGCGCCGCGGTGAAGCTCGAACCGTGAGCCCGGACGCCGTCGGCGCTGTCGCCGGTGAGCCGGGCGGGCTCACCGTCAGGGTCGAGTCCTTCGTCGGGCCGCTCGACCTCCTCCTGCATCTGTGCCGCACGAACGAGATGGACCTCGCCCATCTCTCCGTGCGGACCATCACGGACCAGTACCTGACCCATCTCGAATCGGTGCGCTTCCAGGACCTGGAGACGGCCGGCTCGTTCATGGTCATGGCGGCCACGCTGATCTACCTGAAGTCCAAGCTGCTGCTGCCCGCCGGTCCCGACGACGGCGCCGAGGCGCTCGACGAGGAGGGCGAGATCCTGAGGCAGGAGCTCGCGGAGCGGCTCCGGGAGTACGCGCGGATCAAGGCCGTGGGCGCCTGGCTCGCCCTGCGCGAGGCCGAGCAGGCGCTCCTCTTCGGCCGCACCAGCAGCGAGCTGCCGCCGCCCGAGGACGTCCCGCTCGAGGACCTCTCGGTGCACCTGCTCCAGCGCGCGCTGCAGCGCCTGATCGAGGAGCAGAAGCGTCAGGCCCCGCGCGAGATCGAGCCCAACCCGCTCTCGGTGCTCGAGCGCATGAGCGAGATCCTGGCGCTGCTGCGCCACACCTGGTCGCTGCTCTTCTCCTCGGTGGCCGGCCGTGAGCGCATCCGGGCGGAGTGGGTCGTCACCCTGCTGGCCTTGCTGGAGCTCGTGCGCCTGGGCCAGGTCCGCGCCCGCCAGGGGGAGCCCTTCGGAGAGATCACCATCGAAAAGAACGCGCTGAGCGTGAGCGAGCCCGCGCGGGCCGCCATGCCTGACGATCGGGGGCCGGATGGGGAGCGGGCACATGAGTGAGGCCGTGGACGTGCTGGAAGCCCTGCTGTTCGCCTCGGACGCGCCCATCGAGGCCGAGCGCATCCAGGAGGTGCTGGAGCTCGACTCGCCCGCCGCCGCCCGCGAGCTGGTGGGCGCGCTCGGGCGACGCCTGGACGGCGAGGGACGCGCGCTCCAGGTGCTCGAGGTGGGTGGCGGCTTCAGGCTCGTGACGCGTCCGGAGGTGGCGCCCTGGCTCGTCAAGCTCCAGCGCAGCAAGACCAAGAGCCGGCTCTCGCGGCCCGCGCTCGAGACCCTCGCCATCATCGCCTACCGCCAGCCGGTGTCCCGCCCCGACGTGGACGCCATCCGCGGCGTCAACTCCGAGGGCGTGCTGGACAACCTGCTGGACCGCCGCATGATCCGCATCGGCGGGCGGAAGGACTCGCCGGGACGGCCGTTCCTCTACGAGACCACCCGCGAGTTCCTCGTCGCCTTCGGCCTGCGCGACGTGAGCGACCTGCCCAAGGTCGAGGGCGAGCTGATGGTTCCCGACGCGGCCGCCGCCGAGGGCCCGGGTGAAGCCGCGGACGCGGGGGAGGTGGCCGCTGCCGCCGATTCGCCTCAGCAAGATCCTGGCGCGAGCGGGCCTGACGTCGCGCCGCGGAGCTGAAGCGCTCCTCGCCTCCGGTCGGGTCACCGTCAACGGCGGCGTGCGCCTCGAGCCCGGCGCGCAGGCAGACCCGGAGACGGACCGCATCGCCGTCGACGGGCGGCCGCTGCCTCGGCCGGCGGCGCTGCGGTACGCGCTGCTGCACAAGCCGCGGGGCTACGTGAGCAGCCGGAGCGACCCGGAAGGGCGGCCGGTGGTGGTGGACTTGCTCCCCGCCGAGATGGGACGGCTCTATCCGGTCGGACGGCTGGACTACGACGCCGAGGGCCTTCTGCTGCTCACCAACGACGGCGCGCTCGCCAACCGTCTGCTGCACCCGCGCTACGAGATCCCCCGCGTGTACGAGGTGGAGGTGGCGGGCCACGTGCCGGGGGCGGACCTCGTGCGCTGGCGCAAGGGGGCGATGCTCCCCGACGGACCCGCGGTGCCGCGGTCGGTGAGTCTCCTGCGCCGCGCCGCGCGCAGCACGTGGCTCAGGGTGACCTTCGCCGAGGGGCGCTACCGCGAGGTGAAGCGCTACTGCAAGGCCATGGGCCATCCGGTGGAGCGCCTCCGCCGCGTCGAGTTCGGGCCGCTCCGTCTGGGGAGCCTGCCCCCGGGACGCTGCCGGGCGCTGACCCCGGTGGAGCTCGATCGATTACGCGAGATATCGAATAACTTGCGCCCCTCCTGAGATTCACCTATACTGCTTCGGGTTTGGGACCGATGCGCATCAGGAGCTTCTATGGGCCTGGACGATTGGCGCTCCAGGATCGATAACCTCGACGAAGAGATCCTCAACCTCCTCAACCGGCGCGGACAGGCCGCTCTCCAGATCGGCGAGCTCAAGAGGCAGCAGGACCTTCCCTACTTCGTCCCCGAGCGCGAGTCGCAGATCCTCGAGCGCCTCGTCGCCCTCAATGGCGGGCCGCTGAGCGCGGATGCCGTGCGGGCCATCTGGCGTGAGATCCTCTCCGCCTCGCTGGCCCTCGAGCATCCCTTGCCCGTGGCGTACCTGGGGCCGCCCGCCACCTTCACCCACCAGGCCGCCGTGCGGCGCTTCGGGTCATCGGCCGAGTTCATGCCGGTGCGGGGCATCGCCGACATCTTCGACGAGGTGGAGCGGGGACGAGCCCGCTACGGCGTGGTGCCCGTCGAGAACTCCACCGAGGGCGCCGTCAACGTCACCCTGGACCGGCTCCTCGACGCCGACGTCCTCATCACCGGCGAGGTGACGCTGGACATCACGCACCACCTGCTCTCGCGCGCGCTGGATCTCGCCGAGATCAAGGTCGTCTGCTCGCATCCCCAGGCGCTGGCCCAGTGCCGGGGCTGGCTCGCCGCGCACCTGCCCGACGCCCGCGCCGAGGAGATGAGCTCCACCACCGCCTCCGCGGAGCGGGCCAGGGAGGATCCGACGGTGGCGGCCATCGCCTCCGAGATGGCCGCGCGTCTGTACGACGTGGCGGTGCTGAGAGCGCGGATCGAGGACAACGCCGCCAACTCCACCCGCTTCCTCGTGCTCGGGCGGCAGGCCACGCCGCCCACCGGTCGGGACAAGACCTCCATCCTCTTCTCGATGAAGAACGAGCCGGGCGTGCTCTACAGCATCCTGGAGCCCTTCGCCCTGCGCCGGCTCAACCTGACCAAGATCGAATCGCGGCCGACCAAGCGGCGCCCGTGGGAGTACGTGAACTTCGTGGACTTCGAGGGGCACCGCGACACCGACGTCGTCCGGGCCGTGCTCGATGAGGTCAAGGGGCGCTGTCAGTTCCTCAAGGTCCTCGGGTCCTATCCGGCCGCGTAAGGAGCCCCGCATGTCCGCATCCTGGGAATCCCTCGCCAACGACCACATCCTCGGCATCGCGCCCTACGAGCCCGGCAAGCCCATCGAGGAGCTCGAGCGGGAGCTGGGCCTGCGGGACGTGATCAAGCTGGCCTCCAACGAGAACCCGCTGGCGCCGTCGGAGCGCGTGCTGCAGGCGATCATCGAGGCGCTCCCCCACCTCAACCGCTACCCCGACGGCAGCGGCCACTATCTGCGTCAGGCGCTCGCCCGCCGCCACGGCCTGTCCTCGGACCACATCACGCTCGGCAACGGGTCCAACGACCTGATCGAGATGGTGGTGCGGGGCTTCCTGCGCGCGGGAGAGGAGGCGGTGATCCCGCACCCCTCGTTCGTCGTCTATCCCATGGTCGTCCAGGCGGCGGGCGGCATCCGGGTGGTGGTCACGCTCAAGAACCACCGGCTCGACCTGGAGGCCATGGCGCGGGCCGTCACGCCGATGACCAAGCTGGTCTTCATCGCGAACCCCAACAACCCCACCGCGACCATCGTCACCGCCGAGGAGGTCGAGGACTTCATGGCGCGGGTGCCCGACAAGGTCATCGTGGTCTTCGACGAGGCCTACCTCGAGTTCGCGCAAGGCCCGGACTTCCCCGACTCGCTCCAGTACCTCCGGCAGGGGCGGAAGGTGGTGGTGCTGCGCACCTTCTCCAAGGCCGCGAGCCTGGCCGGGCTGCGCGTGGGGTACGCCGTCGCCGATCCCGACTGCATCTTGCTCCTCAATCGCATCCGCCAGCCGTTCAACGTGAACGCCTTGGCCCAGGTGGCCGCCTTGGCCGCGTTGCAGGACGAGTCGCACGTCCTCGAATGCCTCCGCATGATCGAAGCCGGGCGCCACTTCCTCTACGACGAGTTCACCGCCTTGGGCCTCCGCTACACGCCGTCGCGCGCCAACTTCATCCTGGTCGACGTGGGGCGGAGCGCGACCGACGTCTTCACCTGGCTCCTGAAGGAAGGCGTGATCGTCCGGCCCATGACGAGCTTCGGGATGGAGAGCTGCCTGCGCGTGACCGTGGGCACCCCGGAGGAGAACCGCCGCTTCGTGAAGGCGCTCAAGAAGGTGCTGGCCGGGGCCAAGGGCGCGTGATCCGTCGTCTCACCCTGCTCGGGCTCGGCCTGCTCGGAGGCTCGGTGGCCAAGGCCGCTCGGGCGGAGGGGCTCGCCCGCGAGATCGTTGCAGTGGGGCGCCGCCGGGAGAGCCTGGAGCCCGCGCTCCACGACGGCGCCGTGGACCGCATCACGACCGACGTCGCCGAGGGAGTCGCCGGGAGCGACTTCTGCATCCTCGCCACGCCCGTCGCCACGCTCGCCTCGCTCCTGGAGGAGGTGTGGCGCGCGGCTCCCGACGACGCCGTGCTGACCGACGTGGGGAGCACGAAGTCGCACATCGTGAGCGCCGCGGAGGCGCTCGGCCGCGCGCGGCCGCGCGCGTTCATCGGCGGCCATCCCATGGCGGGCTCGGAGCGCAGCGGCTACCCCGTGGCGCGCGCCGATCTGTTCAAGGGCGCGCTGGTCATCTTGACGCCCACCGCGTCGAGCGTCGGGTCGGCCCTCGCGCGCGTCCGTGAGTTCTGGGAGGCGCTGGGCGCGCGCGTGATGACCCTCGACCCCGCGACTCACGACCGCGCCGTGGCCGCCATCAGCCATCTCCCTCATCTCGTGGCCGATGCCCTCGTCGACGCCGTCCTCCGGATGGACCCGCGCTTCCTCGACGTGGCGGCGGCGGGATTCAAGGACACCACGCGCGTCGCCGCGTCGAATCCCCGGGTCTGGCGCGAGATCTTCCAGGACAATCGCGAGGCCCTGGCGGAGGCGCTCGGCGCGTTCCGCCACGCCCTGGACGACCTCGACCGGCTCGTCGCCGCCGGCGACGCGACGGCCATCGAGCGGGAGCTCGAGCGTATCAAGCGCGTGCGCGAGCGGCTGTCGTGAGAATCCGCGTCACGCCCGTGAGCCGGCTCGAGGGCCGGGTCGAGGTGCCGGGGGACAAGTCCATCTCCCATCGCGCCGCCCTGTTCGGGGCGTTGGCCCGCGGCCGCACCGAGATCAGCGGCTTCCTGGAAGGCGAAGACTGCCTCAACACCCTCGAGGCGATCCGCCGGCTCGGCGCCGAGGTGACGAGGAAGGGCCCCGGGCACTACCTGGTCGACGGCGCGGGACTCGACGGGCTCGGGGAGCCCGCGGATATCCTGGACTGCGGCAACTCGGGGACGACGGCGCGGCTCCTGCTCGGGGTTCTGGCCGGGCAGCCGTTCTGGTCCGTGCTGACGGGCGACGAGTCGCTGAGGCGCCGGCCCATGGGGCGGGTCGCCGAGCCGCTGAGATCCATGGGGGCGACCGTGGTGGGGCGCGACGGCGGCAAGCGGCTGCCGCTCTGCGTGGGTGGAACGCGGCCGCTCAAGGCCATCGCGTACCGGTCGCCGGTGGCCTCGGCGCAGGTGAAGACGGCGCTGCTCCTGGCCGGGCTCTGGGCCGACGGTCCCGTCACGGTGGAGGAGCCCGCCCTCTCGCGGGACCACACGGAGCGCATGCTGGAGGGCTTCGGCGCGAGGCTCGAGATCGAGCGGCGGCGGGTCACGATCACCCCCGGTGGGGAGCTGCGCGGCCAGCCGGTGGCCGTTCCCGGGGATATCTCGTCGGCGGCATTCTTCCTCGTCGCGGCAACCATCGTGAACGAGGCGCGGGTCACCATCGCGAACGTGGGGGTGAACCCGACCCGCGCGGGACTCCTCGACGTCCTCGCCGCCATGGGCGCCCCGCTCGCCCGCGTCCCTGCGGGCGGTACCCAGGCCGCCGAGCCCGCCGCGGACCTCACGGTCACGAGCGCGGCTCTCCGCGGCGGCGAGGTGGGGGGAGAGCTGGTTCCGCGGCTGATCGATGAGGTTCCCGTCCTCGCCGTGGCCGCCTGCGCCGCCGACGGCGTGACGCGCATCCGGGACGCCGCCGAGCTGCGGGTCAAGGAGTCCGACCGGATCCACGCCATCGCCACGGAGCTCGGCCGCATGGGCGCGGACATCGTCGAGCTACCCGATGGCCTCGAGATCCGGGGCGGCACGCGCCTGCGCGGCGCCACCGTTCACAGTGCGGGGGACCACCGGATCGCCATGGCGCTGGTCGTGGCCGGACTGGTCGCCGACGGGTCCACGGTGGTGGACGATACGGGTTGCATCGCCACGTCGTTCCCGGGCTTCGTCCAGGCGCTCAACGCGCTGGCCGGCCGGCCCTGCGCGGTGACGTCGCCGTGACGCGCACCGGGCGGAAGGAGCCGGTGGTCACCATCGACGGGCCGGCGGGAGCGGGCAAGTCCACCGTGGCGCGGGAACTGGCGCGGCGGCTGGGGTTCGGCCTCGTGAGCACGGGCGCGCTCTACCGCGCCCTGGCGTGGGCGGTGAGGGAGGCCGGGGTGAAGCCCGACGACGGGCCGGCGCTCCAGGCCGTGCTGGACCGGACGACGGTCACGCTGGTCGGCGCGCGGGTGCTGGTCGACGGGCGCGACGTCACCGGCCAGATCCGCACGCCCGAGATCAGCGAGCTCACGTCGCAGTTGACGCAGTTACGGCCGGTGAGAGATAAGATGACTCCGCTCCAGCGGGCGCTCGCGGCCCCGGGGGGCGTGGTGCTCGAGGGGCGGGACACGGGCAGCGTGGTCTGGCCGCAGGCCGAGGTGAAGTTCTATCTCGACGCCGGTCTCCCGGCGCGCGCGCGTCGGCGCCAGGCAGACCTGCGTGCCCAGGGCGTCGAGATGGACCTGGCCGCGGTGAAGGAGGACGTGGCGGCGCGGGACCGCCAGGACATGGGCCGGGCCCTGGCGCCGCTGGTCAAGCCCGCGGGCGCGGTCGTGGTGGACAGCACGGCCCGCACGCTGGACGAGGTGGTGGAGATCATGCTGAGGGCGGTGGAGCAGGCGTGGTGCTGTACCGGACGCTGAAGCCGATCGCCCTCGCGCTGATGCGGCTCCTCTTCAGGCTGGAGGTCCACGGACGGGAGCAGGTGCCGGCGGCCGGACCCTTGCTCCTGGTGTCCAACCACGTGAGCCTGCTCGACCCGCCCATCGTGGGCGGCGCGGCGCCCCGCGATCTCCACTACCTGGCGAAGGAGGAGCTGTTCGGGGTCCCGGTGCTGGGATGGCTCATCCGCCGGCTGAACGCGCGGCCCGTCAAGCGGGACGGCTCGGACGGCCGCGCGCTCAAGACCGGGCTCCGCCTCCTCCAGGAAGGCCGGGCGCTGCTGGTCTTCCCCGAGGGCACGCGCGGGATCGAGGGGCGGCTCGGGGAAGGGAAGCCCGGGGCGGGGATGCTGGCGGTGATGAGCGGGGCGCCGGTGGTGCCAGTTCACGTGTCGGGCTCGGGACGCGCGTTGCCCGCGGGGCGGGTCGTGCCGCGGCCGGCGAAGGTCCGCGTGCGCTTCGGACCCCCCTTGCATTTCAAGGCCGCGGGGGCCGAGGAGCGCAAGGAGCGATACCGCGAGGCGACCAGGGAGATGATGCGGGCCATTGCCCAGCTGCGGGACCAACAGGTGTAGGCTGGAACGACCGGGTACGGCCAGGCAGGGAGCCAGGCGCGGGGGAACCATCCGTGCCGGTGATACTCATCAAGGGAGGAAGTGGCAGATTATGGAAACGCCGGACAAGAAGGCGCAGGCCCTCGCGGGCGGACACAGGGAGGTGGATCAGGCCCCCGAGGAGAGCATGGCGGACTGGTTTACCCGTGGCGTGAGCGACATCCAGGAAGGCGAGGTGGTGCGAGGCCGCGTCGTCGAGGTGCGCGACAGCGAGGTCCTCGTGGACATCGGCTACAAGAGCGAGGGCACCATCGCCATCGAGGAGTTTCGTCACGGGACGCTGCCCAAGGTGGGCGACGACATCGAGGTCTACCTCGAGTCCAAGGAGGACAACGAAGGGCTGATCGTCCTCTCCAAGGACAAGGCGGACAAGATCAAGGTCTGGGACGCCATCTCCGCATCTCACGACAGCGGGACGCCCGTGGAGGGGCGCGTGGTGGAGGTGGTGAAGGGAGGGCTGGCCGTGGACGTGGGCGTCCGGGCCTTCCTGCCCGGATCCCAGGTGGATCTGCGCCCGGTCAAGAACCTCGGGTCGCTGGTGGGCCAGAGCATCCGGGCGAAGGTGATCAAGCTCAATCGGCGGCGCGGCAACGTGGTCCTTTCGCGGCGCGCCGTGCTGGAGGAAGAGCGGGAGGAGAAGAAGAAGCACACGCTCTCCGTCCTGTCCGAGGGCATGGTGCTGACGGGCACGGTCAAGAACATCACCGATTACGGCGCCTTCATCGACCTGGGCGGCATCGACGGGCTGCTCCACGTGACGGACATGTCGTGGGGCCGCATCGGGCATCCCTCGGAGATCTTCCAGATCGGCGACCAGGTGGAGGTGGTGGTGCTGCACTTCGACCCCGTGACCGGCCGGGTCTCCCTCGGCTACAAGCAGAAGTCCTCCGACCCGTGGGCCGACGTGGACCAGCGCTACCCGGTCGGCAGCAAGGTCAAGGGGCGCATCGTGAGCCTCACCAACTACGGCGCCTTCGTGGAGCTGGAGCCGGGCGTGGAGGGGCTCGTGCACGTGTCCGAGATGTCGTGGACGCGGCGCGTCCGCCATCCCTCCAAGCTCGTGAACGTCGGGGACGTGGTCGAGGTGATGGTGCTCGAGGCCAACAAGGCCACCAAGCGCATCTCGCTGGGGATGAAGCAGGTGGAGAGCGACCCGTGGGCGACCATCGAGGAGCGCTACCAGCCGAGCATGCGGGTGCAGGGCAAGGTCAGGAACCTCACCGACTTCGGCGCCTTCGTGGAGCTGGAGCCGGGCGTGGACGGGCTCCTGCACATCTCCGACATGTCGTGGACCCGCAATCTCGGCCACCCCTCGGAGATCTTGAAGAAGGGTCAGGCCATCGAGACCCAGATCCTGAACGTCGACAAGGAGAACAAGCGGATCTCACTCGGGCTCAAGCAGATCCAGCCCGACCCCTGGGACAGCGTCACCCAGCGCTATCCCATGGGCTCGCGCGTCACCGGCAAGGTCGTGCGCCTCACCGACTTCGGCGCCTTCGTGGAGCTGGAGCCGGGCGTGGACGGGCTGCTGCACATCTCGCAGATGTCCAACCGCCCGATCGGCTCGCCGGCGGAGATCGTCAACGCGGGCGACGAGCTGACGCTCATGGTGATCCGGGTGGATCCCAGCGAGCGCCGCATCGGGCTGTCGCTGAAGGAGCTGGCCGCCGTCCTCGAGGAACCCACGCCGTCGGACTCCCGCGGGCGCCAGAAGGGGAGAAAGCGCCGCAGCGAAGACGACTACGACGAGGAGGAGTAGCCTGGCCTCGCGGGGCCGGATCGCGCTCATCACGGTAGGGCTGACGATCAGCATCGTCGCGCTCTTCCTGGGCACGGTCTGGCTCTTGATGACGGTGATGGACGAGGGTGGCTTGCCGGGCGGGGCCAAGGTCGCCATCGTCGAGGTGGACGGCATCATCGGCGTGGGCCCGGACCGGAGCGCCGATGCCGATAACATCGTGCGCACCCTGGGCGAGTACCGGGACAACCCGTCGGTGGCCGCGGTGGTGCTGCGGGTCAACAGCCCCGGCGGCGTCGTGGGGCCGACCCAGGAGATCTTCTCCGCCGTGCTGCGGGTGCGCGCGGCCGGCAAGCCCGTCGTCGCCTCGCTCGGCTCGGTGGCCGCCTCGGGCGGGTACTACGTCGCCGTCGCCGCCACTCGCATCCTCGCCAGCCCCGGAACGCTGACGGGCTCCATCGGCGTGATCATGCAACTCGCCAATGTCGAGAGCCTGCTCAAGAAGGTCGGGGTCGACTACGTCGTGGTCAAGGCGGGCGCCTACAAGGACATCGGCAGCTTCGCGCGGCCCATGAGGCCCGAGGAGCGCCAGGTGCTCCAGGCGCTGCTGGACGACGTCTACGGCCAGTTCGTGACGGCCGTCGCCGAGCATCGCGGGCTCGACCGCAAGACCGTGCTCGGATTCGCGGACGGGCGCGTCTACTCCGGCCAGCAGGCCCGAGCGCTCAAGATGGTGGACGAGCTGGGCGGGCTGGAGGAGGCCATCGAGGCGGCGGCCAAGCTCGCGGGCATTGCCGGCAAGCCCAAGGTCATCTATCCTCGGCGCCACTTCTCGCTGCGCGATCTGCTCTCCAATCAGCTCGGGCTGGGTGGGGCCACGAGCCTGCTGCCCGCTCTCCCATCCTTGAAGACGCCGCTGTATCTGATGGACTGAGCGGGTTGGCGCGACCTCGAACCAGGCATGGTCTAACTGCTTAACCTTCTTGACAAACTTCGATCTCTCATGGTAGCGTGCGTTCGCGGGTGCGGGTCTCGGTGAGACGCGGGAGCGGCGTGGTCCCCCTTGGAGGGAGTGGGCTCATGACCAAAGCGGAATTGATCGAAGAAGTGGCCCAGCTAGCGAGCCTGACGAAGAAGGAAACCGAGCTGATCGTCAACACCGTCTTCGACAACATCACCGAGGCTCTGAGCAAGGGGGACAAGGTCGAGCTGCGCGGGTTCGGGAGCTTCCGTATCCGGCATCGGAACTCCCGCAAGGGCCGGAACCCCAAGACGGGCGACGCCGTCAGCGTACCCGAGAAGCGGGTACCGTTCTTCAAGGTCGGTAAGCGGCTGCGCGAGCTGGTCAATCCGTAGACGTGGGTGGATCGTCTCTGGGCGCCGTGGCGGATGAGGTATGTCTCGACCGCGGGGGCGCGCCCGGATTGTGTGTTCTGCGCGGCGCTGGCGGCCGGAGATGACCGCCGGGCCCTCATCGTCGAGCGCGGCAAGCTGGCCTTCCTGATCCTGAACGCCTTCCCGTATGCGTCCGGCCATCTGATGGCGGCCCTCAACCGCCACGGATGCTCACTCGAGGACGCGACCTCCGCCGAGCTGACGGAGACGATGGCGCTCACCCAGCGGGCCGTCCGCGCCCTCCGGGCGACCTACCATCCGGATGGGTTCAACCTGGGTGTGAACCTGGGGCGCGTGGCCGGAGCCGGGGTGCCCGATCATCTCCACGTGCACGTCGTCCCCCGCTGGGAGGGAGACACGAGCTTCATGCCCGTCATCGGCGAGACCAAGGTGCTCCCCGAGACGCTCGAGACCACCCACGACCGGCTTTCCACCGCGCTCCAGTCGATGAGCCCGTGAGGGACACAGCGCCCGAGCTGACACCGATGATGCGGCAGTACCGGGAGCTCAAGCGGCGCTACCCGGACTACCTGCTGCTCTTCCGGCTCGGTGACTTCTACGAGCTGTTCTTCGATGACGCCCACGTGGCGTCCCGCCTGCTCCAGATCACGCTGACGTCCCGGCAGAAGGGCGAGGGCGCCATCCCCATGGCCGGCATCCCGCACCATGCCGCCGACGGGTACGTCGCTCGGCTCATCCGCGCGGGCCAGAAGGTCGCGGTCTGCGAGCAGATGGAGGCGCCGGCCAAGGGGCGGAAACTCGTGAGGCGGGAAGTGGTGCGCGTGATCACGCCCGGCACCATCACCGACACCCAGTTCCTGGACGGCGCGGCCAACAACTTCCTCCTCGCCGTGCACCGCGTCCCCTCGGCGCTCGGCGTGGCGCTGGTGGACATCTCGACCGGCGAGTTCTGGATGGGGGAGGCCGCCACGGCTGCCGCCGAGGCGCTGCTCGAGGCGGCCCTGCTGCGGCGGCCGGCCGAGATCCTGCTCACCCGGAACGCGGACGCCGAATGGGTCCGCCGGATCGCCGCCATCGGTCTGCCGGTGACGAGCGGCGAGCCCGGCTGGTTCGCCCCGAGGACGGCGCGCGAGACGGTGGCGGCCCAGTTCCGCAGCGCCTCGCTCGACGGCTTCGGGGTCGCCGCCATGACGGCCGGACTCCAGGCGGCGGGGGGCGCCCTCGCGTACCTCCGCGACACCCAGGGCGAGTCGCTCACCCATCTCACCCGCATCCAGCGCTTCGTGGCGGGTGACGCGATGCTGCTCGACCCGACGGCGGTGGCCACGCTCGAGCTCCTGGCGACGGCGCAGGAGCGCTCGAGCCGCGGCTCGCTGGTGGCGACGCTCGACCGCACCAACACGCCCATGGGAGCCCGCCTCCTGCGCCAGTGGCTCCTGCGGCCGCTGCTCGACCTCGGCGAGATCGCGCGGCGCCAGGACGCGGTCGGCGCGCTCGTCGAGGATCCGGCGGTGCGAGCCACGCTGAGCCGGCGACTCAAGGGCGTCGGTGACCTCGAGCGGCTCACCAGCCGCGCCGCGCTCGGGGTCGCCCACGCCCGGGACCTGGTCGCCCTCCGCGGCTTCCTGAACCAGCTCCCCACGCTCCGCGAGGAGCTGGCGGCCCTCGGCGCCGCGCTCTGCCGGGCCATCGCCGAGGATGTCGTGGCGCCCACCGGTCTCCAGAAGCTGCTCGACGAGGCGCTCGAGGACGAGCCGCCTCTGGCCCTTCGCGACGGCGGCCTGATCCGCGAGGGGTGGAACCCCGAGCTGCGGGAGCTCAAGCACTCGGCCCGGGCCGCCAAGGAGTGGATCGCCTCCCTCGAGCCGCGGGAGCGGGAGCGCACGGGCATCGGCAGCCTCCGGGTGCGCTTCAACCGCGTCTTCGGCTACTCCATCGAGGTGAGCAATGCCCATGCCGCCAAGGTGCCGCCGGACTATCTCCGCCGCCAGACCCTCGTGGGAGCGGAGCGTTACGTGACCGCCGAGCTGAAGGAGTACGAGAGCCGCGTCCTCGGCGCCGAGGAGCGCATCGCCCGGCTCGAGTTCGAGCTCTTCGGCGAGCTGCGCGCCCAGGTCGCCGCCCGGTCGGAGGATCTGTTGAGGACCGCGCGCGCCGTGGGCGCGCTCGACGCCCTGACCGGCCTCGCCGAGGTCGCCCACGAGCGGGGCCACGTCAGGCCCGAGGTGGACGAGACCGTGAGCCTGGAGATCACCGACGGCCGCCACCCCGTGCTGGAGGCCGCCGGCGACGCGCCCTTCACGCCGAACGACGTGAGCCTGGACCCCGACGGCTGTCAGATCATGATCCTCACCGGCCCGAACATGAGCGGCAAGTCCGTCTTCATGCGGCAGACCGCGCTCCTGGTCATCCTCGCCCAGATGGGCGCCTTCGTCCCCGCCCGGCGGGCGCGCATCGGCCTCGTGGACCGCATCCTCACCCGCGTGGGCGCGCAGGACAATCTGGCCCGCGGCCAGAGCACGTTCCTGGTCGAGATGGTCGAGACCGCCAGCATCCTGCACCATGCCACGGCGCGAAGCCTCATCCTGCTCGACGAGGTGGGCCGCGGCACCTCCACCTTCGACGGACTCGCCATCGCCTGGGCGGTGACGGAGGAGCTGCACGAGCGCGGCCACGGGGCCAAGGTGCTGTTCGCGACGCACTACCACGAGCTGACCGCGCTCGCCGACCGACTGGAGCGGGTGCGGAACTTCCACGTGGCCGTCAAGGAGTGGAACGACGAGATCATCTTCCTCCACAAGGTGCGGCCCGGCGGCACCGACCGCTCCTACGGGATCCAGGTGGCGCGGCTCGCCGGGCTGCCGCCGTCGGTCATCGAGCGCGCCAAGACCATCCTCGCCGAGCTCCTGAGCGAGGGCGCCGAGCTGTCGGTCGCCCTCGGTCCCGCCGTTCCCGCCTCGGCGCCGGCCCAGCTCGCGCTCTTCCCGGCCGCGCCCGAGCCGATCCTGAGGGAGCTCGCGCAGCTCGACATGGGATCGCTCACGCCGCTCCAGGCGCTCAACCTCCTCGCCGACTGGCAACAGCGGCTTCGCACGCGCGTATGACGCGCATCCGTCGCTTGCCGGATCATCTCGTCAACAAGATCGCCGCCGGCGAGGTGGTCGAGCGGCCGGCCTCGGTGGTCAAGGAGCTGGTCGAGAACGCCATCGATGCCGACGGCGCGGCCATCACGGTCGACCTCAAGGACGCGGGCCGCCAGCTCATCCGGGTCAGCGACGACGGGACCGGGATGGCCCCCGACGAGGTGGACCTGGCGCTGACGCGACACGCCACCTCCAAGCTCGCCACCGACAGCGACCTGGAAGCGATCGCGACGCTCGGGTTCAGAGGCGAGGCGCTGCCCGCCATCTGCGCCGTCACGCGCTTTTCCGTGCTCTCGTGCGAGCGCGGCTCGGAGACCGGTACGCTGGTGCGGGGCGAGGGCGGCGCCGTCGCCGAGAAGCTGCTGGTGGCGGCCACACCGGGCACCCTCGTCGAGGCCCAGGACCTCTTCTTCAACACGCCGGCCCGCCTCAAGTTCCTGAAGAGCGCCCAGGCCGAGCTCGCCCAGACGCTGCGACTCGTGCAGGCCATCGCGCTGGCCCACCCGGCGATCCATTTCCGCCTGACCCACAACGGCAAGCCCGTGCTGAGCGCGCCCCGCGCCGGCACGCTCCGAGACCGGCTGGGCGCGATCCTCGGCTTCGAGCCGGCCTCGAAGATGCTGGAGGTCCGCGGCACCCTCGGCGGCGTGACCGTGTCCGGGCTCATCGCCCCCCCGCAGCTCTCCCGGGGCAACCGCGACGCGATCACGCTGATCGTCAACGGGCGGCCCGTGCGCGACACGCTCTTGACCCAGGCGCTGCTCGACGCCCATCGGCCGCTGCTGGCCCGCGATCAGTTCCCGGTGGCGCTCCTGCGCATCGATCTGCCGAGCCGCGAGGTGGACGTCAACGTGCATCCCACCAAGGCCTGGGTGCGCTTTCGCGCGCCCCGGCTGGTCCAGGAGGCGCTCTTCACGGCGGTGCAGGCGGCCTTGCGCTCGCCCCGGGTCGTCCAGAGCCAGGGCGGACTCGCGGCGGCGGGTGACGCCGAGCACGACGTGCCGGTGCCCTCCGACGCTCCGCCCGCCGCGACCACCGACGACCGCCAGCCCCGCTTGTTCGGCGAGGAGAGCGCGGTCTTCGCCGGCGCCCGTTTCGGCACGGTCATCGGCCAGCTGCAGGACACCTTCATCGTGGCGGCGAGCGAGGAAGAGGTCTTCTTCATCGACCAGCACGTGGCCCACGAGCGCGTGCTGTTCGAGCGGCTCCAGCGCGCGCTGCGCGGCAGCCCCTTGCCGTCCCAGGAGCTGCTCTTCGCCCAGCCCGTCGAGCTCGGCCCCGGCCAGGCCGGGCTCCTGAAGGAGTGGTCGCCCGTGCTGACCGAGCTGGGCTTCGCGCTCGAAGGGTTCGGCGGGTCCACGGTCCTGCTCCGCGCCGTTCCCGCGCTGCTCAAGGGGGAAGAGCCGCGGCGGCTGATCGAGGGGCTGCTCGACGAGGTGGGCGCGAGCCGGCGCGACGAGACGGCGCCGCTGCTCCATCGGGCGCTCGCCTTCGTGGCCTGCCGGGCCGCCATCAAGGCGCACGCCCCGCTCCAGCGCGATGAGATGGGGCGCCTGGTGAGCGATCTCTCGGCCACGGAAACGCCGTACTTCTGTCCCCACGGGCGGCCCATCGTGAGCCGCCTGTCGCTGCGAGAGATCAAGCGGGAGCTGGGACGGACGTGGTGAAGCGACCGCCGCTCCTCGTGATCGTGGGCCCGACCGGCGTCGGGAAGACGGCCGTTGCCGCGCGGCTGGCGGCGGCGCTGCCCCTGGAGGCGGTGAACGCGGACTCGCGGCAGGTCTATCGCGGCATGGACATCGGCACCGGCAAGCCCACCGTCGGCGAGCGGGCGATCCTTCCCCATCACCTGATCGACGTGGTGAATCCCGACGAGCGCTATCATGCGGCGCGGTTCAGGGTCGAGGCCCTCCGTGCGCTCGCCGAGATCCGGGCGCGCGGGCGGCTGCCCGTGGTCGTCGGCGGCACCGGCCTCTATGTCCGGTCGCTCCTGAAGGGCCTCGAGCCCGCGCCGCCGGCCGATCCTGCCCTGCGGGGGGAGCTGGAGCGCTATGCGCGCGCGCATGGCGCCGCCGCCCTGCACGGGCGGCTCGCGGCGCTGGACCCGGAGGCCGCGCAGCGGCTTCACCCCAACGACCGCGTGCGGATCGTCCGCGCCATCGAGATCGTGACGCGGCACGGCAAGCGTGACCCGGGGGCGGAAGCGGTCGGGGACTGGCGCCGGGACGTGGCCGCGTGGCGCCTCCTGATGGTGGGCCTCCACCAGTCGCGCGAGGCGCTCCGCCGCCGGCTCGCCGAGCGCGCGCGCGGAATGGTCGCCCGTGGGATGATGGAGGAGGTGAGACAGCTCCTCGAGGCGGGCTACGACGAGTCTTTGCCGGCGATGGCCGGCATCGGCTACCGGCAGTTCGCGGCCGTGGTGAGGGGCCGCCTGACCGGGGAAGAAGCGCTCCGGCTCATGATCCGCGACACGGTCCGCTACGCCAAGCGCCAGATGACCTGGTTCGCCCGCGATCCCGAGATCCGCTGGATCGACGTGGATGCGGCGGGGGGCGTCGACGGCGCGGCCGAGTCCATCCTGAAACTGATCACGCGGGAGGGATTGATCGAGTGAGAACGCGCGAGAAGGCCTTCCTCGCCGCGCTGCGGCTACCCACCCAGCGGCGCTACGAGGTCGAGGAGTCCCTGGATGAGCTGAAGCGGCTGGCCGAATCGGCCGGCGCCGACGTCGTCGGGCGGGTCACCCAGGAGCGCCGAGGCGCCGACCTGGTGATCTCCGACGATCCGCTCTCGCCCATTCAGGAGCGCAACCTGGGCGGCTCGCTGGGGCGCCGGGTCATCGACCGCACGGCTCTCATCCTCGACATCTTCGCCCAGCGCGCGCGCACGATGGAGGGCAAGCTCCAGGTGGAGCTGGCCCAGCTCTCCTATCTGCTGCCGCGTCTGGTCGGCCAGTGGAAGCACCTCGAGCGATTGGGGGGCGGCATCGGGACGCGCGGCCCGGGCGAGCAGCAGATCGAGTCTGACCGGCGCATCATCCGCAACCGCATCCGCAAGATCAGCGCGGAGCTGGGGCGCGTGCGCGTGCACCGGCGGCTGCTCCGCCACCGGCGCCGGGCGAGCGGCGTTCCCGTGGTCGCCCTCGTGGGCTACACCAACGCCGGCAAGACCACCCTGCTGAACCGCCTGACGGGCTCCTCGCTGACGGCCGACGACCAGCTCTTCGTCACGCTCGACCCGGCCGCGCGCCTCGTGTCCATCCCGCCGCACGCCGCCTTCGTGCTGACCGACACGGTGGGCTTCATCAAGAAGCTCCCCCACCAGCTCGTGGCCGCCTTCAAGGCCACGCTGGAGGAGCTGGCGGAGGCGGACGTGCTCGTTCACGTGGTGGACGCGAGCCATCCCGCGCTGGACGACCAGG
>WNGA01008808.1_pt1 | contig 22250 bp, 18 predicted proteins | sample 5400061 | NCBI WGS metagenome assembly WNGA01 (sample SAMN13153366, study PRJNA577476) | soil metagenome | isolation source: 100 cm soil or saprolite under grassland replicate 2 | place: USA:California | collected 2016-06-15
ACCGAGGTCGCCTCTCCCTGCGGCTCCGTCGCGTGGTCACCAAGCTGGTCCCGTCCGTCTTGCTTTTCGACCGACCGGGCGCCCACCTTGAGGATTTCCCGCGTAGACTCCGCGGAGTGAGCCAGACGGCCCTGGATAGATTCGCGGACGTCGTGCAGCGCGACGACGATCGGATCGAGCTAGACGTCGCGGCGCTGCTGATCGGCGAGTGGGAGTGCGACGTGCTCGACGTCGCCGGTTACCGCGGGCGGCTGGATGACATCGCCGCGCGCGCGGCGTCCGCGATCTCGGCCATGGATGTGGCCAGCGAACCCGCCGCGAGACCGTGGCCCGCCGCCCGGGCGATGGCCGCCACCCTGTTCGGCGACCTCGGGTTTCACGGCAACACCGTCGAATATTACGACCCGCGCAACAGCTTCCTCGGCGAGGTCATCGACCGCCGCGTGGGCATCCCGATCACGCTGTCGGTGCTGTATCTCGAGATCGCGCGCCGCGTGGGCATTCCCGCCGCCGGCGTCGGCTTCCCGGGGCATTTCCTGGTTCGCGTCGACGGCGGGCCCGCGCCACTGATCGTGGACGCGTTTGACGCCGGCGCCGAGCTCGGTCGGCCCGAGCTCGTCACGCTGCTCGCACGCACCGCCGGCCCCGGCACGGAGCTCGACGACACCATGCTCGAGCCGGTTTCGAAGCGCGCGATCTTGACCCGAATGCTCACCAACCTGGCGGGGATCTACGGGCGCGTCGGCGATCTCCATCGCTCGCTCGAGATCCTCGAACGCCAGTCGCTGCTCGATCCCGAAAACGGCCGCATCGGGGTCGCGCTCGACGCTCTCCGTCGCCGCCTCGCCGCGCTCAACTGACCGCGGTCAGGGCGTGATCATGATGCTGGCGTGGGCCCAGTCGGAGCCGGCGCGTTCGTCGTGCGCGACGATCCAGAGGTCCACCATCCCCGACGCCGGCACGTCCTTGAGCGCGGGCAGGTTCAGCTGGCTGTCGAGGCGAATGGGGGCATTCGGGTCCAGGATCGGCGGCTGGTTGTCCCGCTCGCTGGGCGAAAACGTGCCCGCGGTCGTGAAGAAGTCGAACACCAGCAGCTCCTCCATCATCCGGGTCTCGACCTGTCGGGTCGCGGTGTTGCGCACCCGCAGCGGGTAGTGTTCGACCGCATCGGGCGCCGGCACGGGCCGGACGTAGAGCTTGTCCTTGGCGCCGATCGAGACCACCGGCATCGTCAACCACGGCTCCGATAGCTCGCCGGTCCGGCTGTTGCGCGTGCGAAAAAATTCTATCGCCATGATGCCGGGGTTCTGATTCGGAACCTCGCTCGGATCCTCGGCGCGCAGGTCGGGCCAGTAAACCACACGTTTGATCGCGCTCGCCCACTGGTCGCCGCGGTTGAACGACAGATCGACGATGGCATCGATGCCGAAGTCGCGGTTGTAGGCGATGCTCTGGTCGAGCGCCGGAATCGCCGGCTGGGGCGTGAAGAAAAGCCGGATCTGCGTTGGCGAGAATCCGAACGCGGGCACGACGGGCTGGTACTCGATGCCGCCCGCGGCCGTCGGCGCGGTGGGCGTCGACGGCGCAATCTCGACCGTGGCCAGCGCCATCGCGAGGTCGGGCGGCAACCCGGGCGTCGGCGGCTGCCCGGCGGGCGCGCACACCCGCGTGCTCTGCCCGGTCGCCGACGTGATGGCATCGATGAAGTCGGGGCACCCGAGCGCCGAGAAAGTGATCTCCTGGCCGCCCGACGTGGGATCGACGACGAGCGCGGTCAGCGTCGTCTGCAGGTCGGCCGGGTCGGCGACCGCGCCCGGGTCGGCGAGATCGATCAGGAATCCGCTCTTCTCGGCGCGCACCGCGAGCACGCGCAGATCCTTGACGGTGGTGATGTCGTCGAGGTCGCCGCACGCCGACGTCGACATCGACGTCGCGAGCACGATCGCCGCGGCGAAGCCACGAACATCGAAGCCTCGAACATCGAAGCCTGGGGAAAACCGCCCACGCATCATCAGAAGATTCCCTCGATTCCCAGGATCGGCAAGAGCGGGATGCCGCGCACGGGGGTAGAGCCCCGGCAGCGGTAGTCGTAGAACGTCGCCTCGCGGTTGGTCGCGTTGTAGATGTTCTGCACGTCGGCGTAGACCGACATCTCCCACGCGTTGAACGTCCACTTGCGTTCGATGCGGGTGTCGAGCTGATGAAACGTGTCCTCGCGCCCCGAGTTGGGGGGCGACTGCCGGCACACGTACCGGCTCTGGTCGGCGTCGAAGCTGCCCTCCTGCATCCGCGTCGTGGGCGAGCCGGTCACCAACCGGAACCGCCCCCCGAACCGCCACGCTTTCCAGCGATAGCTGCCGATCAGGATCAGGTTGTGGGTCTGGTCGAACGCGGTCGGCGTCCACGTCGATTTGGCCGCGTTCGGGTCGCCGAGGGCGTTGGGATCCGCCGTCGACACGCCTCCCACGCCGGTGGCGTTCTCCTCGGACTTCGACAGCGTGTACGCGAGCCAGCCGTAGAAACGCTCGGTAAAGTCGTGTTTGAGGATGAGCTCGAGGCCGTACGAGCGATTCTTGCCCGACGCCTCGAACGGCGGCATGCCGGCGACCGGCACCGGGATGTCGTAGCGCTGCACCAGGTACACGGTGGTGTCGATCGTCAGCTTGTCGGTGAGCCGCCGCTCGAACCCCGCGGAGTACTGGCCCGCGATGATGGGCGGCAGCGCCGGGTTGCCGAACTCGGGATTGAGCAGCTGCACGTAGGGCATCTGGTGGAACACGCCCGCGCCCGCCTTCCACACCTGGCGCGCGCTCGTCTTCCAGCGAACGATCAACCGCGGATCGAACGTCCACCGGTTCTGGCCGACGTAGTGGTGGTAGTCGACGCGCAGGCCCGGGATGAGCCGCACGCCGCCGCCCAGGTCCCAGATCGCGTCGGTGAACAGGCCGGCCGACTGGCGGTCAAGCGGGATCGTGCGCTGCTCGAACTGCGGCTTGGTCGGGCCGTAGAGCCGCGCCTCGGGCTCGATCGGCAAATCGAAGAACACCTTGTCGCGGCGGGCCTGGCCGTCGAAGCCGACCCGGAACGTGAGCTTGGGCGAGAACACGCGCGTCAGCTCGTTGCGTACCTCGCCGAGGTACGACGCCTGGTTGATCGCGAGCGGACCGGCCTTGAACACGAAGCGGTCGTAGCCGAGCGCCGGGCTGAGCTTGTTGACCCAGTTGCCGATGTTCTTGGCCCACACCGCGAGCACGCGGTGGAACCCGGTCGCGGTGTCGATCGAGAAGTTGCCATCCGCGTTGTTCTTCGAGATCACCTCGAACGAGTCGTTGCTGCCGAACGCGAACAGCGACAGCCGGCCCCCCGCGAGCTCGCGGTTGACCCCGGCTTGGTAGTCCCAGTAGACGGGCGCGATGCTTATCGTGCTGGTGGGCAGCACCAGCGGCAGCCACAGATCGTAGTACGAGCGGCGCGCACCGATCCGGCCGGTCCAGCCCCCGCCCACCGGACCCTCGATGTAGGCGCCCGAGTGCAGGAAGTTGAGGTCGATGTCGCCGTGCAACCGCTTGGTCGGCTCGGTCTTGACCCCGACGTCGATGATGCCGCCCGAGAACCGTCCGTACTGGACGCCGAAGTTGCCAGGGAAGAAGTCGACCCGATCGATGAGCCGCGGCGAGATCACCGACGGTCCCGCCAGGAAGTGGTACAGGATCGGGATCTGGTGGCCCTCGACGAACACGGCCGAATCGTCGGGCGATGACCCGCGAATCACGAGCAGGCCGAGTCCGAACGGCGTGCGCGCCACGCCGGGCAGGTTCTGGACCACGCGCAGCGGATCGCCGAACGTGCCCGGGACGGTGGTCAGCTCGGGTTGGCTCAGCGTGTAGCGGGTCGCCGACTGGGTCTCGCGCGGGGCGCTGACCCGGGTCTCGTAGCTCGGGCCGCCCCGCCGCGGAACGAGGCAGTCGATCTCGACCGGCTTGTCGGCGCGCAGCGCGGCGCCATTGATGTCGCGGATGCAGGGCTCGTGGGTGCCGTCGCCGATGATCACGCGCAGCGGCTGGCCGGGCTCGCCGCGCAGCTCGAACCGACCGTCTTCGTCGGTGGTGGCGACCACGCGGGCGGACTCGGTGGTGCCGCTCGGCGCGCGCACGCTCACCGCGACGTCGGCCTGTCCGAGCGGATTGCGGGTGCCCTTCTCGCGCACGCGCCCGGTCGCGACCACCGGCTGCGGGGGCGGCGGAGGAGGAGGCGGCGGCGGTTCGGGCTCCACGGCCGGCGGCGGTGTCACCTCGACGACCTTGGGTACGAAGTGCAGCGTGTACTGGAACCGGATCGCCGACGGCTTGCCGTCGACCTCGGCGGGCGAGAACTTGGACGCCCTGACCGCGGCGATCGCGGACTCGTCGAACCCTTGTCCGACCGGCTTTTCAACCATCGCGCCGGTCACCACGCCGGTGGCGTCGAGATCGACGGTGAGCGTGACGTCCGCCGAGATCCGCGCCGCCAGTGCGTCGGGCGGGTAGACCGGCTCCGCGGCCTGGACCATCTTCGGCGGCTTGGTCAGCTTGGGCGGGGCAGGCGCCTCGGGCTTCGGCTCCGGGAACGGCTCCGGCGCCATCATCTGCGCACGCGCGACCGGCGCGAGCCCCACCGCCGCCGCAAGGCCGGCAGCAAGTAACAGTGATTTCAGTCGCAGCGACGGCAAATGCGGACTCGGCGGGCGAACTGTACAAAACCGGACGCGCGTCGAACAGGGGCTTCCGAGTTAAGATCGACCGCGCCCATGGCTCCTCCGTTGCCTCGACTGCGCCTCGATCTCGACATCATGCCGTCGCCGCTGCCCGACCAGCCCGGGCTCGTGGTCCGCGATCCGTTTCGATACTCGGACGTCACCCTGGTGATTCCGCCGCTGCTCGCGCGTTGTCTCGGCTGCTTCGACGGCACGCACGACGAAGGCGACGTGCGCGCGTTGCTCACGCGGCTCACCGGCCAGCTGGACGCTGGCGAGCCCGCGCGCCGGCTGGTCATTGCCCTGCGCGACGCCGGCTTCCTCGACGACGATCGCTTCGCCGAGCTGCGCGGCGAGCGCGAGCGCGCGTTCGCCGCCGCGGACTCGCGCGCGCCCGCGCATGCCGGCAGCGGCTACCCGACCAAGGCCCCGGAGCTGACCCACACCTTGAAGGGCTACTTCGATGGTGCCGGTGTCGGCTCGGTTCCCGTCGCGGCGACGCCCGATCCCGCCGGCAAGCTGCTCGGTATCGCGTCGCCCCACGCGAGCCCCGAGGGCGCGCGCGCGAGCTACGCCACCGCGTACCGTGCGCTGCCGCCGGGCGAGACCGACAAGATCTTCGTCCTGCTCGGGACCTCACACTACGGCGAGCCCGATCGCTTCGGTCTGACGCGCAAGCCGTTCGACACCCCGTTCGGCGACGCCCGCACCGAGCGGCGCCTGGTCGACGAGTTGGCCGCGCGCGCGAACGGCGCGGTCGCGATGGAGGACTACTGCCACGCAGTCGAACACTCGCTCGAGTTCCAGGTCGTATTCCTCCAACACGTCTATGGGCCTGGGGTTCGGATCGTGCCCGTGCTTTGCGGCGCGTTCGTCGCTGGACCGCGCGCGCGCCGTCCGCCCGAGCACAGCCGCCACGTCGCGCGCTTCATCGACACGCTCGGCGACATCGCGGCCCGCGAGGGCGACCGGTTGTGCTTCGTGCTCGGCGTCGACTTTGCCCACGTCGGCCGCCGCTACGGCGACGAGGTCCCGGCTCGCGCGCACGAGGGCGCGATGACCGCCGTCACCGCGCGCGATCACGGCCGCCTCGACCGCGTCGCGGCGGGAGATGCGCGAGGATTCTGGGACCTGGTCGCCGAGAACGGCGAGGACGACCTCAAGTGGTGCGGCTCGTCGCCGGTGTACGCGTTCCTGCGCGCCGTTCCCGCCGCGCGCGCCCGCCTTTTGTCGTACGAGCACTGGAACATCGACGACGCCAGCGTCGTCAGCTTCGGCGCCCTGTCCTTTCATTCACGATCCTCGTCGTGAACGGTCGGGTGGTGCTGGCGATCCATGGCGGGGCAGGGCCGTTGCCCTCGGATGCGGGGGCGCGCGCGGAGGCAGAGCGCGCGTTGGCGGACGCACTTGGCGTCGGGCGACGGATCCTCGATGGCGGCGGACCGGCGCTCGACGCGGTGGAGGCGGCGGTCGCCGCGATGGAAGCGAGCGGCTGCTTCAACGCCGGCCGCGGCGCGGTGGTCGATCGCGACGGCGCCGTGACCCTCGACGCCGCGATCATGGACGGCGCCACCCAAGCGACCGGCGCCGTGGCGGCCGTCGCAGGGCTCGCGAGCGCGATCCGCGCCGCGCGGCTCGTCATGGATCGCACGCCGCACGTGCTGCTGGTGGGGCCGGCGGCGGATCGGTTCGCGCTCGACGCCGGGGTCGCCGTCGCGCCCCCCGGGTATTTTCGTCGCGCGCCCGCGGCCGACCAGGGCACGGTCGGCGCTGTCGCCCACGATCGCAACCGGCGCCTCGCCGCGGCAACCTCGACCGGCGGCCTCGCGGGGAAGTTGCCCGGCCGCGTCGGCGATTCGGCGCTCGCGGGCGCGGGCACCTGGGCCGACGCCGGCTGCGCGGTGTCCGCGACCGGGGCGGGCGAGTACTTCATCCGTGCCGCGTTCGCGTCGCGGCTCGCGTGGAGCGTCGGCGAGCTCCGCCTCCCGGTCGCGGCGGCGGCAGAACGCGCCCTCGCCGAGGTCGTGCGCCTCGGCGGTCGCGGCGGCTGCATCGCGATCGATGCCGCCGGCAACGTCGCGATGCCGTTCTCCACCCCGGTGATGTACCGCGGCGTCGCCGCCGACGGAGATCCGCCCAGAATCCAGGTAGTTCGACGGGAAATATCTTGACCGATGATACCCGGGGGCGGTCTCATCTAACCTGAGCGTGGGTGGGGTGGAGGTTTGAGATCCCCTATGCCTAACTCGAAAGTCGCCCCCCTGGCCCCGACGTCCGCCCTTCCCCCGTCGGGCGTGGTGGCCTTCGCCATCGCGAGCGCGCTCGCGCTCGCGTCGTGCTCGGGCTTCCTGGTCACGCCGGGTTCCGGCACCGCGGGCACGACCGGGTCGGCGGGCACCGGAAGCACGGGCGCCGCAGGCACGTTGGGCGCCGGCACCGCGGGCACCAACGGCGCCGCGGGCAACGCCGTCGGGACCGCCGGGACCACGCTCGTGTCCGGGAGCGCGGGCCGGGGTGGTACGACCGGCGCCGCCGGGACCGGCGTCGCGGGCAACGGCAGCGCGGGCAACGGCAGCGCGGGCAACGGCGCCGGCAACATGGGCGGCTCCGCCGCGGGCACGATGGGCAATACCGGCACCGCAGGGACGTTGTCGCGCGGCCCGACGGCGGCGATCGCGGGTGTCAATTTCCCGTTCCCGCAGAATCGCCCGATGACCGGCTGCGGTTACCCCGCCAACTACAACAACCTCGACGTGATGGCGGCCTACACGCAGTGGAAGGCGGAGACCGTCACCTCCAACGGCGCGGGCGGCGCGCTGCGGGTTCAACGTCTCGCCACCGACACGCAGGGCGCGAGCACGCCGCTCAACTCGACGGTCTCGGAAGGGATCGCCTACGGGATGATGGTGTCGGTCTACATGAACGACAAGGCGACGTTCGATGGCCTTTGGTCGTACGAGAAGATGCATCGCGACCCCCGCGGCCTCATGGACTGGGCGATCGCCGCCGACGGCAAGCCGGTGGGTACGGGCGCGGCGACCGATGCCGACGAGGACATGGCGTTCGCGCTCATGATGGCGGACAAGCAGTGGGGCAACTACATGAGCGACGCCCTGTCCCAGGTGAACGCGGTCTGGAACAACGACATCTTCGACAGCAAGCTGCCCAAGAACGGCGACACCTGGGGCGACTGGGGCAACCTCAACATCTCGTACTTCGCGCCGGCGTATTACCGATTGTTCAAGCAGATCGACACCGACGCGACCCACAAGTGGGACGACGTCATCAAGACTGTCTACGACACGCTGGCCGTGTCACTCAACGCCACCAACGGCAACCTGACCAACGGTCTCGTCCCTGCGTGGTGCGACAGCACGGGCAAGGCGGTTCCGCCCGGCCCGGGCGGCGCGCCGCCGTTTCACTACCAGTACGACTCGTGCCGGACGCCGTTCCGCATCGGCCTCGACTGGTGCTGGTTCGGCGAGGCGCGCGCGAGGGACTACGTCGCCAAGACCAGCAGCTTCTTCGCCGGCATCGGCGCCGCCAACATCGTCGACGGCTACGATCTGAACGGCAACAAACACGTCCAGTTCTCGCCCGCCAACGGGACGCCGACCGTCGCGCAGCAGTCGGCGGCGTTCGTCGGTCCGGCGGCGGTGGGCGCGATGAGCAACCCGGCCCAGTACCAGACCTTCCTCAACGACGCGTACGCGCGCCTCATCACCCGCCAGATGTTGGTCGGCGGCGGCTACTACGATCAGTCGTGGGGCGTGATGTCGTTGTTGATGCTCACCGGCAACTTCCTCAATTACAGAGCGATTAGTCCATACACGGGACCCTGACGCCGAGGCGAGACTCGGCGCTGCTCTTGCACCTGGTGTAGCGTCGTCGTGATGTCCCGGTGGTCCGTGATGTCTCTGCTGGCCGTCCTGCTGGCGGGCGAGTCCGCGATCGCCGCGCCGCGCGTGCTCGTGTGCCTGCCGAAAGCGGGCGCGTCGCTGACCCCGGAAGTCGAGCGCGCGTTCGCGTGGGCGTCGCCGGTCGTGCTGGCGCCCGACACCGTCGCGCGGCGGTTCCCGCGTTCGCCCGAGAGCCAAGCGGCGGCCGACGGCGAGCGGCGCCTGGTCGAGCTCTTGCGCGCGGCCGAGGCGGACTTTCTCGCGCTGCGCTTCGACGCCGCGATCGCGCGCCTCGACGAGGGGGCGCGGATCCTCGACGCCCAACCGCCGTCGGTGCGCGGTGAGGCGGCGTTCGTCCGTCTGCAGCTTCTGCGCGGACGGGTCGCCGAGGCTCGCGGGGGCGCGGGCGCCGCCGAGGCGTTCGCGCACGCGGCCGAGGCGGCGATCGAGGTCGAGCTCGGCGAGGCGGAGTATCCGCCCCGCGTCCGCCAGCTCTACCAAGCGGCGCGCGCCGCGGTCCGGGCGCGCCCGCGCCGCAGCGTCGAGGTGACCAGCGAGCCCCCCGACGCCGAGATCGAAGTCGCGGGCCAGCTCGTGGGACGAACCCCCGCACGGGTCGAGCTGCCGCCCGGCCGCTGTTTTCTGTCGGTGACGCGCGCTGGGTTCAAGCCTCACCTTGCTGCGTGTCCGACGGAGCCGAAGCTCGCCGTCGCATTGCAGCCCGCGACCAAGGACGGCTTGCGCGATCAGCTGCGCGATCGCATCGCGTCCGACGCGGCATGGTTCTTGGAACCGGTGCTGCTCGACATGTTGGCCACGGTCGAGGATGCGCGCTGGATCGTCGTGCTCGAGCGCGACCGCGGTCGTGGGCTCAAGGCGCTGGTGTTTTCGGCCGCCGAGCACGCGCTCAAGCCTATCGAGCCCGCGCGCTTCATCGACGGCGAGCTCGACAAGTTGTCGGCGGCGGTGCGTGGTCTCGTGCTGCGCGGCCAGCGGCTGGACGCGTCCGCGATCGACACGCCATCGGGAACTCCGGCGCTGGAGGCGCGCGCCGGGGATCCCGGCTTGGGCAGCGCGGTGGCGTTCGTGCGCCGGGCGGGCAGCCGCGACTACCTGCGCTTCGGTCTGGTCGCGGCGGGCGGCGGGCGCTTCATCGGCGGTCTGCCGCCGCTGCTCGCTGACGACGGCGGCTGGGACGTCGAGTACTACGTCGAGGGCCGCGACGCGAGCGGCGGCGTCGCGTGCACGGCGGGCAACGCGGCGACGCCGTTGCGCTTCCGACGGCCGGCGGGCGTCGTGGCCGGCGCGACGTCGGCGCGCCCATCGCGCTGGTACCTGTGGCTCGCGGTGGTCGTCGCCGCCGCCGGCGCCGCCGCGACCGGCGTTTATCTCGGCACGCGCTCCGACGACGTGTCGGTGCGGTTCGGAGCGCGGCCATGATGGTGGCGAAGCCACGCGCGTCGAGCGCGCTCGGGCTGCTGCTCGCGCTCGCAACCGCGTGCAAGAGCCAGGAAACCCAGATCACCGTCGTCATTCCCTCGATCGACGGCGGCACGTGCAGCGCCTACCGGGATGTCTCGTGCGTGAACTACGTCGAGTTCAAGGTGACCACCGCGACCGCGTCCATCAGCCACTGCGTCGAGGTCGACATGCAGCTCGCCGATCTGTGCGACGTCGGCAAGCTCGGCGATGGGCGCGAGCTGTTCAAGCTGCCGCCCGAGACGCAACTGCCGATCACCGTCGAGGGCAAACGCGTGTTCCCGGCGAAGAGCTGCGGAGCGAATCAGTGCGACAAGATCGTGTTCCGGGGGACCACGGTCGGCACCGGCAGCCTCGGCGACTACGTCGGTCGCCCTCTGGAGCTGACGATCAACACGGTCGGGTCGTGCGGCCGGTCCGAGGACTTTTTCTCGCTCCCCGACGGCGGGACCTGCGCCGCGGTGTGCGGCGGCGAATCCGAGGTCGTCTGCGACCAGATCCCGATGGGCTGCTTGTGCAACTCGCGTAGGGACGGCGGACAAGGGGGTATTGACTGACGTCAAGGGTCCGCGCCGGGGAATCCATCGTTCGCGCGCCTGCGATCGCGCGGAGTTACGACTTGGCGCGCCGCTTGCGTTATCGAGTCCCGAAGCTCCCCCTAACCTCGGAGACAGCCATGTCATCTCGCAAATTCCTGCCCGCGCTCGCGCTGTTCGTGGTCGCCGGTTGTGGTACCGGCATCGACCCCAAAGACATCGTCGCGCGGCTGCGCAACGATCCGCCGGCCGCGTGCACGGCCGAGAAATCGGCCGCGTGCCCGGCGGTCAAGACGACCACGTGTCCCGCCGGGCAAGAGCCGGTCATCGACTACTCCGCCGACTGCTGCGGCCACTTCACCTGTCAGCCGCTGTGCAGCGCGGCTGGACGGACCTGTCCCATGACGCCCGCGCCGATCTGTCAGGGCAACACCAAGCTGTGGATTGGCACCGCGATCGAAGACTGCTGCCCCGCGTACCGATGTCAGCCCGATGTCGCCTGCGACGCGACCAACGTCGCCTGCACGCTCGCGCTGCCGTATTGCGGCCCGAACGTCACGCCGATCATCGTCGGTAACACCGGCGACTGCTGCCCGATCTACCAGTGCCCGTGCGACATGAAGGTCGACGCGACCGGCGCCGTGCCCCCCGACGCGATCAGCAACTGCGGTTGCACCTATCCGAACTGCCAGGCGGGGGAAGAGATTTTCTGCGCCAAGCAGGACCTCTGTGGCGGCCCGTGTGAGTGCCGGCCGGCGCGTGGCGTCTGCAAGGCCGACTCGGATTGCGGCGCCGACCAGAAGTGCGACGTCTCGTCGTGCCGGTTGCCGCCCGACCCGGCCACGGAACCGGCCCGCATGGAGTGCGACAAGGCCAAGTGCGGCCCGCAGCTCGGGATCCCGAACGGGATGTGCCCCGACGGCACCGTCTCCGGCCCGACCGGTCGCTGTTTGTTCAACGCCGACGGCTCGTGCGGCTGGGAGGTTCGCGCGTGCCCGGCGGCCGGCTGCTACGGCATCTGCGTGCCCGATGGCCCGCAGACCGGCTGCCGCGCCGACGCCGACTGCCCGATGGGGCAAATGTGCGACGTCGCTTGCAGCGCGTGGGCGTGCACGCCCGGCGGAACCGGTACGGGGACGCCGACGACCACCACGGATCCTGCTACCGGCGCGATGACGCCACCCGCGCCCCCTTCGTGTGCCTGCGATCTCGCCGACGGGAGCTGCATGTGCGACGCGAGCGGCGCGTGCAAGGGCCAGACCTGCGCCGGGCAGTGCGTCCCGCGCAAGACCACGTGCGATCCGTCGGCGATGGTCGCCTGCCCGACGATCGCGAAGGCTTGCCCGAACGGGCAGCAGCCGGTTCAGACCGGCGTCGACGCGACGACGTGCTGTCCGACGTACACCTGCCCCGTGTGCGCGCCGTTTGCCCCGGCGACCAGCGCGCCGCGCACCTGCACCACGCCCGCCTGCAAGTGTGCCAAGCAGACCGGCACCGATCCCATGAGCTGCTGCCCGACCTACGAGTGCTACATGCCCCTCGCCGACGGCAGTTGCTGACGCTCGGAACCCTGGAAGGGTTCTGAACCTCGTGCTCGCGCTACGGCTCGCGCGGTTTGCGCAGGCCGTAGCGGCCCATCAGGCGCAGCAAGTAGACGCGGTCGATGCCGGCGCGGCGGGCGGCTTCGGAGATGTTGCCGCCCGTCGCTTCGAGCATCGCGCTCACGTAGCGGCGCTCGAAGCCTTCGACCAGCGCATTCTTCGCGTCCTTGAACGGCTGCTGGACGTCGACGGAGACGTCGGCCGCACCGGCCGCGGCCGGGGCGGCCTGCGCGGCGAACGGCGCCTCGTCGAGCACGGTGAGACGCTCGACCGCGTTGCGCAGCTCGCGGACGTTGCCAGGCCAGGGGTGGGCCATGAACGTGGCCAAGGTCTCCTCGGAGATTGGCGGGGCGCTCGTGCCTGGCTTGGCGAGCTGGCGGAAGTGCTCCACCAGTGCCGGGATGTCCTCGGGACGCTCGCGCAGCGGCGGGACCTGCAGGCGCACAACCTCCAGGCGGAAATACAGGTCCGGGCGGAAGCTGCCGCGGTTCACCTCTTCGCGCAGGTCGCGGTTGGTGGCGGCGATGACCCGCACGTCGATCTTCCGCGGCTGCGCGGTGCCGATTCGCCGCACCTCGCGCGCCTCCAAGACCCGCAGCAGCTTCGGCTGCAGCGGCAGCGGCAGCTCGCCGATCTCGTCCAGGAACAGCGTGCCCCCCTCGGCTTCCTCGAACGCGCCCGGGCGCGCGCGATCGGCGCCGGTGAACGCCCCCTTTTCGTGTCCGAACAGCTCGGACTCGAACAGGTTGGGTGGCACCGCGCCGCAGTCGACGACGATCAGTGGCCCCGCCGCGCGTGGGCTGGCTTGGTGGATGGCTTCGGTGAGCGCGTCCTTGCCGGTTCCGGTCTCGCCTTGAATGAGCACGGTGACGTCGGAGGCCGCGACCCGGCCGGCCTGAGCGAAAAGCCGGCGCATCGCGGTCGACCGGCCCCACAGCCGCCCGAAGCGCTCCGACTCGGCGAGCGGGATCTGGACCGACTCGTCGAGGGTCTCGAACCGCACCTGGCTATGGCCGAGGGTCAGCGTCGCGCCAGGTGGGACGTAGCCCTCGCGCACGCCGACGGATTCGATCCGCGTGCCGTTGGTCGATCCGAGGTCGCGCAAGAGCGGCCCCTTCGCGGTCAGCCGAATGACGCAGTGGTTGCGCGAGACGGTCGGGTCAGTGAGCCGCAGGTGCGCGCCGTCCGCGCCGCCGATCAGGATCTCCTCCTGCTCGAGCGTGACGGTGGCGCCCTTGTCGGGACCTCTCAGGACCTTGAGCCGAACCTTCGGGATGCCGAGCGTGCGGGGGCCCGCCAGCGTCGTCGTCGGCAGGTTGTCGGGCCGCATCGCCGACCAGTCTAGGGTGTTTCCGGCGGTTCCCGAAGGTCAACGATGAGCGGCGTGTCCTGTTTCGGCTCGACGCGCACGTCGACGACCTTGCGCCCGAGCTTCGGGTTTTCGACCGCGACGTGCGCGCGGCCGGCGCGCACGGGGAAACGCAAGAGCGGCGTCGTGCCCGGCGATTCCGCGGGCGCGGGCGCCGCCCTGCGCGCGGGCGGCGAATCAGCGGGCGCGGGCGCGGGAACGGGAGGCGAATCCGCTTCGACGGCTTCGCGCGCTCGGGTGGGGAGGGGAGCCGCGCGCGGTGCCGGTGCCGGTGCTGCGGCGACCGGCGCCAACGGCGTCGTCGCGACCGCCGGCGCGCGCGCGCCTCGCTGTGCCAGCAGCACGGCGCCACCCGCGGTCGCGGCCGCGGCGACGACCGCGATCGACGCCCAAACGCCCCGGCGCGTGCGCCCGCGCGAAGCAGGCAGCCCGACCGCGACCTGCGTCTGCCGTCGCGGCGGCTCGGGGATCGGAATCGCGACCCGTGACAGCAGCGTCCCCTCGCGCGCGCTCGCGGGGCGCGCGACCTCCAACTCCTCGCGCCGGCGGCCCGGGTCGAACAGCGCGTTCAGCCGCTCGCGCTCGCGCGGAAACGTGCGGCGCACGCGTTCGCGCAGCGCACCCGCGCCCCCCCGCAACCCCTGCGTGAACATCAGCTCCTCGATCGCGTCGGCGAACGCCCCCGCGCTAGCAAACCGCCGGTCCGGATCCGGCTCCAGCGCGCGCCGCAGTAGCGGATCGAAGCGCTCGAAGCCTTCCATCTTCGGCGCCGGCCGGTAGCGGCCGAGCCGCACCTGCTCCAGCGTCCGCTCCGTGTCCTCCTCGCCGAACGGGCACTCGCCGCTGACCAGCGCGTAAAGCAGCACGCCCGCCGAGAACACGTCCGAACGCGGGTCCACGCGCTCGCCGCGCGCCTGCTCCGGTGACATGAACGGGATCGTGCCGCTGATGCCGACCGCGGGCCGGCGCGCATCGCGCGAGCGCGCGACGCCGAAGTCGGTCAGCTTCACCTCGCCCTCGAACGACAACAGTACGTTGGCGGGCTTGACGTCGAGGTGGACGATGCCGAGCGGCCGATCGTCGGGATCGGTGCGCCGGTGCGCGTAGTCCAGCCCGCGCAGCGTGCCGGCGACGATGTGCAGCGCCTCGGCGGGCGGCAGCCGCTCGCAGCCGGCGCTGCGGCGCAGGCGTTGCACGTCGACGCCTTCGACGAACTCCATGGCCAGGAAGAAATCGCCCTGCTCGGTGCGGCCGAAGTCGAACACCTGCACGACGTTCGCGTGCGACAGCTGCATCGCCAGCCGTACCTCGTCGAAGAACCGCGCCACGAACGTCGGGTCGGCCGCGGAGCCGCCGCGGATGCGCTTGAGCGCCACCCGCTTGGACACGCCCGCCTCGCTGACCGCGCTGGCGGCGACGATCTCCGCCATGCCGCCCTCGGCGATGAGCCCGCCGATGTCGTAGCGGCGTACGAGCTGCGTCACGAACCGTAACTATAGCTTCACCGCAGCACGCGGCCGAAGACGATCTGGGTCGGGACGTAGGTGAGCGGATCCTGCGCCTCGCCGTACCAGCCGTAGCCGATGGCGGCGCCGCTCGCGTCGATGAGGAAGCCGATGGTTGCGGTACCGAAGCCGCCTTCGCCGCCCACGGGGCGCGAATCGTCGCCGTGGAGCTCGGTGGTCGCGTCGGCGATCCGCACCAGCCAGACCGAGGGTTGCTTCGGGTGCCGCCACGGCTTGCTCGCGATGAACCCCACGTGGCCGGTATTCTGTCGCCGCTTGAACATCGCCGGCTTGAGCCACGCGAACACGTCGCCGGGCTCGACGTCGGCGGGGCCCGGCAGCCGCAGCCAGCCGGCTCGCCGGGACGCCGCCGCGGGCGCCGCCGCGACCACTTTGTAGAAGTCGCGCGCGAGCGGCTTGTCGACTTGTATTGGGGAACCCTGGGAGGGTTCCCGCGCCTTCCCGCGAACAGCTCCCAACGCGCGCCGCGCCTCGGGCGCGGTTCGCGCGAGGATCCACGCCGCCATGATCGAGCAGTCCCAGACGTAGACGCCCTTGCGCACGTCGATGCGGGCGCGGTGTTCGTACTTCGTCGAGGTCAGATCACGCTGGATCGCCTGTAGCGACGCGACGACCGCCTGCTGTGCGCTCGGCGCCGGTCGCGGCGCGATCGCCCAGCAGGACTGCCTGGAGCGCAGCGATCGCCGTCGTCGTCGTCATCTCGCTTACAGACAACTCTGGCGGCGTGGAGTTCCGTGAACGAGCATTCGTGCCGACGGTGTGCAGTCGGCGACACAGGTGCGTGCGCGGTCGTGCAAATTATTGTCCGTCGCGCGCGGGCAACCTGCGGAATAGGGTTACGGTCTGTTCGTTGCATTCCCAGGCGCATCGCACGCCCACTGGCCCTAAAGGAGACGACATGTCCCGATTTTTGATCTCGATGACGTTGCTGGCGGCGGTTGCCGTCGGTTGCGGTGACGACCCGACCCCCCCGACGAACATTTCAATTCTCGAGCCGCCACCCGCGGGGGAGGGCGTCCAGATCAAGATGACCTCGACGATTGAGGCCCACTTCGAGACCGAGCGCTGCATGTTCTATCGGGTGCCGGACGAAGGGCTGGCCGTCAACCGCGAGGAGGTCCGTTACACCAAGGGCAGCCACCACGTGCTGCTGTTCCAGACGCCGTACACGGACATCCCGACCACGACGATCCGGGGCGAGACCATCGACACGAGCGGCGTGTTCGATTGCGGCAAGAACGGCGCTACCGGCGACTGGGACGTGATCGGCGCCGCCGGCGGCGCGCAGTCCGCGGACGGCCCTCCGATCGTCGACGGTTTGCCCAGCGACACCGCGTTCAAGCTCGCGGGCGGCAGCATGCTGCTCGTCAACGCCCACTACCTGAACGCTTCCGACGAGGCGCTGAACGCCGAGATCCTCATCAACCTTCACACCATCCCGGCCGCGCAGATCACGCGCGAGGCCGGCATCTTGTTCTTCTACAACCCATTCATCTTCGTGCCTGCGCAGTCGTCCAGCCAGGCGCGCGAGGTGTGTCCGCTCGCCAAGGGCATCACGCTTGTCAACGTGCAGTCGCATATGCACGCGCGTGGAAAGCGCTACCTCGCCAACCTGCTCGACGCGACCGGCGCGATGCAACAGGAGGTCTACACCAACAACAGCTGGGAGCACGTCGTGGCCGAGCGGATGAATCCGGCGCTCGAGATTGCTGCCGGCCAGATGATCGATTTCCGCTGCGACTACGACAACACGGAGACCCGCAACATCAGCCAGGGCCGCACCACCCGCGACGAGATGTGCATGTTCCTCGGGCTCTACTATCCGAAGGACACCAAAACGGAGCTCTGCAGCATGACCGACGACCAGAAGGGCCGGTACCTGGGCGCCAACTGGATCGGCGGCGGTACCGCGACCGGCGCCCAAACCGCGGATTGCCTGCAGACGGCGACCGGCGCCTCGGCGATGGCGGGCGACTTCGACGCGTGCATGGTCAACGCCTGCCCGGCGATCAGCAGCCAGAGCTCGAGCGCGGCGCGCTGCATCGCCAGCCGCGGCCTCGGGATGTGCGCCGCCCAGTGCGGGGGCACCGACATGGCCATGTGCAAGACCTGTGTCGGCGAGAAGTGCACGCCGGCGATGACGGCGCTGTCTGAGGCTGGCTGCTCGTGACGGTGCGCCCGTGCGGCTGAGCGCGCTGACGCTGGCCGGGGGACTGGCGCTCGGTCCCGGCTGCTCGGGCGGGGAGGTGGGGCCCGAGCCCATCCCGCCCGAGCTGTCCGAGATCCAGGCGCAGATCTTCACCCCCAACTGCACGTTCTCGAGCTGTCACGGAGCCTCGGCGCAGCAAGGGCTGAGCCTCGCCGGGCCGGCGCACGCCGCGATTGTCGGCGTCGCCTCGACCGAGGTCGCCGGGATGATGCGGGTCGCGCCCGGCGACCCCGCGGCGTCGTACCTGTTGCACAAGCTCGAGGACGCGAAGCCGACCGAGGGGGTTCGCATGCCCCCCGACCAGCCGCTCCCCGCCCACAAGATCGAAGCCATTCGCCTCTGGATTGCCGCCGGCGCCCCCGACGACTAGCGGGGGGTAGACTGCGTGCGGATGGGCAGTCCGCACGATCTCTCTAGCCCTCGCGACGTCTCGGCCGCCGGCGGCTCACGTGATCGCGATCCGGCGCTCGACAGCGCCGAGACGCTGGCGCGCTGGATGGACGATCGCTGGCTGGATCCTTTACTCGGCTTGCTGCTCCCGGGCGTGGGCGACGTCATCAGCGCGGCGCTGGGCGTGTATCCGGTGCTGCTCGCGTGGCGGCGGGGCGCGCCCAAACCGCTCATCGCGCGTATGTTGCTGAACCTCGCGGTCGACGCGGCGGGCGGCGCAGTCCCGATCCTCGGCGACGTGTGGGACTTCGTGTTTCGCGCCCACCGCCGCAACCTCGCCCTCCTGCGCGCACGCACCGCCGACCGGGAGGTACGGAGTCGGGCGGCCGACACGTTGGTGGTCGCGGGCGCGGGGCTCGCGTTGTTGGCGGCGCTGGCCGCGCCGGTGGTGGTGGTGATCGCGCTGGTGCGTGCGCTGCTGGGGTAGCTGCAGCGCGCCTCCAGGTAAGCGGGTGTCGGATGCGTGCGCCATCACGGCGAAACCGTCCGCCGGGTTCGCGCGGTGGTGGTACGCTTTCCAATCCCATGAGCTTTCTCTACGGGGATTCGACGCCGTCGACGCTGGACATCGACTACATCGCCTTCGTGCGGGACACGGTCGGGTTCTGCGTCGCGGTGCTAGAGGCCGATCAGCGCATCGCGCAGGGCATCGCGCGGACGCGCGCGCTCGACGCCGACGCGGTGACGGAGATCGACCGCCTCAAGAAGGTGGCCGCCATCGTGCCGCACGCGTTCGACAGCGTGGCCCTCGGCCCGGCGGAGTCGGCGTCCACGCGCTGCGTGGCGACCATCGTGCGCTCGGCGCTGGAGGTCGTCCGGCTCGAGACCTCCGCCATCCACGCCGCGCTCGACGGTGAGACAGCCCGCCGCGACGGCGAGGCCGCCCGCGAGCGCGAGGCGTGCGTCAAAGCGCTCGAGAAGCTGCTCATCGCGCACGACCTGCCCGACGCCAAGCGCGAGGTGCGCATCGCCCTCGTCGAGGGCAGTCACTACGCTGCGCGCGCCCGCATCTCGACCGAATTCGGTCTCGTCGCGGCCGTCGATCTCGACGTCCCGGCCGGCCATCTGTACGAGCGGGTGTTGCGGATCGATCGGCTGGTCGAGCGTCTCGACGTACAAGCGCCCGAGGTCGCCGGCTGGCTGCACAAAGAGGTCAAGCTGCGCACGCAGCACCTCGATCGCCACCACGTCACCGAGATCTCGATCGGCCCCGGCGGCGCCGGGGCGTTCAAGCTGCGTGCCCAGCCCGACGGCACCGGCCCCGGGTTCGACGTGATCGTGTCTCGCGAGGTGCCGCGCGTGCAGCTCGCCCGCATCGATCAGGGCGACGCCCCGCCCGAGCCCCCATTCGCCGCCGAGGACGCCGATGCCCGCAAGCTGCTCGGGCTTTGGGAAAAGCTGGCGGGCGGAGCCGTCCAGCTCACCCGTCACCGCAAGGCGCTGATCGAGGCCAAGCTCGACGGCGAGCCGGTGCAAGCGGCCTCCATGCCGACACGGGTGGTCGAGCGTCTGATCGCGACCGTCGCGCCTGTCGTTCAGGAGATCTCCGCCCGCTCGCAGTCCCCGGGCGAGCTCGTGCTGCGCCGGCTGCTCGGCGACGGCAAGCGCGAGGAGATCTTCCTGCCCAAGTCCGAGCTCAAAGCCAAGCTCGAGCCGCTCACCGAGAGCAACCGCAGGCTGTTCGACACGTTGTGGATCGAAGTGGCCGCGAGCGCGATCGCGTCGCCCGTCGTCAAGCCGTCGCCCGCGGTTCGGCCGGCGCCGGCGTCGGCGGCAGCGTCGCCGCTCGGGCCGGCGTCGCCGTTCGCGTCGGCGTCGGGGGCGGCGTCGCCGCTTGCGCCAGCGTCGGTGGCGCCGCTCGGGTCGGCGTCGTCGCCCTCGTCCGCTCCGTCGGGGGCGCCGCTCGGGTCGGCGTCGTCGCCGTTTGCGCCAGCGTCGGGGGCGCCGCTCGGGTCGGCGTCGTCGCCGTCGCCCGCGCCGTCGGTCGCGCCGCCGCCCGCGCCGCCGCCACCCGGCAAGCTCGCGGGGCCGCCCCCCGCGCCGATTTCGGTGACCGCGACGGCGGCGTCGCGCCTCGATCGCCTGGTACCCTCGGTCGGTCCGCTTCCTGCGGCGCCGCCGTCCACCCCTCCGCCCGCCGCGACCACCCCCATCAGCAGTCGCGTCACGCTGACTTATGGCGCGACGGGGCTCGCGACCACGGAGTCCATCGAACCGGCGCTCGCCGCCGCGGCCGAGGCTCACGCCGCGTCGACGGCCGCTGCGTCGCCGCCCACCCCGCCGGACGAGACCACGGCGCCGTCGATCGGCGAGAGCCAAGTCCCGTCGGCCGACGAGGCCACACCCCGCGAAGCGAGCGGAACCATCGAGTCACGCGGATCTTCGCAAGGCCTGCGCGGGCCGAACGCCTGAGCGAGCCCGTCACTGCCCTTGCTCTGGAACCGTTATCTGCTGCGGTTCGCGTTCGATGATGGGCCCGCCGCCGATCCCGAAGTGTGGCAGACGGCCGCCCGCTACTGGGAGGCGCGTGGGTATCGGTGCGGCTTCGGGGATGACGCGCGCCTGGTCGGCCGCCGCGGAAGCTGGCTCGGCCAGCTGTTCGGGATCGACATGCGGCGGCTCGGCTGTAACCTCACCGTCGAGCACGACGGCGAGCGGCGCTGGTCGGTCCAGCTCCTGCTGGAGGGCAAGTTCCAGTACCTGTCGGAGTGGAGCTTCGACGAGCTGGCGCTCGAGCAGATCCTATTTCGACGCGAGCTGCTCCGACTGCCGGCGACGACGCACCTCGAGCAGTACCGCGAGGCCGCCCAGCGCGCGGCGGTCATCGGCTCGGTCACGCTGACCCTGGGCGGACGCCGCGTGCCGAAGTTCTGGAAACAGGTGATCCGGCAGCTGGCGGCGCCCTGGGAGGCGCCCGCGATCGAACGGGTGGGCTGAGCTCCGCCGCGGCGAGCGACGATCTATCGATCCAGCGGCGGACGTCCACCGCCCGCGAGGTAGCGCCGGTAGTCCGCGAGGATGGTTGGATGATCGAAGGCGATCTCGGGCGGTAACGCGTCGAGCGCGAACACCTTCGCCGCCGCCGCGTCGTCACCGCCCTCGGGCTTCCCGCGCGCCGATGCGATGAACACCGTGCTGATCGTGAACAGCCCCCGTGGATCGCGCTTGGGATCGGAGTAGACGCCCAGCAGCTCGCGCAGCTCGACTTCGAGCGCGGTCTCCTCCTTGGCCTCCCGGCGTGCCGCCTCGGCGACGCTCTCACCGCGGTCGACGAACCCGCCCGGCAGCGCCCACCCGAGCGGCGGATGGCGGCGCCGGACCAGCACGATGCCGCCGTCGATCTCGATGATCACGTCGACGGTGGCGAGCGGGGTCTCGGGCGGGCCGTGGCTCATGCTGCCGAGAACATAGGTCAGGCCATCTCGGCGCGTCAGGTCTTCGTCAGTTCCGCGCGACCGCGGCCAGCTGCATCGCCTTCAGCACAGCGATGCGGGGACGGATGGCGTCGAGGAAGGCGGCGCGGTCGGGGACGGGGGCATCGCGGTTGACGGCCAGCTTGGAGGGATCGACGAACGCGCCGTTCTTGGTCACCGAGAAGTGCAGGTGCGGGCCGGTGGACAGGCCGGTCGTGCCCACGAAGCCGATGACGTCCTTCTGCCTCACCTGCAGCCCGGCGTGCATGCCGCGCGCGAAGCGAGATAGGTGGTAGTAGCGGGTATTGAGCCCGTTCGTGTGCGAGATGACGACGGTGTTGCCGGAGCCGCGCTTCATGCCAGCCTCCACCACCTTGCCGCTCGCGGATGCCCAGACCGGGGTGCCGACCGGCGCCGCATAGTCGATGCCGAGGTGGGCGCGCTCGACGTGCAGGATGGGGTGGAGGCGCCTGCGGTCGAACTTCGAGCTGATGCGCACGAACCGGAGCGGCGTCTTGAGCATCGTCTTCGAGATCGCCTACGTGCCGGCCTTGCCGCCGTATTCGGCGGCCAGCAGCCGCCCGTATTTGTAGAACTGCCCCGACAGGTACTGCTTTTCGACCACCACCTTCCAGTGATCGCCGGGGTGGGTGTCGACGTAGAAGTTCACGTCCCAGGCGAACAGCTCGACCAGCAGGCCTACGAGCGCGGTGGACTCGCCGCTCTTCTGCACCGACTCGTAGAGCGACGAATCGACCACACCGCCGATCTCGGCGGTCTTGATCTCGACCTCCGACGCCAACCGGCGCGCGGTCCATTGACCGCCGTCGTCCGATTTCTCGACCACGAAGCGCAAGACGGCGGTGGGCTGGTACTCGAACGTTTCGGGGGTGCCGTCGTCGCCGGTGCGCACGAAGTACTTCTGCCCACCGCGGATGCTGCGCGGGTCGACGAGCTTGGCCAACGCGGCGACGATCTGAGGAGCGGCGGCGCCGAAGCCCTCGCGCGCGAGCACCTGTCCCAGCGTGTCGGCCTG
>WNGA01005722.1_pt1 | contig 22242 bp, 14 predicted proteins | sample 5400061 | NCBI WGS metagenome assembly WNGA01 (sample SAMN13153366, study PRJNA577476) | soil metagenome | isolation source: 100 cm soil or saprolite under grassland replicate 2 | place: USA:California | collected 2016-06-15
GAGGCACAGGTGCGCCAGGAGACGCAGGTGTGGCACCCGGGTTGTTCGGGTTCACACAATCGACGCCAAGCTGGCCGAATCCATTCACAGTAACTTGACAAACGGTGACGCCGTTCCAGACCTGGGCGTTCGTGGCGATGCCGTTGATAAAGCAGGCAGCGGTACCCGAAAAGGTGCTGCCGATGCGTATCACGCCGGATTCGTCCCCAGGTGAGGCTCCTGTGTTGTCGAGGGTACCAGCGGTATCGCCGATGTAAATGTTCTCGAAGCCAGTGGTCAGGTTTTGTCCTGCGTCGAAGCCCACGGCCGTGTTGAAAACAGAGTCGGCATTGTTCAGTGCTGAGTCACCGATCGCTACGTTGAAAGAGCCAACGACGTTGCTTGACAGCGCGAGAGAACCCATGGCCTCGTTTTGAATGCCAGAGAAGTTGTTAACGAGCGCCGAGGCACCGACTGCGTTGTTATCGGAGCCGGTGGTGTTTTTATGGAGCGCAGCAAAACCAGTGGCCGTGTTGTTGTCGGCATCGTTGAAATAGAGCGCTCCATAACCGTTGGCCGTGTTGTTGTTACCGTCCGTGTTGTGCGCGAGCGAATAACCGCCAGTGGCACTATTGAAAAACCCGCTGGTGTTGCTAAAGAGCGATAAAACGCCAGTGGCGGTGTTGAAGCCGCCATTTGTATCGCTATTCAAGGCTCGGAGACCGGTCGCTGTATTTTGGTTGCCGGCAGTGAGGTGGTTAAGCGCCTCGAAACCAGTGCCTGTGTTCCAGATCCCAGTGGTGCGGCTGACGAGTACCCCAATACCTTCCCCATTGTTGGCGCCGGGTATGTTACCGTCCGTGTCGGGACCCACCGCTTGCGCCATCGGTGCAAGCCCAAAGCAGGCGAGCAGGAACGGGATAAGAAGGAGTGCACATGTGCATTTAAGATTAATCGACTGGTTCATATAAACTAACCTTTCTGTTCTCTCGGCGGTTAAACCTGCGATCGCAGTTCTGGAAAGCCAAGAGTCTTACCGAGAGAATTTGGCCGTTGGCTAATCCAGCTGTCTTTTGTGCGCCGAGGCTTTCAAGAATCGCGCTGCCTGTCAAGCCATCTGGTATGAGACTTCGTCTCACGTTGAAGCGTTAAAGCACTAAGTGGCAGTCTGCTGCTCGCGAAAGCTCTCAAACTGGTTTCAAAAGTCGGCTCAGGTTTCGTAATCGTGCTCATGATCGGCTCTTGAGAATTTCGATCATGATCATAAGCACGAGAAAGAGAGAACAAGCGACTGATGAAACCACTTGCGAAGTTCGGAGTCTCAGTCGCAAACAATTCACAATTCACCAATCACGATTCGCGCCTTAATTTTCCTTCATTCGCGATCCATTTAATGAAAGCACCTGACCACCCAACTCTGCGCAGTGCGCGCGTGCGTCGTTGGCTTGGTCATCTTTGGCGCGAATGGACGATCGAAACCCGGCGGCCGATTGTCCCAGCTTTTGCCAAACCGGAGCCTTCGAAGTGGAATGATGCACAAGTAACGGCGGCCTGGATCGGTCACGCGACTGTGCTCATCAATTTTTTCGGCGTAAAGATTCTCACCGACCCCGTCCTGTTCCCACGCATCGGGATTCGATTGCCGGGATTCACCATCGGCCCCAAACGATTGACCGCGCCCGCGCTCGAATTCCACGAACTGCCAAGGATCGACATTGTCCTTCTGTCGCACGCGCACTTTGATCATTTAGATCTGCGAACGCTCCGTCACTTTGACGAGAACACGAGTGTGATTACTGCTCCAGACACGCGAGACTTGTTAAGATGGACGCGTCTTCGCGACATCACAGAGGTTCGTTGGGGCGAACGCAAAACACTTAAGACGCCACTAGGCGACATCGACATCATCGCCTTCCGCGTTAACCACTGGGGCGCGCGGAAGCAACGCGACACTTACCGCGGTTACAACGGCTATCTTTTGGAGCGGAATGGGCGACGCATTCTTTTCGCAGGAGACACAGCCCACACGAATAGTTTTGCCGAATTGCGTGAGCGCGGCCCCATCGATCTCGCGATCATGTCGATCGCTGCTTACAATCCCTGGATTCGATCGCATTGCACGCCTGAGCAGGCGATCGAGATGGCGAACGCCGCTGGCGCGCGATTCATCATGCCGGTCCATCAACAAACTTTCCGGCTCAGCTTCGAACCATTGCGCGAACCAATCGAACGGTTCGAAGCAGCACTCAAACAAACTCCCGAACGGATTGCCATTCGCGAAATCGGCGAGACTTTCGTCCTGCCGTGATCCTTCAATGGTAGGGCGTCCGGCAGCTGCCGGCCCGGGCGCGTCGAAGGAACGCGAATTAATTTCGATCATGAGCAAGAGCACGAGCACGAGTAAGAGTTGTCCCTCGCGCGCTGTTGCCAGGACCTTGGCACGATGCAATGTTTGCGCCGCTCCGCGCCGACGTAGCTCAGCTGGTAGAGCAGCGGTTTCGTAAACCGCAGGTCACGGGTTCGAATCCCGTCGTCGGCTGTCTCGATTGCGGGATTGCAGATTGCGGATTGCCTGACTTCGATATTGAATATTGGATGCCTGCTGCGCCGTAGCCTTGCGAAGGCGGGTTGAGCGTTGAGTGTTGGGAGTTTAATAGAAGCAATCGGGAAGCCTTAACCATGCCCACTTCAACTCGCTCCGTCTCGATTATCGTTCCCTCTCTGAACGAGGAGGAAAATATCGCGCCGCTCGTCTCGCAAATTATCGCAAGCGCTGTTCCTTTCCGCGAAATTTTATTCGTGGACGATCATTCCACTGACGCCACACGCGATATGGTTCGCGCTCTTGTCCGGCGGCTGCCGGATCAGTCCGTCCGCTTGATCGAGCAGGACTGCGCAGACCTCGGATTAGCGGGCGCGATCATGCTGGGTGCGCGGGCTGCGCAGGGGAAAATTGTTGTTGTGATGGACGCGGACCTGAGTCATCCGCCCGAGCGAATCAACGATTTGCTGGCCCCGTTGTTCGCCGGCGCGGCAGACATGGTGATCGGCAGCCGCTACGTAAAAGGCGGATCGACACCAGGTTGGCCGCTGTGGCGGCGAATAGTATCGCGAGTGGGCGCGGCGCTCGCGTATCCGCTCACGGGCGTGCACGATTCCATGTGTGGCTTCTTTGCCATCCCGCGTTCGCGTTTACTGGAACTCGCGCCACCCGCCACCGGTTTCAAAATTGCTTTCGAAACCATTGTGCATGGCGGTCGCACGCTGCGCGTTCGTGAAATTCCGATCGCTTTTCGTGATCGCGTCCGCGGGAAATCGAAGATGTCGTTCGGGGTTGCGCTCCAATTTTTGCTCCGATGGTCGCGTGCGATGCTTCGTCATTTCGTCCGCGGATCGCATCGCTCTGAGCACACTGCAGGGTCGATAATAACCAATGTGCCAATTGATCCCGAAAGTTTTCGGGGTTAATCGTCCGCTTGCACCTGGCGGCTCTGTCGTTTGCAGCGCAATAGCTCGACCGCGAGAGCGAGAAAAAGTAGTAGCGTGGCGAAAAATGTATTCCCGTAGAGCTGCGCTCCACGCGGAAATGGCAAAGCAAGAGCGAGGATCGCCACCGCCGGCACGGTCCACCAAAGAAGCGCCACTCCTTTTCCTGCGAGCACCCGTTGCGTTATTATTGCAAACGGCAGCATGAGCCAGGAAAAGAAATAGCCAAACGAAAGCGGTGTGATCATCAGCATAATCAACAACAGAAGTGCGAATTCGATGGCATCGCTTTCCGCCGTGCGCATACCGCGCTGAGGCATCACTGCAATAAACAAGATGCCCAACGCCAGTGCGACACTGATGATGATCGCGTTGACGGTGCGAAATCTAAGGTCGGCCAGGTTAACGTAGATTGGCGTATGCGCTGCAGAGGCGGCATCGGCATCCACATGTCGAAGCAGGCGATTACCGACACCAACAAGAGATTGATTTTTCCAGGTATAGCTGCGCATCGGCCGCTGGGCCACGGCACCCGCATCGTATTTTAACATCCCGCTGCTCCACTTCTCGAGGTCGCGCCACGCCCGTTCAAATCCGCGGAACGGCGCCGGTAAAATGAGAAGTAAGAACGTTAGCGTCACGACAACGCTGAGTGCCGCTTTCCAGTAGCGCCGGTAAATTAGATAAATAATCGCGATCACTGGAAAAGCTTTGATCGCGGCGGCGAGTGCAATCAGCGCACCGGCGGAGACTTCCTGTTTCGCGCGCAGCGCAGCAAAAGCGCCAAGCATCAGCGCGAGCAAGACCAGACTCGGCTGGCCAAGGTGATAACTGGACCAGATATAAACGATCACCAGCAGGCTGGGAATCAGATATAGCCATACGTTGTTCATAAAGCGGTGGCCGTTGGCGAGAATCGCTGCCAGCCGGGCGCTGGAAAACCAGGCTGCCGAGTTGATCGCGACCAGCAAAAGAATTAATCCCGCTTGCCCCAGCAAACTGGCGCTCGCCAGAAAAAGCGCACATGATGGCGGATACATGAAATCGTACTTTCCGGAGCGCAGGAAAAATATTTCATCACCGGCGAGCAGGTGTTTGCCTGTGTCGTACCACAGTTTGTAATCCATGATGCTGCGGCCACGGAGGCAGTGCAGGAGCGGCACGGCCGAAAAGGCGATCGCCGTGACGATGAAGATCGATAACAGAGCGCGAAACCCGGTCGGGCTATTTAATCGACGATTGAGCGCCGCCCAATTTGTCTTTAGGGCTGAATCCCTCACGCGTTCTGCCGGATCGCAGCGATCGGCGGACGCGCTTTATGCCAGTCCGTGGTCTGCTCGTAGGCGTGCGCGATTTGCAAAATGCGCGCTTCATCCAGCGCTTTGCCTAACAATTGCAAACCGATGGGCAGGCGCTGCCCATCGGCGTCAGCAAAACCGCACGGCACGCTGATTCCGCAAATTCCGGCGAGATTCGCGGGACTGGTGAAAATGTCGGCGAGATACATTTGCAACGGATCCGCTGTACGTTCGCCAAACTTAAACGCTGGCACCGGCGACGTCGGCGAAATCAATGCATCGACTTTCTCGAACGCCTTTGCAAAATCCTGGCGGATTAATTCGCGCACTTTTTGCGCACGCAGATAATAAGCGTCGTAATAACCGGAGCTCAAAACATAAGTGCCGAGAATAATGCGGCGTTTTACTTCCAGGCCAAAACCTTCTTCTCGCGTTCGGCCATAATGATCGAGCAAATCCTTTGGATTTGCCGCTCGATATCCGTAACGCACACCATCAAAGCGCGCCAGGTTCGCCGAAGCCTCCGCCGTAGCCAGAATGTAATAAACTGCCACCGCATAATTGGTATGCGGCAGGGAGACATCGACGATCTCCGCGCCTAACGAATTCAGATGTTTCACGGCCGCATTGATTGCGGCTTTGACCTGAGGATCGGTCCCTTCGATCATGTATTCCTTCGCCAGGCCTAACCGCACGCCGCGCAAATCTTTTCCCAGCCGTGCGGTATAATCAGGCACCGGATCGTCCAAAGAGGTAGTTTCTTGCGGGTCGTGCCCGGCGATCGCGTTCATAATCAGCGCTGAATCCCGCACCGTTTTTGTTAACGGACCAACTTGGTCCAGCGACGACGCGAACGCGACGACGCCGAAGCGCGAAACACGGCCGTATGTCGGTTTCAGACCGACAACACCCGAGAGCGCGGCTGGTTGCCGAATCGATCCACCAGTCTCCGTCCCGAGTGCCCCGAAAGCCTCATCGGCAGCAACGGCCGCGGCCGAACCGCCGCTGGAACCGCCCGGCACGCGCGACAAGTCCCACGGATTGCGCGTCAATTTCATGGCGGAATTTTCCGTCGATGAACCCATGGCGAACTCGTCCATATTGGTTGTGCCAAACGGAATTGCGCCTGCGACGCGCAATTTTTCAATGACGGTCGCGTCGTAAGGCGCCCGATAACCATGCAAAATCTTTGACGCGCAGGTGCAAGGCTCACCCGCGATGCTGATGATGTCTTTGATCGCGATCGGTACGCCGCCCAGCGGAAGATCGACATTCACTGCTTCGGCTTGCTTTGCCGCAGCTTCAAAATCGAGCGAGAGATAGGCGCCGATTTTTCCATCGACATCTTCAATGCGCGCTCGCAAAGCATCGATTACTTCGCGCGCCGAGACTTCCCGGCGCCGCAAAAGGGATTGGAGATCGGCGATGTTCAGCGCCGGCAGATCTGTCCCCGTCATTCCACCACTTTCGTGACGATGAAGAGGCCATTCGCCTGGCGGGGCGCGTTGCTCAATGCTTGCTCTGCCGTAAACCAATCGCGCGGGGTGTCTTCCCGGAAAACGTTGAAAATTGGGAGCGCATGCGCCGCAGGTTGCACATGGCTCACATCAACTTCAGTTAGTTGTTCAACGTATTTCAACACATCGCCGAGCTGCTTCTGGAAAAGCTCTGTCTCCGCGTCGGTCAGATTTAGCCGCGCCAGCCTGGCCACGTACGCGACATCGAGGTCGGAAGTTTTCCCCATCGTTGTCAATCAACCCCGAAAGCTTTCGGGGTCAAAAATGCAGATGGCTCATCAGCCAGATGACCACCATAGCAATCGCGATTGCCAGAACCAGAAACAGCAACTGCCCCTCTCGTCGCTCTTTGCGAAGTGGACGTCGCCGCGACGTGCTCTTGCCGTCATTCCTGTAACGTTTGTCTTGCGCGATCGACGCATTCAGCCGGCTGTCGCGCGCGATCGTGCGTATACGCAGCTTCTCCTCCTCTTGCCGCCGCCTGGCGACCCGAGGCGCGTCTGCGATCATGCGCTCCAATTTTTCGAGTCCATCGCGCAACTCTGCTTCCCGGCGGGCCAGCTCCTCCCGCCGTTGCCGAAACGGCGTAACCGATCCGGACGAACGACGAAACATCACGATCCCCGGCTGGCCAGCCAGAAGAAAATCGCAAGGGCAGTCAGGCCCAAAATGATCAGGGGCAAACTGAACGCGAAGCCGATTTGCATCCACTGGACAAAAGAGCGGCCGCCATTGAGCTCGTAAGAGCCCGGTCCAACCTCCGGCAATGAGACGTCGCCGGCGTTTTCTTCAGTGACTTGCAGGCGGCTGCGCTGCTGGCTGAATTCCGTGCGCGCGTCTTCCACTGTACTCAGAGCCCGGCTCAGTTCCTTGTGCAGATCGGTCGGGTTCCAGCCTCTTGGATCGATGGCCTCGATCAATTCCAGATGCTGGCCGAAACTTTCCCGGGTCGATCGAATCTGCTCAAGCCGTTTTTGCGCATTATACGCTTCGCGCTCCAGCACAACGAGCGAGCGTGTGAGCTTGTCGGTCATTTCCGCACGGCCGCGTTCCAATTCTTCCTGACGGCGGCTCAGTTCTTCGAGCTCGCGTTTTTGTTTTTCGATTTGTTCCTGCTGGCGCTTGAGCTGGACCAGTTGTTCCTGCGCTTTTTGAACTTGCGAGTCCAGCTGCTCGGTAGAAAGCGCGTCGTCCTCGCTCAATTCCAGCATCTGTTCACTCGGTCGAATTTTCTCTGCCATGACAAATCGTGGTGGGCCATCCAATCTTGCTGTAGCGCCATATTAAATGGCTGACTTGAGAATTCCAGATATTTCCAAAAGGAAATTTTCACTGTAGCAGCCTCGTGAGCGGCGCTCGAATTAGCGGGAAAAATGTGCCGCTCATAGAACGCCGCTACAAAATTTGAATCAGCGCGCTGGCGTCATCTCGACGAGCGCCCGGAACACAGCCATCTTGGCTGTGCGGCAAGCAGGCTTCCAGCCTGCGTGTTTCTTTCAAAACGACAGGCAGGATGCCCCGTCGGCCGCACAGGCTAGAAGCCTGTGTTCCTACCGTCCTGGCATCATTTCCAGCAGTGCGCCTTTGAAATATTCCGATTCCGGCAAGGTCGGAAGGACCGGATGATCGGGCGCCTGTTCGAAACGGCGAAGCCGGCGAGCTGAGCGCCGTGCGTCCACGAGCGCATCGGCGATCATCTGCGCGAAGGCATCTTCACTGACGTGATGCGAGCATGAAAAAGTCGCCAGAACACCATCGCGCGACAGCAATTTAAAGACGCGAACATGGAGCTCGTGATAACCGCGCATCGCGTCGCGGAGGCCACCCTTCGTCCGGGTGAATGACGGCGGATCAAGAACGATCAAATCGTATTGCGCCTGCGCTTTCTCGGCGGCGCGCAGGAATTGAAAAACATCCTGCTCAATCCATTTCACTTTCAGATTATTTCGCGCCGCATTTCCTTTCGCCGCGGCGATGTTCGCTGAATTTTCTTCCACACCCGTCACTTCCGCCGCTCCGGCGCGTGCACAAGCCAATGCGAATGCTCCCTGGTTTGCGAAGCAATCGAGCATGCGTCGCCCTCCTGCATATCGCGCGACGATTTCATAGTTCTGTCTTTGATCGAGATAAAACCCGGTCTTTTGCCCATGCAAAAGATCGACTTCGAACTTTAAGTCGCCGATTTCGATTTCGACCGGCGAAGGAGTATCTCCGCGCAAAACGCCGCCGTGCAATTCAAGCCCTTCTGCACGACGAACCGGCGCATCATTACGCTCGATGATAGATTGTAGGGCAGGCGCTTCGCCTGCCTCCACCGTGTCTCCCGCAAGCGAAGCGCTCGCCCTACAAAAAAGATTCTCCAGCGCGTTAGCGATCAAATCTTTTCGCATGTCCATGCCGAGCGTGAGCGTTTGCAAAACAAAATAATCGCCGTACCGATCGATGATTACCCCTGGGAGTCCGTCGCTCTCGCTCCAGACGACGCGACAAAGCTTTGGATCCACATCTCGCCGCAGACGGTATTCCGCCGCTTGCGCAATTCGCCGTTTGAAGAAATCCAGGTCGAGGTCCTGTTTTCGCCGCGAGAAACGGCGCGCCACGATTTGCGATTTCGAATTATAAATCGCGCTGCCGATCAAATGATCCTTGCCGTCTTTGAGCGAGATGACATCGCCATCCGCCGGTTTCCCGAAAACTTTCAGCACTTCACTGGAGAATACCCAGTCGTGGCCGTGCAAGATTCGCGCGCGCGGTTTAACGACAATTCCAGCCATGGATTGCGCAACGTCGAACGTCCAACGCTCGACGTCCAACGCTCAACGAATGCAATTATTCGACGTTGAAAGTTGAGCGTTGAGCGTTGAGCGTTTTCGCATGGAAATCGCTCCTCAATCCTCAATTGACCTACCCGGCATAAAAAAATTGCGCAGCGGAAAAGTGCGCGAAGTTTTTCATCTCGGCGAGACGCTCCTCTTCGTCGCGACCGATCGGCTTTCGGCTTTTGATGTGGTTTTGCCCGACCCGATTCCGCACAAGGGCGCAGTCTTGAATCAACTCTCGGCGTTCTGGTTCAAGCGTTTCGATAGGGCTTCTCCTGAGCGCAGTCGAACGATCGACAATCACTTCGTCACGGCGAAGTTCGACGAGTTCCCGCAAGAACTACACGCATTTCGCGACCAACTCGCCGGGCGCTCGATGATCGTGCGCAAAACAAAACCGCTACCCGTGGAATGTGTCGTGCGCGGTTATCTGGCCGGCTCGGGGTGGAACGAGTATCAGGAATCTCAGAGCGTTTGCGGCATTAAATTGCCGCCGGGCTTGCAACTCGCGTCGCAATTGCCGGAGCCAATTTTTACTCCGGCGACAAAGAGCGATACCGGACACGATCTCAACATCGATATGAATGCGTGTCGCCAAATTTTGGGCAATGAAATGGCGGAGCGCGTTCGCGACTTGAGTTTAAAAATTTATGCGGAGGGGCGCGATCATGCCGCACAGCGCGGGATCATTGTCGCGGACACGAAATTCGAGTTTGGCGTTGTCGATGGAAGATTGCTCCTGATCGACGAATGCCTCACGCCCGACTCATCTCGGTTCTGGCCGAAAGATCAATACGTCCTCGGGAAAAGTCCGCCTAGCTTCGACAAACAATTCGTGCGCGATTATCTGGAGACTCTTGCTTGGGACAAAACGCCGCCCGCGCCGTCGCTGCCGCAAGATGTGATTGCGAAAACATCGGCCAAATACGTGGAAGCATTCGAGCGGTTGACCGGCGAGAAATTGAAATAACACGCGTGTCATTCCGAGCAAAGCGAGGAACCTCTCACAGGGTCGTGGAGCATGCTTTCTACTCAGCCTGGCATAAGCTTCGTGGGCGGGGTCCCTCGTCGTCTGCGCGACTCGGGATGACACCCGTTGTATTATTTTCGCAGCAAATCGCTCACTAGGGAGCGTTCTTCTTTCAGTTCGGCCACCGATTTGTCGATTTTGTCCCGGCTGAATTCATTGATCGAAAGATTTTGCACGATTTCCCAGTTCCCGCCGCGAACGCGAACTGGGAATGACGAGATCAGATTTTTCTCGACATCGTAACTTCCATCGGAACAAATGGCGACGCTGTGCCAATCGTCGCGTGGCGTGTCGTTCGTCAAAAAACGCACGGTATCGACGATTGCATTGGCAGCGGAGCCCGCTGACGACAAACCACGTGCCTTGATCACCGCCGCGCCGCGCTGCTGCACGTTCGAAATAAATTCCTCCTTCAACCATTTCTCATCGCCGATGACTTCGTTTGCCGGTCGACTGTCGATCCTGACATTGTAAAAATCCGGATACTGTGTCGCCGAATGATTGCCCCAGATCGTCATGTTTGTGACTTTTGTGACGTCCATCCCGGCCTTGTGCGCGAGCTGGGCACGTGCCCGGTTTTCATCCAGCCGGGTCATGGCGAACCACCGATCGCGCGGAATTTCTTTTGCGTTATTCATCGCGATCAGACAATTCGTGTTGCACGGGTTTCCGATCACGAGTACGCGCACATCAGCGGCGGCATTTTTTTCGATGGCCTGACCTTGTCCGATGAAGATCTTGCCGTTGATGCCTAACAAATCCTTGCGCTCCATTCCAGCTTTGCGCGGAACGCTGCCAACGAGCAGTGCCCAGTTGATGTCGCGAAATCCTTCATCGAGATCGGCCGTCGGCACAACCGATTCGAGCAGTGGAAAAGCGCAATCGTGCAATTCCATCACCACGCCGTCGAGCGCACCGAGCGCATTCGGAATCTCAATCAGCTGCAGCGTGAGCGGCTGGTCCGGCCCGAACATTTCCCCGGAGGCGATGCGAAACACAAGCGAGTAACCAATCTGCCCGGCTGCGCCGGTTACAGCGACTTTAAGCGGCGATTTCATATTTATTCTTTAGCCACAGATTGACACAGATGAAACACAGATTTTGCCGTACGAAAAGTGACCAATCGGAAACCATTCCGAATCTGTGAAAATCTGTGTTCATCTGTGGCTAAGTTCTGCCGGTTTTTTCCAGCAGTGCGTGAATCAACCGCATTTGTGCTTGCGTTTTTCGACTCGATCGAAGTTGTACAACGCTCCGTTGCATTCGACGCGTCCAATTCGAACTTGCTGTCGTGCCGGGGACGTTAAACCGATATTTCCGCGCCAGCAGATCGGTGATCATGACGATGGCGATCCACGCCTCGCTTTTGAAAAGCGCTTCCATGACGGCCGGATAAAAATCTTTTTCAAAATCGACTTTATCGAAGTTTGGATCGAGGCCAGCGAAGAGGGCGATTTTCGCCAAATCGAATCTCGATTGCTCCGAGGTAGCTGTTGACCCCTCGAAAGCTTCCTCCCATAAAGCCCGAATCGGCTTGTGATCGTGCGTCGCATAACTTGCAACGGAGAGCCGTTCATATTTGTCTCCAGGCGTGACCTGTTCATCACGCACTTCCCACTGCGGAATTTTAAATCCGGCAACGCCAAGTGACTGTAGGTGTGGCCGCACGTAATTGGGTACGGCGCCAAGATCTTCGCCGATCACTCGCGTGGCGCCTGCTTCTTCCAGAACAACGCGCAGATATTCTTCGCCATCGCGTTTATTCGCCTCGCAGTTCTCGGTCGTGTCGTCGTCACGCGGCACGAAATGCGGGGCGCGACCGCCGGTTTGCTCAAACATCTGGGCCCAATCGAGCGGGAGAAATTGTTTGTTCTTCCGTGGCCGCCACGGGAAAGCGTAAATGCGATAAAATCCGAGAACGTGATCGATGCGAAAGAGATGAAAAATGCAGCGGACTGCGCGCACACGCTCGCGCCACCAATCAAAATTGTTCGCGCGCATCCTGTCCCAGTCATAGAGCGGAATGCCCCAGTTTTGTCCCCATTTTTGCGTGAACTCGTCGTCTTTGAAGTAAGGTTCGGGCGGCGCGCCGCCGGCCCAATCGAGCACGAATTCATCTGGCCGCGCGAAAACATCGGCACTGTGATAGCTGATGCCAAAGGGAATATCGCCCATCAGCGCGACGCCGCGTTGTTCAGCGTATGATTTGATCTCGCGCCACTGCTGATACGCGATCCATTGAACATAGCAGAAGAAATTCTGGCGATCCGTTATCGCTGCTTGCCGGTCTTGTGGCAGATCGCGCAGCCAACCGCGTGATTTTTCCATTGATTGATGATGGGCCGGCCATCGGTTCCATGCGGCGCTATCGCCATTCTCTTCCATCAGGACCCGGAAGAATGCGTAATCGCGTAGCCACCCGCCTTCTTCGTCGCAGAAGTTTCGAAAATCACCCTGTCGATCTTCGCTCGCGCGAGCAGAGAAATTTGCGAACGCTTTTTTCAGCATGCGCCGCTTTAGTTTTTTGACTTGGCGGTACTTCACCCCGCCAAGACGGAGGCCATGAAGATCGACATCGGCAACTAAAGCATCAAAGTCTTCACGCGTTAAATCTTGCGGCGAGTGTGGCGCAAGGTGGAGCGTGGTTGGCTCGATCGCCATCGCGCTGATCGCATTGTATGGACTGTTGTCGGCTCCGATCTCATTGATAGGCAGCAGTTGGACAAGCTTGAATCCAATTCCGGCAGCCCAATCAATAAACTCCCGCAGCGCGCCGATATCGCCGATTCCAAGATCGTCTTCGCCGCGCAGCGCAAATAGTGGCACAAGCACCCCGGCAATTCGCTTTTCCGGCGAAATTTTCATCATTTCTCTTCAGCCGCAGATAAACACAGATGAAACACAGATTCAGAAAATGAGGCGTTTATACTCGACCTTGTACCGGCCGAAATTGAGCAAGATGCCGACCTTTAATCCGGTGGCCTTGAGTACATTCAGCAGCTGAGCTTCATCCCGCTTATCATATTGCGGCGCGATTTTGACTTCGATCAATACCGCATCGTTAACAATCATGTCGCCATCGTACTCACCGACGACTACTTCCTTGTAACGAACCGTTGTTCTCTTTTCCAACTCTGCGCTGAAACCGCGCCGTAACAGCTCGACTTGAAGCGCCCGTTGATACACGCGGTGCAGAAAACCGTAACCTGGCTGATTGTGAACTTCGAAAGCAGATCCAATGATTGCCTCCGTAATTTCCTTATGTGGAAATGGAGTCTCGTCCTGAGGTTCGAATTCGAGCATCCTTTATCTGTGAAAATCTGTGTTCATCTGTGGCCAAAAAGTTCACCCCTTTTTCACTTGCCAGTCCTCTAGGAGTGCGCTCGGGATTTCTTGCAGAAAACGCGATGGGCGCTGAAAAACATCGCCGTAGCCTCCGCTTAACCGCATGTGCGGAAAGGTGAGATAGAGTTCGTCGCGCGCGCGCGTGATGGCGACATAAAACAAACGCCGCTCTTCTTCGAGCGCATCGCGCGTGTCGAGCGAACGGCTGCTCGGAAACATCCCGTCAGTCAACCAGATCACGAACACTGTGTGAAACTCGAGACCTTTGGCCTGGTGCACTGTGGAAAGGTTGACCGCCTCTTTGTCGCCAGTTTGGTTTGGCGCGGCTTCGGCATCGACATTGCTGATGAGCGCCAATTGCGAAAGAAACTCGTGGACGTCCTTAAACTGGCGGGCAAACACCGCGAGCTGGTCCAGGTCCTCGCGCCGGAGTTCGTAGTTTGTGAAATTCACCTTCGCATAGTCGTCGTAGATTGCTTCGACGACGGACCTGATCATGTCCGATGGCGAGTTTGGTTGCCCGCCTGGGGCGATTTCATCCAGCGTGTGGGCGAGTTGCGTCCACGATTTCTTTGATTTCGCAGGAACATTCATTGCCAGCAGACGTTCGCCAAAGTTGTAGTCCCGACTCGTCGGGATGACTCCGGCTGGCGCTGACGTTGCTTCAGAACCGGGATCACCGATCCCGGCGACAGCCAGGCCGTCTTCCCATGCGCGCCAAAGGTTTTCCGCAGTCCGATTGCCAATGCCTTGTAGTAATTTCACCATGCGCTTGAATGCGACTTCGTCACGCGGATTTGCCACGAAGCGAATAAACGCGGTGACATCTTTGATGTGGGCCTGCTCGAAAAACCGGACACCGCTCGTGATTTGATACGGAATTCCGCGGCGCGAAAGCTCCAGTTGCAATTCAATGGCGTGATAATGCGCGCGATAAAGCACGGCGATTTGGCGCAGATCGACATTTTCATCGCGCAATTCGAGGATGCGTTGCGCGACGAATTGTGCCTGCTCAGCGCCATCATTAAGCGCGACAAGCGCCGGCTTCGCGGCGTTTGATTCGCGCGTCGCGCTCAAGTGCTTGCGAAACTGCCGAACATTGGCCTCGATCGCCGCGTTCGCGACTTCGAGAATTTCCGGGACGCTACGATAATTCATCTCGATCTTAAATACGTGGGCGTCCGGATAACGCTTCGGAAATTCGAGAATGTTCTGGAAATTCGCGCCGCGCCACGAGTAGATCGACTGCGCGTCGTCGCCCACCACCATCACGTTTCTGTGATCCAGCGCCAGCAGATCAACGAGGTCAGCCTGGATTTTGTTCGTGTCCTGATATTCATCAACAAGGATGAACTGAAATTGCCGCCGATAAAATGCGGCGATGCCTTCGTGTTGCTGTAACATCGACAATGTCTTTTCGAGCAGGTCATCGAAATCCAACGAATTGGTTGCCTTCTTCCTCTTCTCGTAGCGGTCGTGGACGTCCTGGATCTTCTCGAGCAACGACAGGAAATACGGGAATTTTTCGGCGAGCAATTCTTCCATCGATGTCTCTGTATTGACGACGAAGCTAAAGATTTCAGCGAGCACATCGCCCTTCGGGAAGCGGATTTCTTTCGGATCAATTCCAGCTCCTGCTACCACAGTGTTGATTAAATCCTTTTGATCTTCGCGATCCATGATCGTGAACCCGCTCGAATAACCGAGCGCGCTCCCGTGACGTCGCAGCATCCGATTTCCCACTGAGTGAAACGTGCCACCCCAAAGTCCGCTCGCATCAACCGGCAGTAAATTCGCGACGCGATCGAGCATTTGCCGCGCCGCTTTATTCGTGAACGTGAGCAGCAAAATATTTCGCGGATCGATTCCGTTTTCGAGCAAGTACGCAACCCGGTAGGTGAGTGTGCGCGTTTTGCCACTGCCCGCACCCGCGATGACGAGCAGCGGACCCGGCGGCGCGGTCACTGCCGCGAACTGCTGCTCATTTAGCTCGGCCGCGTAATCGATATGGATCGATGTCGATGTAGGCGCGCGTTGAAGCGTGTATTGGCGGGACATGGAGCGTTACGCTGCTGTCACGCCAACATGTGTTCAAGTGCCGATTAAAGACTATTGCACCGTGATCGCGGACGAAACTGATCGGCCATGATCGTCCAGCGCGGTCAATTCGTATCGACCTGCCGATGCCTTCCATGAAATTACTTCTTGCGGCGGAGCCTTGCCGATAAAGGTCTTACCCGCGAACCAGTAAATTTCGCGCACATCCGCATCCGTCTTGGCGCGCAGGGGGATCGTGGTTGACGACGCGAAAAGGAATCCACCGGCAGGAGAAATAATTTGCGGCGGATTTCCGATGCGCGCTGCCAGGTCGGACTCCGTTCCAGGCAAGAACGGCGGTGGCGGCCGGCGTGGCAAGCCTGCGCGCTCAAAAAGTCTCAGCAGATCGCTCGGCCAGAATTCGTAAACGTCGCGCCGGAGCGATCGCGTTCCGTCATCGATCGGCACCCGCAGACCGGTTGCAACATCGACAAGTAATTCTTGATGTACATCACAGGTTTTGATCGGCGAAACACCCGGAATGAACCAGCCTTCGACACGCTGGGTGCAATGCGGCCCCGGCAAATCGCCCGAGACTGCGCAAAATTCGACGCGCTTCAAGTTCGCGCCGGATGGCGGCAAATGCGGCTCGTTAGGCTCCGGCCAGCTCCCGCGCAGGCTATCGATGATTTGAAACAGGAGCGGCGCCGCGGCGATTCGTCCTATAAAATTTGCATTTGGCCGCCCGTCAAAGTTTCCGATCCAGACGGCGAGCACGTAATGATCGAAGACCGCAATGGACCAGGCGTCGTGAAAACCGTGCGAGGTCCCAGTTTTCCAGAAAATCGGCGCCATGCGGCCTGAATCCGCATACATCATCTCGGGCCTCGGCCGGTTGAGCATTTCGAGAGTGAGGAACGCAGCCTCGGGAGTGACGATGCGGTGGCCTCGAGTCGGGATTGGATCGCTCGACGAGCGGCGAAGCGGACGCAGCTCTCCGTTGTTGGCGAGCGCGGCGTAAAGTCTCACCAGATTTTCCATCGACACTTCCGCGCCGCCGAGGGGAAGCGCTAACCCGTAAAGCGATTCGGAACGCGGCAATGCAACGACGGCGCCGCGCAGAAATTCGTAAAGCGTCGGATGTGCGAGCTGCGATGCGAGTTCGACCGCGGGAAGATTTCGGCTCCGGGCCAACGCATCGCAGGCCCGGATCGGACCGAGGAACTCACGATCAAAATTCTCCGGGTTATAATCGCCGAAACTGTGCGGCGCATCGGCCAGGATCGACAATGGATGGATCAGGCCTTGATCGAGCGCAAGCCCGTAAACGAATGGCTTCAGTGTTGAGCCGGGCGAGCGCGGGCTGCGCGTTCCATCCACTTGTCCCTGAATCCTGGTGTTGAAGAAATCGGCCGAACCGATTTGTGCGAGCACATCCATCGTGTGGAAATCGACAAGCATCGCGGCAGCGTTTTGCATTCCGCGATTTCGATTTGCCTGGATGTAACCTGCGATTCGCCGCTCGATTAATTGCTGTCGATCCAGATCGAGTGTCGTGACAATGACGTCGCGGTCCTTGCCCGTTGCCAGAACTTGCCGGACAAAATGCGGCGCCAGCATTTTTATTGCTGTTTGCGCGCGCGCCTGAAAAAGCCGCGAGGAAAATTGCCCGTTGGTGTCGATCCTGGCGCGGTCGAACCAATTGCTTTGTGCGGAATTGAGCGACTGATTTTCGCGGTCGCTGAACAAAGCGCGCCGCGACGGACTTTGCGGAATGATGCTCAACGAAATTGATTCCGGGCCGGTCAAGCGCGCGGCGGTCTTGCCAAAATAAATCTGACTCGCTGCGCCGGCGCCTTCGATGTTGCGGCCGTAGGGCGCGAGATTGAGATATGCCTCGATAATTTGCGCCTTTGAATAATGGCGCTCGAGTTCGAGCGCGCGTACGATCTGTACGAACTTCCCGCCAAACGTCCGCGTTTGCAGATGAAAACGCAGACGCGCCAGCTGCATCGTGATCGTCGATCCTCCGCTGCGTGGGCCGGCATGAAGCAGACCAAACCCGGAGCGAATCAGCGCTACGGGATTCACGCCGGGATGATGCGCAAAATACTTATCTTCGTATCGAAGAGTTGCGTCGATCAGCTCCGGCGAAATATCACGCAACGGGGTCCGAATCCGAAATTTCTGATCCGAGGTAAGCGTGACTCTGAGCAATTTGCCGCTTCGATCGCGAACGCACTGCGAAAATGAAACGCCATCGAGCAACGGCGGCTTCGGCAACGCCAGCCACGTTGCAGCAACGAACGCAGAGAAAAACACGAACGCGCGCAGCGTTTTTTTGAACCGCCGATTTCCAAACACAGTCATCCTGAGCAACTCCAGCGCTATTCCGTGACCGTAATGTGTCCGCCTACACCCTGGCCTTTCACGTTGCGGTCGTACATCGACCCGGCGAACACGGGTGGCACCACAAATTCGCCGCGATTACACGATTTAATCTGGTAATTGATCTCGAGAGGGCTCTCGGACGCGGTCGCGAAAAACACCGCGCGGTCCTCGCGAACATCGACATAATCGACTCCAGGAATTGAAGAAACTCCTGGCTGTAACGAAGAACCGACAACTTCAAAGCCGCCCGGCAAAAGATCGATAATGGCGACGTTGGTCACCGATTCGTTTTGCACACTGCGCACATGCAAACGGACGTGAATCGGTTCGCCGAGTTTGGTGCGCGTGACCGGCTTGTCGTTTTTGTCGAGCAACTCACGGTAAACTTCCAACCCGGCCGTAAGCGGTCGCTCTGGAACGTGTCGATCGAAACCGGCCTCGATAACCTGGAAAAACGCGCCCAGCCCGCTGATTGGTCCCGCGCTCTTGAATCGAAGTGCGGTTGCGTCTTTGGAAAATGCAGCGCTTTGCATCATCTTCGCGCCACTGGTCAGACTGGTTTCGCGTTTGTTCGCGCGCACTTCGGTAATTGTCAGCGTCGGCAGATTTTGCGCGACCGCGTGCGAATAGGCCTTCAACGCTTGCACGGCATAAGCGGCCGAAAGTGTGTTAAACTCGCCATCGCCGATGGGTCGCAGAATCTGTTCGAATTGTTGCGCTGAAATCTTTTTGAGTCGCACTGGAAACTCGCGTCCGAGCACGGCGACGTATTCCGAGTTGGCGCCCAGCGGCTGGCAAAAGTCGTCGTAAGATCGCGAGGTGTCCGCCTTAGGCGAATCGATTTTGAACTTGTCGATCAAACGATCGGCATCGGCGTCCTTGTGGAGAAGCTTGAGCGCGCCGGCCAGATAAACGCCAGTCAGATCGTTTTCCCATTGGTCGGCGTGATTTTTATCAAGGTAATCGCGTAGATTGAGGATGTAATTGGTGGTGATGACGCCTTCGCGCGTGAGCACGTAAATCCCGTATGCCAGTGTCCGCGCCTCCTGAAAATCCGACGGATTGCGTGCGACCATCTTTTGCAAATTGCGTAGCCCGCTCGCGAACATGTCCGCGGGCGGCGGGAAGCCGGCTGCCTTAGCTTCGCTGAGGAAATGCATCGCGTAAACGGAGTTGAAACTGATGCCCTCTCCCGTTTCCGGCGCCCAGTACCCGAACGCGCCCTGGTCGTTTTGCCTGCGGCGCAACACGCCGAACGTGTATTCGAGTTGTTTGTTGATCTCGGCGCGGCTCAATCCGAAATCGGCTTCGTCAACGAGCATCAGCCTGCAAAAGGCGCCGCTTGTAATTTGTTCGCTGCAACCGTGCGGGAAATTTTTCAGGTAAACATCGAGGCCATGGGCGAGACCGAGCGGCAGAGCCGAGACGGCCGCGTCGCGCTTGGAAAATTCGGAATAGATCTGGCGAGTGATTGGAATTTGCACGCTGCCCTTTTTGAAATTGCCGCTGCGAACATCCGTCACGTACGGAACCGCCGGACGAATGCTCAGCGTGGCGCGGCGGCGCGTCTCAATGCCGTTACGGCTGGCAACGAATTTGATTTCGCCCGAGCCGAGGACGACGTTGACGTGAAACCGGAAGGTTGCACTTTGCTCGCGTCCCTCCGTGATCCGCAATTTCTGGATCGCCTGTCCCCGGATCGATAGATGAGCGGACGTTTCCGCGCGCAGTGCGATTTCTGCGTCCACGCCGGAGCCTTCGACATTATTCGCCACTGTCACACCGACTTCAAATTCGTCACCCGGAGCTGCCAATACCGGCGCGCTCGGCGTAATGACAAAGGGCCCGCGAATAAGCGCCTCGCGGTCCGTCGCCCCGATTGTTTCATTCGAAACCGCGACGGCCATTACTTTTAGTGTGCCGTCAAAGAAATCGGGGACGTCGTAAGTGACCTCGCGCGACGTCGCATCGGCATCGAGGATGCCGGACCAAAACACCACCGGCTTTTCGGTGACGCGCTTGAATGGATTCAATTTCTGAACTTCCCCGCCGTCACCACCAAAAGCGGAGAGCGAGCGCAGAAGCGAAAATTCCGGAATAATAAGGTCGACAATCTGCGCCGTCTCGACGCCGAGCGCGCATTTGCGGAAGAAATAGGCGAGCGGATCGGGCGTTTTGTAATTGGTAACCTGGAGAATTCCCTGATCGACCGCGAAGATAACGATCTTGCCCGGACGATCGGTTTTGTAACCGATGCGCAGCGGTTCGCCAGGTTTGGCGGTCGCGGCTGTATCGAGGTCGATCTTGAGCCGGCGTTTTTCGACATTCGCCGTAAAGGGGACAACGCCATAACTGAGCGGGCTGACGAAAATTTCTTTCGAGTCGAGCGCGCGGACAAAGGCGACATTGATGTAACCGCTGCCCTCGAAACCTTCGGGGAGACGAATGTGCTGGATGCTGCTGGCGGTGTTGGTTTGGAACCAGCCATACGCGTACACTTTCTCACGCTCGATCGTGATAAGGCCGCTGCCGGCGTAGGGCGCCGTGACGCTGATCGCGATCTCATCTCCAGCCCGGTATTCTTTTCGGTCGAGTTTGATTTCGAGCTCGGCATTCTTTTCCAGCGCGCCGGCAGCTCCGCCCTGGCCGACTACAGAAAAATGCAGTTTGCTCAACACGCGATTTTGATCGTCGCGCAATTCAAGCACGTAATTGCCAGGCTCCCCGGTGGGAAGCGTGTAATTCAGACCATTGGCCGAAATCGCGATTTTTTCCGATTTCGCGGGGCGCTCTCTCAGAACGGATTCGTAAACGTAATTACCATTCTCTTGCTTCTTAAGCACCGAAACAAATTCCTGCGCAATGATGTTGAGCGTAACGTTTTCGACTGCGATCCGGTTGAGCTGCGGATCAACCGCGATCAAATCGATGCCGCGCAGTTTATTCATCTCGAGGTAACGAAGATCGCCGCCGGTTTTGCAGCCGATCACATAAGGCAGCGCCGACACGAGCGCGCTGACGTCGCCGGTGACACTGCGGCCGCCTTCGCCTTCAAACCCTTCCGCGATGAAGCGCATCGAATAGGTTGAGTCGGCAAATCGTTCGAGCTGCAAGTCGAACTCTGCGTGTCCCTGGTCGTCCGTTTTCTTTTCGCCCAGATCGACCGTTTGTTCTTCTCGATTCTTCTTTTCGTCGAAGAGCGGATCGAAAAAAGTGAAGTCGCGAAATTCCGGAAACGAAAACGCCGCCGGCGCGAGCTCGACCCGGCCGGTAACGCGGCGGTCGGTCGCCGGTGTGCCGTAGAGATTGGCCAGGATGACCGAGGCGTGCATGTCGCTTGGATTGATCCAGCCGCGCGGCGCAGCCTTTGAAAGACGCGTCTCGATTTTCATCCGGTCGGGCAGAAATTCCTTTACGCTCGCCGTTGTCGATCCAAGCAGCGTTGTGCGCTTGTTGTCCTTAATCAGGTAAACATTGATCGTGTAAACGCCGGTGGGCGATTCGTTGGCCGTGCGATAGCTGAGCTCGACAAAACCAGCCTCGGGCAGCGTGAGCTTTTTCGTTTGCACCCGCAGATCGCGCGCATCGACCACTTCCGTTTCAACCGGCAACCCTTTGAGATTGCCCTGCCAATTGCGCTGCTTCACGACGACGCCGATGTGAATCTCGTCGCCGGGCCGATATACGCCGCGCTCGGTGAACACGAACGCGTCGAGCCCATCCGGTCCGATGTTCTCCGCGCCTTGGATTTCGAAGCGCGAGAAATTAAGTACGCGGTCATCGCGGGCAAATGGCAGGAACGCGATGTCGTCACCATTGCGGGCCACAAACGCAACCGGCGTTTTTTCGTGCTCGGATTTTTCGACCGAAGGAAAAGAGCAATGCCCGTCCGCGCCAGTTTTCGACGCCTGGATAGGGATGCCGTTCTTGCCGAGAATCTCCACCGTGGCGCCATCGATCGGTTTGCCGGTCTTGATCGAGATCAGGAAAACATCGCTGCTGCCGTCGGTATTTTTCTTCGTCAGAATTCCAACGTCGGTGATGAGAAGGAATCTCCTGTCCCTGATCGAGGGAATCGGTTTTTTTGTGACTGGATTCCAGCCGCGCGCGGTCAGGAAGAAAAGGCCGCGCTCACTCCCGCCGTCGGCCGGTTTGCGCAATTGCTCGGAAAAATCGAACGCCGAATAATTTGCTTTCCACTTGTTTTCGAGCGCGATCGGCTGCTCTTCGAGTCCGATCCGCGAGATATTTTCTTGATTAAATAGATGGGAATCGCGGAATTCCGGGTCCTCGAATTTGCCTTCGCTCTGACTGACGAGATGATTGATTTGAGTGGTGGC
>WNGA01004820.1_pt1 | contig 22231 bp, 18 predicted proteins | sample 5400061 | NCBI WGS metagenome assembly WNGA01 (sample SAMN13153366, study PRJNA577476) | soil metagenome | isolation source: 100 cm soil or saprolite under grassland replicate 2 | place: USA:California | collected 2016-06-15
GCTAACGACATCGCTCGCTCGTCCCATCGCTTCGTACGCTCAATTTCTCCCAGTCTCGCCAGGATTCCCGCACCAAGGCTGTAGGCGCGCGCGTCATCGGGGTTCAGTTCAAGAGATCTGTTGATGGCATCGAGTGCAAGCTCATCGACGCGACGAGCCTCATCATGGCGGCCCAGTTGCGTCAGAACTAAGGCAATCAACGCAGATGGTTGATAGTCCTCCGGCCGCACACAGTGCGCCTGGCGGAAAAGTCGAAGCGACTTCTCAAGGTCTCCGGCTTTAAAGCATGACCGAGCATAGTAGTAGTAGGCATCGAAGAGAGTTGGATCGAGCTCAATCGCTCGCTCAAACGCCGCCGTTGCATCGGCATAGCGCTGCTCCATTGAGAAGCCTTGGCCCACGGCGACGTGCGCCTCTGCCAGCTCAGAATCCAGTTCCAGCGCGCGGGTGCTCGCCTTCCGCGCACCCTCGAAATCGGACTGGCCTCCTCCCCAACCGACGAGGTGGAGGTGAGCCGTTGCAAGGCCTGCCCATGCGGCGGCGAAATTTGGATCGAGCTCAATCGCTCGCTCAAACATTTGTCGAGCGGACTCGATGCTTTGGCGCGTCCATTTTTGGAAGAACTTTCGTCCGCGAAGATAAAACTCGTAGGCTTGAACGTTGGTCGTGGACGGTTTAAGCAAACGGTGCTCCTCGCGCTGTGTGAGCGAGAGGCCGAGCGCGCTTAGGACACTGTGGGCAATCTCGTCCTGGATCGCGAAGATATCTTCGAGCTCGCGATCGAACCGCTCCGACCATAACTGATAGCCATTCCGCGCGTCGATGAGCTGGACGCCGATGCGTAGCCGGTTCCCAGCCTTGCGGATGCTCCCCTCGAGAAGCGTGTCGACGCCAAGACGTCTCCCGATCTCGCGCGCATCCACGCTCGCTCCGCGAAACGCAAAGCAGGATGTCCGGGACGGGACATGGAGACCGGCGACCTTAGTCAGAGCGTTGAGGATTTCTTCTGCTATTCCGTCACTGAAATATTCTTGATCGCGTTCGGGGCTGAGATCAGCGAACGGCAAGACGGCGATCGAACGAATCCCCGCTTTACTTTGTTCTGCCGGTTGAGCGATCTCTGATCCTTTGCCCGAGGGCTGACGCCTTGTCGCCGGTTCCTTTAGGGTAACTACGTACAGACCGATGGGACCTACTCCTTTCAATGAACGATCGCCTAACGACTCGAACTGAAATTCCGTACGCCCGCGCAGTTGTCGCCAGACGTCCTGACTGAGGACCACTTGTCCCGGTTCGGCCGATTGCTGGACGCGCGCCGCCGCATTGACCCCGTCACCATAGAGATCGCCGTCGGCGCCCACCGCGACATCCGCGATATGAACGCCGATCCTCAGATTGTGCGCGCGACCGGTTCCGGCTGATTGCTCAGCATATTGTTCGCTCAATGCAGCCGCCGCGCGCACCGCTAAGTTGGTGCTTGGGAATTCTGCGAGAACCGCGTCGCCCATGAATTTTACGACACGGCCTTCGTAGCGCTGAACGACGTCGCCAGACAGCGCTTGAAGGATTTCGATTAGCTGGAGCGCCGCGCGTTCATCCTCCGCGGCCCGTTCACTGTACCCGGCGATGTCGGCAAACCAGAGAGCGACGAGATGATGGGTAAGCGGTGCCTTTGGCATTCGAGATCTGGCGACGACCAAGTATGCATGGCAGCGTCGACCGGAGCAACATGACACGCTCGTAAGCGAGGCTTACGCTGCGTGCATGGGCACTCTTTCAAACTTCGTCAGTCGGCATCCGTACTTCAAAGTGCATCCCGGGAAACTCGAGGCAGTCAAAGCCGGGTTCGCGCGTTTTGTCGAGAAAACCGCGACCGAGAAAAAGAATCTTTTCTACGGATTCACTGTTAACGGCGACGAAATTCTCTGCCGCGAAGCCTACACCGACTCAGAAGGCGTTCTCGCGCATCTCGACAATGTTGGCGTGTTGCTTTCGGAAATGCTCATGATGGCCGATCTCACCCGTGTAGAACTGCATGGACCAGCGGCTGAACTGGAAAAATTGAAAGAGCCTCTTGCCCACCTCAATCCGGCGTGGTTCGCGATCGAGCGCGAAAGAAAGTAAGAAGGAAAAGGCAGGAACGATGTCGTTACAAAATCGACAGCGGCTGCTTTTTTTCGTCCTGGATCGCACTCTGTAGTCGGTTGCCCAATTCCACTATTAAGGGACCGCTCCGTTTTTGATCCTTTGAGGGAGCCGCGAAGCCATCTGCATCCGATTCACATAATAGAGGGTGACGCATATTCATTAAGCGTCGGGGAATTCTTCGCAGGAGTTTTCCTCCCTCGCAAAACAACAAACAAAAAACGGAGTAAACTGTAATGAAAAGACTTCTCTTAATCGCTTTGATGGCAGGCGGACTGGCTTTCGTCCCCGCGCAGCGTTCTGAGGCTCAGGTTTCAGTTGGAATTGGATTTGGTTATCCCGCCTACCGCTACGGCTATTATCCGTATGGATACTACCGACCTTATCGGTACTACGGCTATTCTAAACATTGAGCAAGCCTGGTAGTCGTTGACGCGGCGTTGGTTCACAAGACGTTCATTCCGCCGTCCAACAGCTCTCGCTTTAGAGCCATGTCTGCACGAAGGACCCAAAATTTGGAAGGAGATCACCGGCAGCGTGAATGAGAATGACCGCGAAGAGATTTTTCGTTCGTGCCCAGATGACACCGAAAGTGACTCCGCTTACTGCCAGGACAACGATGGAGTAGGCAACCGCGTCGAATGCGCTCGGATTGGAGCCGAGTCCTTCAACTTCGCCGGCATGGCGAAAGATAAAGCCAGGTGCGTGCGCCAGTCCGAAAATCAGCGACATCAATACGACGCCACTCACTTCGGATTTCAATGCGGCGGCTAGGTGCGATTGGACGAGGGCGCGAAAGAAAAATTCCTCGACTAATCCGGCTTCGATCAAAAGCCAAATGAAGCAAAGCGGCAGACCGAGAAGCAGTTGATAGGCGGTAAAGTGTCCATGTCGAAACGCGGCTCCGCCGCCGCTAAGAAAATATTGGAAAGCAAGGAACGCTCCGCCCACAACCAGAACAACCGGCAGATGATTACGAAGGAGCGCTCGCAAGCCCTCGCGTTGAATTCCGAAATCGCGAATTCGATAACCGAAGTTGAATCGAAAGATCGCGAAAGGAATAACAACGAAAACGACGAGCTTCTTTGCAAGTGTGATAAAGAACTTGGTCCGCACGGACTCGGTCCAGGAGGAAGGGAGATGCGCGTCAATCCATTGCGGTCCGCCGATTAGATAGACGGATAAGATCAGCACGTAAATAACCAGGACAATTAGTTCCGACGTGCGCGGGTGAATCGAAATCGACAGCGGAATAGCACGGCGGGTGGCGATCCATGCGATGAACGGAAATACAATTCCGAAGACGATGAGCACGACGACCGCGCCGGTGGCGTCGAAGCTCTTGTTCCGCAAAAGGACGCCGAAGGCGAAGGCATAAAGGATGAGGCCGCCGATAAGGATGCGGTTAGGAGCAAAACGCTGGGAGCTATTTGTGGGGTATGGCATTTTACCTGTTCGATGCACTACGGAGTGCACCTGGATTCAACCAATTTGGATAAACGAGCGGAAAGAAGTTCTCGCCATTCGTTAGGCAGAACGCAGCCGACCAAGCTTCGCGACGAGGCTACGGCTTGGCCGCGCGGCCACCGCTGCAACCTTCGTGTGACTCGCCGATTTATCTGCTGTTATTGTTTATCGTAAACCGCGACGTTCTTGAACTTTTTGCCTTTTGTTGTGGTTCCACTGACGTTGACGGTCCGGCTCTTGCCATCGGCGGCGACTACAGTGTGGGCCGTTGCAGTGACTTTTCCGTTTTTCTTAACGGTTACGTGCAACGTCCGATTGTTCACCTTCATGTAGGAGCGGGTATCTCCGTTCGGGTCGCCAGTAACGGGATAGTCTTTTCCGTCGAACTTGCCCGACCACTCGATATGGATGGGTTTACCGTCCGCGCCGATGCCGTCGTTAGCCACCTTTATGTTCCCGAACATGTTTTTGAAGGTCACGGTCGTGAATTTAGTTGTCCCGGGTGTGATCTTCGATTTCGCTTCGTTCAGCTTCCAAGTGCCCATGCTTGGGTCGGCGGCAAAGCACGCTACAGCTCCCAGAAAGCAGAACGCCAGAGTTAATCCAATCGGTCTTATTTTCATGCGCTCCATCGAGACAGGCTTTCGGGGAGGCGTCAATACTTTTCCAGCTGACAAGCGCTAACAGATCAGTGGTCAGCGACCGGTTATCACATTTGTGAGACGACCTACAGCATCGGCAACGATTTTTCGGATTTAGGTGGTGGAAATTCGCGATCGAGATCGTCGAAATCTTGGTTGGTCAGTTTGATCTCGATTGATCGCGCATTGTCACGAACATGCTTTTCCTTGCTTGCTTTCGGAATAGCAATCATTCCCGGTTGGCGTAGCACCCACGCGAGCGCGATCTGCGACGTGGTTGCGTCATGGCGCTTGGCGATGTTTTTGAGCGTCGCGCTTTCGAGCAGTCCGCGCCCGTGACCAACCGGAGAGTAAGCCATGACCACGAGTTTATCGTTGGTCCGAGCCGGACTGGCGGTTATTGAGTGTTGTTGAACAAAAGGCAGAAGATCGAATTCGATCTGGCGGTTCTCGAGGTTGTAAAGAACCTGGTTGGCGGCGCAGTTCATGCCGTTTTCAACAGACCAAAGTTCTTTCATATCTTCGACATCGAAATTCGAGACGCCCCAGCGTTTGATCTTCCCAGCGCCGCGAAATTTCTCGAACGTCTCAACTGTTTCTGCGAGCCGCGAGTTTCTCTCTCGCCAATGCAAAAGGTAAAGATCGATCGCATCGATTCGGAGGCGCTTGAGACTACGCTCACAAGCTTTTGGCAGTTCGGTGCGTGACGCGTTATGCGGATAAACCTTCGTAACAACGAACACGCGATCGCGTTGACCCTCGATTGCATCAGCCACAACTTCTTCCGCGCCGCCTTCGCCGTACATCTCCGCGGTATCAATCAAGGTCATGCCGAGCTCGATTCCGAGCCGCACTGCGGCGACTTCATCCTTGCGCGACCGCGCATTCTCCCCCATGCGCCAGGTGCCTTGACCAAGCATGGGAACACGCTCGCCATCAGGAAGTGTGACCGCTTCCATGCTAAATCTCCTTTGTGAAACATGCCAACTGACAAGCAAACCGACCTGAGAGGAGCGCGACCTTAATTTTTCGACAGTCAAGAACGCGCCTGCTTAAGATGGTCGTTGTGATACTTGGTCGTTGTTTTGCCATCTGCATTTCTGTTCTAGTCCTGGCATTAGATTCCGGCACTCAACTGCAGGCGCAACCCTCAACTGCAGCTGCCAACAAGGTTTCATTCGAAATTGCGCCGGTGCCCTCCTGGGTTAAGACGGTCAAGCCAGACGGTGACGTCGAAGTCGGCAGAGACGATGCCGGCATGGTTTATCTGCTCAGCGATCAACAAGAGAATCTTGAACGCAGCTCACTCTATTATCACGAGGTGCGCAAGATTACGTCGGAAAACGGAATCAAAATCGGCGCTTCAATTTCGGCTTCTTTTAACCCGGCGTTTGAAAGACTGATCTTCCATTCCATTAAACTCACGCGGGCCGGAACTGTCTTCAATCGACTCGACCGCTCGCGGATTAAACTTTTTCAAAAAGAGCAAGACCCGGAGCGATCCATCTACGATCCTTCATGGACGGCACAAATAACGTTGGACGATCCGCGCGTTGGCGACGTTATCGAATTCGCCTTTAGTGAAGAAGGTGCGAACCCATTGAAGCGTGGGAAGTACAGCAAGCTTTACCTGGCTCAAGTGGGACGTTTCATGGCTCGGAACGTTTTGCGACTTGTTTATCCTGCGAGTCGGACGCTTTCCTTCCGGACGGAGAACGGTGCACGTCAGCCCACCTTAACGACTGCCAACGGCATGACGGAGCTGTGGTACGAAGACCACAACGTGCCGGGACGAACAATTGAAGACGACGCGCCGGACGATTATGAGCCGCGCCAGCTTTTAGACATCAGCGAGTTTCATAGTTGGACTGAGCTCGCAAACTGGGCGATGCCGCTATTCGAGGTGGAAGGGGCGCGCTCGCCTGAATTTAATGCTGAGATCGAAAAGCTGCGGGGCTTCACAGATCCCGAGGAGCGTGTGGTGGCTGCATTGCAGTTCGTGCAGGACGAAATTCGTTACGTTAAATTCGCAACACGGCTCGATGCGCGTCCTCTTACGGCTCCGGATGAGGTGTTAGGGCGCGGATTCGCTAACTACTGGGACAAGGCGCTGCTGTTGGCGAAGTTGCTTCGTGGAAGTGATCTCGATGCTGCACCGGCGCTCGTCAGCGGGTCATTTCGCGGCAGGGTTCGCGAACTCCTTCCTTCGAGCGACACACTTGACCATGTGCTAGTTCAAGTGCGACTTCCGCAAGGCACGTATTGGCTCAATCCGGCTGGAACCGCTCAACGCGGGCCGCTCTCGCAAATCTATGTACCGCCCTACGGCTACGCGCTGGTACTGCGTCCCGACACGAGCGGTCTAACGCCATTTAAACCGCCACCGGCATCATTCCCGGTCAAGAAGGTCGTCGACAATTATCGTGTGCCTCCTCCGGATAAGATCGCTGAATTAGAAGTGATTTCCGAATACCGAGGATTGGCCGCCGATCGCACCCGCACCTTTTTCAGAGAAAACACGCGTGAGGAGATCCAACAACGCTATTTGGAATTTTACACTCGCACTTTTCCGGATGCGAAAGCGCAGAAGCCGCCGTGGTACGAGGAGCTTCCCGGCGAAAACGCGTGCCGAGTCACGGAGTCATACATTGTTCCAAGAATCTGGCAGCTGAATGACGAAAAGGATCGATGCTTCCTCTCTTTTCAGCCTGCCGAAATCTATTCGGCGCTTGGGGCAACAATTTCCCCGGAGCGCAATGATCCGCTCAGACTCGAGTATCCCAACACGGTTATCGAGGAATTGAACGTTCAAATGTTTGAAGATTGGGGCTTGGATGCAAAAGGCGAAGCTACGAACGCCAAGTTCTTCCGCTTGCGTGATGAACCGACCGCTAGCGGGTCAAATCTGCAGTTCCATTATTCCTACGAAGCCCTAAAGGACCGCGTCGAGGTTAGTGACTTCGGGGAATTCAATGAGACAATTAGCAAGGCGAAGGACAAGTTCGGCTACACGCTGCGATATCGAACGCCGGAACAACTAAAAAAGCTCGAAAGGCTGGGCTCATTTAACTGGGCGATAGGCGCGGCTGGCTTATGTTTTTTCGGCACGGGAGGCTTTTTCGGTTACCGCTATTTTCGCCACAGCAGGTTGCCGCAGCCAGTGCCTCCGCCGGTGGATGCTCCGGCCCAGTTGAATGGCATTGGCGGTTGGCTCATTCTGCTGGCCATTGGACACGTCCTAGCTCCGCTTAGGTCCATCAAAACAGCGTTTGACGTCGTTTCCACAGCTATGAACAGCAATTCCTGGCGCGCACTGACCGATCCGATGCAACCCAGTTATCACGCCTGGTGGGCGCCCACACTGTTGTTCGAGCTTTTCTTCAACATCCTGGCACTTCTATTCTCTGTTCTGCTTGTCGCTTTGTTCTTTGCCAAGAGAGCAGCATGGCCGCGCGCATTCGCTCTGTTCCTGGTTGTGAATCTCGTCGGAGCAGTAATGGATACAATTCTGGTGGACCGCATACCGGCCGCGACGGAGCCGCTTGTTACTTCGCTTCGCAATATTGCGCCAATCGTTTTGGCTGGGGCTATTTGGATTCCTTACGTTTTTCTTTCAAAGCGCGTGAAGACGACCTTTCGATATTAACGCGCTCCAAACGTGTAGCCCGCCGCTACAACATCGCTAAAGATGTCCGCTGCCGGCCTTGTCTTTTGGTAGGGACGCGCGATTGAGAAAGCATGGCGAAGAAAATGCGCGCGGTGCAGGTTGCAGAGGCGAAGGGACCGTTGGAACTGGTGGAGCGGGAGATTCCGGAACCCAAATCAGGTTGGGTCCGAGTGAAAGTTGAAGCGTGTGGCATTTGTCACAGCGATTCGTTAGTCAAAGAAGGACTCTGGCCCGGAATTCAATATCCGAGAATTCCCGGCCATGAGGTCATCGGTGTGATCGATACTGTCGGCCCCGACGTTGCGGATTGGAAACCGGGTCAACGGGTCGGCGTTGGGTGGCACGCTTCACATTGCGGACATTGCGATCCATGTCGGCGCGGCGATTTTTTCGCCTGCCAGGTGGAATTGCTCACGACCGGCATCTCGTTCGACGGAGGTTATGCCGAATACATGCTCGCACCGGCGAAAGCATTCGCGTCTGTGCCGCACGATCTGAACTCAGTCGACGGCGCGCCACTGATGTGCGCGGGGATCACAACCTTCAATGCGTTGCGTAACAGCGGCGCCCGACCCGGCGATCTTGTCGGCGTGCTCGGGATCGGCGGACTCGGTCATCTCGGTGTTCAATTCGCGGCCAAGATGGGGTTTGACACGGTGGCGATCGCGCGCGGAAAAGATAAGGAACCGTTAGCGAAAAAGCTCGGCGCCCGGGAGTACATCGACAGTCAATCGTCAGATCCGGCGGCGGAGTTGAGCAAGCTAGGTGGCGCCAAGGTTATCATCGCGACGGTAACCAACGGCGACGCAATGGCGGCAGTGCTCGGTGGTCTTGGACCTAGCGGTACACTCGTGGTGATTGGCGCGGCCGGTCCGCTCTCGGTCGATCCGATTCTGCTCATCACCGGACAGCGTTCCGTGAAAGGCTGGTACTCGGGAACATCGATTGACTCACAGGATACGCTCAAATTCAGCGCGTCGAATGGTGTGCAGTCGATGAACGAAATTTTTCCGCTGGGAAAGGCAACAGAAGCCTACGACCGGATGATGAGCGGCAAAGCGCGGTTTCGCGTCGTTTTGCAAATTGGCGCGAAAAGCTGAGAACTGCATAAACTGGCTCAGCAAACGGAGGACGAACATGCGTTCGCCTGATAGCTGCTCACTAGAACGTTTGCCTTGCGATTTTTGATTCAACGATGAACTGGCAAGCTAATACGGTACTTTATCAATAACATAATGAGGACGCTTATGACCCTGCTGCGAGGCATTGTTAGATCAGGCAAAGGCGATTTTTCGTTCTGGCTAGCCAAACTGGAAGCTTACTACACGCAAAAGACAGGGATGAAACTGTATCCAGGAACACTTAACGTCCACCTCATCGACGCCATCTTTCCAACGCCAAGGGATGCCATTCGACTCGAGAAGGACGAATATGGCGGGCGAGTCTCGGTGAGCATGGCCCCGTGCAGGATTTTTGGCAGAAAGGCTTTTATCCTCCGGCCGGACACCGACACCGGAAAGTTCGGTGACCCGCCAGAGAGAATTCTCGAGGTGGCAACGGACATCGGGATACGAGAGACGTATGGCATCAACGATGGGGATATCGTCGAAGTGGACGTCTCCTGATGCAGAACTTCGTGTGAGATAGACAACCAGACATTTCTTATCGCTTGGTCTTCAGTTGACGTTTCACGTGGCGGAAGTGTCGCCGATACTGCCCCGGAGCAATTCTTAACGCCCGTTGAAAAACGTTACGCATCGAATTCACATTTCCGAAGCCACACTCGCTTGCGATGGACTCCATGCTGTTCTCGCTTTCTTCCAAACGGCGACGAGCGGTTTCGACGCGAAGACGCTCGACGAACTTCGCGGGCGTGGTTTTCATTTCTTTGGTGAAGACCCGCGCGAAATTTCGCGGACTCATCGCCACGCGTTGTGCCAGCACCGGCACAGTCAACGGTTTATTTAGATTATCGAGCACCCATGCCTCGAGTTCGCGTAATGGTTTTTGGTCGGTCAGTTGCAGTGATAATGCGGCGCTGAATTGCGATTGTCCGCCGGGCCGGCGCAAATAAAGCACGAGATTGCGCGCGACTTGCAACGCCAGTTGCGAGCCGTGGTCTTCTTCTACCAACGCCAGGGCGAGATCCATTCCGGCCGTAACGCCGGCCGACGTGTAGACATTTTTGTCACGAACAAAGATTGGATCACGATCGACACGTGCGCGGGGCGCGCGCGTGATCAAAACCTCGCACCAATTCCAATGCGTCGTGGCGCGGCGGCCATCAAGCAATCCGGCTCGCGCCAGCAACATGGCGCCGGTGCAGACCGAGCCGATTCGCCGAATTCGCCCAGCGATGGCTTTCAACCAGCGGATGACTTCAGCGTTTACTTCATCATTCTCAACCGCGCTGCCGCCAGCTATGAGGAGGGTATCGATGTTCCCGCGCAGCTCGCGAAAAGTTTTGTGCGCTGTTATTCGCAAACCACAATTCGCGACAAATGAGCGGTGAGGGGAAGTAGTCACGACTTCGACGGAATAGATTGGTGACGCGTCGACATTTTTCCTGACGAAGATTTCCGACGCCCGGGCGAAGACTTGCAGCGGTCCAACTAGGTCGAGGATCTCGGTGCCGGGCGCAGCCACGAAAACGATTCGGCGCGTCGTTTCGGACTTGTGACGTCGACTGGTCCACCTGTCGCTCATCAAGGGTCACAAGCTTTTCTTTTCGGCGTTCACAAATTTATCCGGAGCGGCGTCGAATGTTTTCTTGTCGTCGTCGGAACAGAAATAGTAGGTCGCTCCTTTAAAGACCGATTTTGGCGCTGTCGCCGGATCGACGTCCATTCCGCACACCATACAGACGGGATGTTCAGCCGTGGAAACAGCCGCGGCGGCGTAAACCTGATTCGATTCCGCATTCATCCAGCCTTGACCCTGATATTCCATGTCATAGGCCGTCTTTTGCGCGACCTCGCGGCCGAAATAGCGCTCGACCAAATGGAGCGCAAGATCGATGCCGGAGGAAAGTCCGCCCGCGGTGGCAAGGTTTCCGTCTTCGACGAACCTGGCTCCGCGCTTGAGGTGAACCTCCGGAAACTGGTCGGCGAAGCGAACAAACGCACCGTGATATGTGGTCGCGGCTTTGCCCGACAAGAGACCGGTTTTCGCCAGCACGAATGCGCCAGTGCAAACCGACATGGTCACGTCGGTGGTCTTTGTCGACTTACGAAGCCATTCTAGCGTTGCCTCGCTTGGCTTACTTTGAGCCGGGATAACGATTACCTTCGGTTCAGGAGCATTTTCAAAGGTGTAATCGGGAACAATCTTCATCCCACCGCTTGTATGAATAGGCGCAGTTGACTCGGACACGGTATAAAGACGGAACGGTTGGTCCGCGCGTCCGGGAATCATGACATCTTGAAAAACTTCCCAGGGCCCAGCGAAATCGATCATTTGCGCGCCTTCCGAAATAAGAAACGCAACAGGTATGCTGCCCTGGGTCGGCGGCTTTAGCGGGTTTGTTTTAACAGCGGATTGGTCGTTCTCATGCCCGCTGGGACCTTTGGCCGGATTTGAACCCGAAAGTTGACCCAAGACCGTAAGCGTAATTGCAGCCAGCAAGCCGAGTTCCACTGTTGGATTTAGTAATCTCCGATTCGTCGTGTTTGTTTGTGCATTCATGACACTCAAGTTCTCGACATGAATGTGTGGCAGCAATGACAATTATCATCATATTTCTGCCACGCAGCAATCCGACTGCGACGGCGCGGAAGCGATTCCTAATAATGAATGACTAACGGAAGATCGGGACGTAGATCTTTCGTCTGACTTTTCTGCCCGTCGTCGAATGTGATTTCGACGGCCCATTCATTTCCCTCGCTCGACTGTAAAATCCTGGCTTTCTCCAAATACGCGAATGCAGCCACGGGCTGATATCCTTTTGGCCTAACTAATCGAATCTCGGTGATTCGTTGGACTCCAATTCCATGCTGCAACGCTTCGGCCTTGGGATCGTTCGTGCCGGTCTTTCCTTTTTCTTTCACTGCGAGGACATCGGGCTCGATGAAGAACGACGGGCTCTTTGTGTCGTCGCGCGCTGTTAAGATTTCGATTGCTGTTCCCTTCGGCATCCAATTCGGCGCGATCGTCCAAGTGGCAAACGGCAATGGCGACGCTGTTCCAACTCGATGAAGTCCGATGCCGATTGGGCACCAGCCGCTCGTCCGCCAGTTCATTCGATTCTTGAACTTTTCCACGCCGCGCTCAGCGCCGGGCGCAACCGAAACGGTTGGGTCCGGCCACATCAGCTCGATGTAAGCATTTTGAAAGTCAGCAGTGATTGACGCTGTTCCTTGTCCGTCGTGACGATTCACATCGGGCGAAATCTTTAAGCCCGCTTTTTCCAGCGCTGCTCGTTCTGGGGCATCGCGTGTCACCACAATCCAAACATGATCGAACTCCAATTCCGCCGGCGACGCCGACGGTGGCGTTGTCGCGCTCTGCTCCAACGCCATCGCAGTCACCGTTCCGAAGGAGATCAGCGCGCTGAGAACTTGCGTCTCATTCATCATTAAGCATTGCATCGATGCCCCGCCCCGCAACGTGTGCCCTTTTACAAATAAATGCAGCGTCCTACGATTGCGCTCTCAGGCCGCACGCATAATCCCTTTCGCCAGGAAACGTTTGATGTTTGCTTTGCGATGCTTGATGTAAAAATGAATTCGCGACCAAATTCGAAATGAAAGCGCAATACGATGTGGTAATTCTCGGCGCCGGTCATAATGGACTGGTAGCGGCAAGTTATCTTGGCCAGGCGGGGTTAAGCGTCCTGCTTCTGGAAAAAAACAATTACATCGGTGGCGCAACGACTTCGCAGAAATTGTTCCCCGATTACGACGCGCAGCTATCGCGATATTCGTACCTTGTCAGTCTGTTCCCGGAGAAAATCATCCGAGATTTGGGATTGAATGTTGAATTACGCCGGCGCGCGACGGCGTCGTTTACGCCTTATCTGAATCACGGAGAGCAAGACGGTCTGCTGTTGAGCAACGTAGATGAAGAAATAAGTCGCCAGTCGATGTTCGAGCTGACCGGTAATCATACGGAATTCGAGCAGATGAAAGCGTTTTACAATCTTTCGCGCGTTTTTGCCGAACGAGTTTGGGACACGATGCTGGAGCCACTGATTGCGAAAGAGGAATTTCGGCGTCGCTTTAATACCGATGACGTTTCCCGGGAAGCGTGGCGCAGTTTGGTCGAGGAACCGCTCGGGACGGTGATCGAGCGGTATTTGCAAAACGATCTGGTGCGCGGCCTTGTTTTCACAGATGCAAAGATCGGCGTCCTGACGCATCCGCACGATCCGTCGCTCTTACAGAATCGTTGTTTCATTTATCATCTCATCGGCAACAAGACCGGGGAATGGAAGGTGCCGATCGGCGGCATGGGTGCGGTCGTGTGGGAGCTGGAGCAGGCAGCGCGCAAAGCTGGCGCAGAAATACTGACAAATGTCGACCTTCGCGCACTCGGCCCGGCCGGGAAGCAGCGGACGGTTGGATTTTACACGAACGGAGAACAGCAAACCGTCGAAGCGCGGTACCTTCTGGTAAACTTTGGCCGAAATGTGTTGGCGAAGTACGTCGGCAAACTATACCAACCGGATGCCATGGACGAAGGCTCGGTGTTCAAGATCAACATGCTCCTGCAACGATTGCCGAAGTTGAAAGCGAAAAAGTATCCCTTGGCTCAGGCGTGGTGCGGCACGTTTCACAGCGACGAAAACTACGAGCAAATGAATGCCAGCTACGATCAAGCATGCAGCGGGCGGCTGCCGAACAAAACACCGTGCGAAGTTTATTGCCACACATTAACCGACGACAGCATTCTTGCGCCCGAGTTGCGAGAAAAAGGTTTCCATACCATGACGTTGTTCGGACTGGATGCGCCGTGGAATTTGTTCGTGCGCGATAACAGGACCATGCGAAAGCATGCGGAGAAAAAATTCATCGAGAGCATAAATCAGTGGTTGGACGAGCCTCTTGAGGATTGTCTCGCTGTGGCTCGCGATGGCAGCCTTTGCATCGAAAGCAAAAGCCCCGTCGATATCGAGGACGCGCTGGGAATGTTTCAGGGAAACATTTTTCAGAATGCCCCCACATTTCCTTTCGCTGAGCGCAAAGAACAAGCGGGAAAGTGGGGTGTTGAAACTGATTACGAAAATGTGTTTTTCTGTGGATCAAGCGCCTGTCGTGGCGGTGCCGTCAGCGGGATTCCGGGGCATAATGCAGCGATGAAGGTGCTGGAGCTGATTCAGAAAACATCCAATGTCGAAGTCAGAAGCTAATCCATCTGATGTCGCCTCGATCGATGCGATTATCGGGGCTGTTTATGATTCGATTTCGGGACCGGCTGGCCAGAAACGCGATTGGGAGCGGGAGCGCTCATTGTATTATCCAGGTGCGCGTTTAATCCCCACCGCAAAGCCAGGGACGAATAGTAATCTTGCGCCGCAGATGTTGGACGTAGACGGTTTCATCGCTCGCGTGGAACCGTATTTTGCCGAGAACGGATTCTTCGAAAAGGAAATTGCCCGGCGCACCGAACGATTTGGACACATTGCTCACGTGTGGAGCACGTATGAATCGCGTCATAATGCAGACGATCCCGAACCGTTCATACGCGGAATCAACAGCATACAGCTGTTTTACGATGGAAATCGCTGGTGGATCGTAAATATTTATTGGCAGCAGGAAAGCGCAGAGGATCCAATTCCGGAGAAATATTTATAGCGAGGCCAAACGCTCAGACTTCAGGGTAGCGCGCGCCCTGTCTATCGCCGTATGGCGAACGCGCTCACTTCTCTCGCGAACTTGTCGAGGACTACGCCGGCGGATTCGGGGGCATAGCGCAGCGCAATGTATGTATTCGAGATTTCCCGAATGCGCTTTGATTCGTTAGGCAATAACTGCGCGGCGCGCCTCGAGAAATCGGATGGTCCTTCCCAGGGCTCGCGCCGCACACCCAGGCGGGCGGCCTTTTGACAAAAACGTTCATACAACGCCTTGACCCGGTCCGCGCGTGAGCGTGTCCGCAATTGCATCCAGCCGAAATAGATTACGAGCAGTGCGATTGCGACAATCAGGATTTCGATGATTAGAACGAACGAGCCGCGGTTCGCGAGGCCCATTGAGTCCAGGAATACTTCTTGTACGTCTGCGTCGAATGCTAACAGCCGGGTGTCCCACTCGTAACTGAGTGTCTCCAATGCGAGGCGAGCGTTGGTGAATAATGCGAAGCGGGCTAACCGCGTGAGGAACGCGCTTCGGCGAGCTTCCATTTGTCCGGAAGCAATGCCTCTTTCTAAAAATGAATTTAGATCGAGACTCGCTCGTCCGGGCGCAACTGCGGTAGTTGGATCCACTCGGGTCCATCCGCTGTCTGGAAGCCACACTTCGCACCACGCATGCGTGTCTGCTTGTCGCACGAGAAAGAAATGGCCCAGATCGTTGTACTCACCGCCCAGATAGCCGACGACCACCCGCGCAGGAACTCCTGCCAGTCGCATTAAAGTAGCGAAACTGGCGGCGTAGTGTTCGCAAAAGCCAACCCGTCGATGAAAAAGAAATTGTTCCAGATCGTTCTTTCCGTATTCGCCCGGCGTCAAGGAATAGCGAAAACCTTGCGCTCGGAAAAACTGAAGCGCGCTATTCACTATGGCGCGCGGATTGGAGTTCTGCGTGGTCCAGGATTGTGCCAACTCGCGCACAGCCGGACTAATCGATGGCGGAAGCTCGAGTGCTTCCCGCCGTTCGCCTGGCGTCAATTCTTTTCCAGCGGCCCCGAGAGACGAAACCACTTCATATCGGCGTGCCTTTCGAATTGTCTGAACACTCCAGAGGTAATCACCACGCGCAAGGATCGCGCCAGGTGGAATTTCAAACGGCCGATCGAGCGCAAACATCCAGCGTGCCCCATGCGGCGCGAGCGTAATCCGTTGGCGAATCGTACTTCCTCTGGGCGATTGCCTGGTCCCGTCGTCGCGGGAAGAGATTGATACCGGCACGTACGGGCCACGCCATTCCAGGCCATCGCAGTGCCACATGACTGCGCCACGCCAATACATCGAACCAGGTGGCGTCACGGCGCTACCGGGAAACTCCGCGCGAAAGGCAATCTCCGAAGAATTTGCAAGCGCTGCGATGCTGCCCGGCGAGAGTCGATCGGAGAATCCGGAACTTGCCAAACCGGTGGCGCGAAAATCAACGCGTAAGCCAGTGTTGATTCGCGGAAACAAAACGAATAGGAAGACGACGAGCGGGGCCGCTTGAACCAGAATTTTACATGTCGCCTTCAACGGGGGCCAGAACGCTCCGGGGGACGATCCGCGATAAAACTGGATCAACGCCACGAGCGACAACGCGAATGCGGTGAGGAGGGAAAGCGCAATCACGAACTCCTGGGAAAGAAAAAAGCCACAAAGGCAGAGCACCCATCCCATCAGCACCATCACTTGAAACTCGCGCGCCGTGTGTGCTTCCAAAACCTTAAGAGAAACGAGGACAACAAGAAGAGATATGCCCGGCTCAACGCCCTTCATGGATCCATAACTGGCGAAGATGGCGAAGAGCCCCATCGCCGCCAGCAGTAGCTTAAGCGTCGCAAAGCGGAGCCGGTAGCCTCTTGGCTCCATCCAGAATTTCATTGCGAGCGCGAGCAGAAAAACACACGGAACCCAGCTCACGAGAGAACCAAACATGGGAGGCAGCGTAAAGAGCAATGCGGCTGCCAGCCAAAGCAGCGGTCGCCGTGGAATACTCCTATCCCTCGTACTCCCGCTCCACCTTCTACTCTTACTCATGCTCCTGCTCCTGGTCTCTTACTTCGAATAAACTGAGTGCCCGTAAGCACTGATGAAAATGCGATTGCCCAACAGCCGGGGGAATTTCAATGCGTGCAAGACGGAGACCGTAAGGACGCCCTGCACGTTCTGCTTCAATCACCCAAAGCGCTAACTGTGACAGTCTTTCTTCCACGTTCGCAAAGTGGAGCGCAGAAAAATCGAGATACACGACGCCTTCTGCTTCAGCGGTGAATTGTTTTGTCATCAGCGGCTGCCCGCGCGCTACCGCTCTCCAATCGATATGACGCTGAGATTCGCCGGGCACATATGCGCGCTGTCCTGCAAAATCGTCGCCTTCTCCAAACTCCGTCAGCGGGCGGCCGTCGCGCTGCCAAACGAAACTTGACGGAAGCCGGACCTCTCCCGCCGGCCTGGGATAGACAATGTAGGTTTGAGAAGAGGAAAATTTCTTCAAAAAGCGAATGAAACCGAGGGGGTAAGCACTCGTTAGGCATAATGTTCCTGCTTTATATTCGCCGCGCTGCCGCGCGGGGAATCGCAGCGTTACACGAGCTGCCTTATGAGCTGGAATATAATCGATGCGTTGATGCGCTCTGTCCGAACCCGACAGGGTCAGCTCAATTCCGTGGCGGGTTGCACGGGAGTCGTTCATGATCTCAAGCGGCAGAGAGACCTCCTGGCCTGCAAATGCTGGCTGCACGGATTCGAGTGTTACCGTTACGCCTGCGAGATTGATCAGAGTGTGCGGAATCGAAACCAGAAATACCGCCGTTACGGCGAAAAAGAGCAGGTAAACTGCCGCGTTATTTTGACTCGACGCCGCATACCACATCGCCCCCAGCACAAACAAGAGTCCGGCAAAACCTGCAGTTGGATAAATGAACGGAAGTTTTCTTGCTTTCACGGGACTGGCACGCTGTGAAGCAGATTATCAGCAAGCGTGCGCCCGCTTTGGCCGGGTTGTTCGATATCGTGCCCCAACCGATGCGCCATGACTGCGATCCCCACAGCTTGAATGTCTTCGGGAAGTACCATGTCGCGTCCGTGCATCAACGCCCATGCCTGGGACGCGTGCAGCAGCGCCAGGCCTGCGCGCGGTGACAAACCGGTGCTGTGGCGTTGTCGTGACGCATCAAGCAAATCCTGCAGGTAATCGAGCAGGGCGGGGGACGCGTGCACCTTTCGCACATTATCTTGAATCTCGATCAATATTCGCGGGCTCATTACCGGCTTCAATTCCTTAAGCATGTCGCGGCGATCCATGCCCAGAAGCATCGCTCGTTCGTTGGCCCGGTCGGGCACGCCCAGCTCGATCCGCATTAGAAACCGATCGAGCTGAGATTCAGGCAGCGGGAAAGTACCGACCGCGTGCTGCGGATTCTGTGTCGCGATCACAAAGAACGGCTCGGCCAAGTCATAGGTTACGCCGTCGATGGAGACGCGATGTTCTTCCATCGCTTCAAGCAGCGCGCTCTGCGTTTTGGCGGTCGCGCGATTGACCTCGTCGATCAGCACCACCTGTGAGAAAAGCGGACCGCGATGAAACACAAAGCGTTGCTCGCTCCTATCAAAGATTGAATTGCCAAGAATATCGGCCGGCAACAGGTCACTGGTAAATTGGATGCGCTGAAATGCGAGCGCCAGCGAGCGAGCCAATGCCTGGGAGAGCGTTGTCTTGCCGACCCCCGGGATGTCTTCGATTAAGAGATGACCGCGTGCGAGCAAACAGGCGACGGCGAGTTTTACCGCCTGGTTCTTTCCTACAATAACTTCGCAAATCTGCTTCGTGAAAGCGTCAACGTGGTCGCTCACCCTGAAACCATCTGCGGGAACGATGCCCTTCGCAAACAGGATCTCCGCGGAGTGGATCTGCCCTCTTCCTCTTCCTCTAATGCTGGCTCTGGAGATGTTACTTTCTGCGTTCGCGTGGATTCTCGAACACGTTCTTGTGGCGGCGCGCCCGGTTTGCCCGCCGTAGCCTCGGCGGAGACGGGCGGACGCGCCCTACCAACCTGAGAATGGGTTGGAGCAGGGGAGGAATGGGCGTCGCGATAACATTTCGTGGCAAGACCGAGCACGAACGCGGCGAGAACAAACACAACCACTCGTTTTTCAGTTGAAGTGAGGCGGAATCTCTGTCTCGCCTGATCGAATTTTAAGCGCCAATGCCTCTTCAATTCCTAGCTGCTTCTTTCTGTGGGTGTAACATTCGGAGTCACCGTGGGTGTACCGATTGCGCTTTCTCTGGCTGCGGTGCGCACTGGCAATCGAAATTTTTCGCCCGCGAGAATCACCTGCTAAAACACAGCCCCAACTTCACGCGGGTCGGCCCATTTAGCGATTGTCCGCGACTGTTTGCGGTGCGGGCTTTCTCATTTCTAGCCGTGCACTCACTTTCTGTAGCCCCGTCGTAAGCGCTTCAATTTGCTTCTGCTCGTCCGCGAGCTTGGACTCAAAACTTTTTCGTTGCTCAGCGACAGCTCCCTCTAATTCCTGCACTTTACGATGCTCTTTTAGGAACTCATTGAGCAACATTGCGTTCACCGCGTCGTAGCGCACCGTGTAGACTTCGCCGTTGTTGTCGCGCACAACCAGATCGGGATTCACCTCGGCTACTTCTTCGGCGATCAAACCAAACTGCGGCGTGCCAGTGCTATCGCTCTTATAGTGAAACGTCACCGGTTTGAGCGCCAAAATCGCTTCGCTGACGCTGTTCATCGGCTTAATCTCGTTCTTGAACCGGCGGGACGAACTAGTCGTCCCGAGCTGGCCTGCCCCGTCTATGAGGACCGGTATGGCGTTGTTAATTCCCGTTGTGACTCCGCGAATGCCGGCGATAAATGTTCTATCCTGTTGTACATTACCGATACGAATCGTACCCGACTCGCCAGCAGCCCCCGCGTTGGCGATATCGATATTGCTATTGCCGCTGGTAAGAGCGCTGCCGGCGGAAGTACCTAACGCGATATTGTCGCCGCCAGTGGTATTAAAAAGGGTAGTTGCACCGATGGCGATGTTGAGGTTGCCCCCGGTACCATGTTGGAGCGCTTGAACTCCAACAGCGATATTGGCGTTGCCCATCGTGTTATCCTGGAGCGCTTGATAACCGATGGCGGTGTTGCCGGCGCCGCTACTATTGCTAAACAGAGCACTATCACCGACGGCCGTATTCTGGAAGCCGTCGATGTTGCTAAAGAGCGCATTAACACCGTTGGCCGTGTTGCTGTCGCCTGTGTCATTGCTAAGGAGAGCATTAACGCCATTGGCCGTGTTGAAGTCGCCCTCGGTGTTGCTCACAAGCGCAGAATCACCGTTGGCCGTGTTCTGGAAGCCGCTTGTGTTGTTAAAGAGCGCTTGAAAACCGGTGGCCGTGTTGCTGTTGCCTGTGTCGTTGCTAAGGAGCGCAGTATTACCGTTGGCTGTGTTCCGACCGCCTGTGGTGTTGCTCAAGAGAGCTGCGGCCCCTGTCGCCGTGTTTTCTCCGCCGGTCGTGTTGGCAAAGAGCGCCTCATCACCAATGGCCGTGTTAAAGTTCCCGATCTCGTTGGCAAAGAGCGCAGAACCACCGATCGCCGTATTGCCGCTGCCCTCTGTGTTGAGCGAGAGCGCTTGGGCTCCAATGGCCGTGTTGCCCTCGCCTATCGTGTTGCTCTGGAGCGCAGCAGAGCCGTTTGCAGTGTTGTCGACGCCGGTATTGCTCATAAGCGCTCGAAAACCAGTGGCTGTGTTATCAACGCCATCTGTGTTGTCTCTGAGCGCCTCAACGCCGACGGCTGTGTTCCCACTGCCAGTGGTGTTCAAAAAGAGCGCTTGATCGCCAATAGCCGTGCCGCCGGTGCCTTGTGTGTTGCTAAAGAGCGCGAACGCTCCATTGGCCGTGTTTTGGTCGCCGATGGTGTTGCTTAAAAGCGCCCCGGCACCAGTAGCCGTATTTTCGTCTGCTGTGTTGGCAAGGAGTGTGCCGGCACCCACTCCGGTGTTGAATTGTCCGTCAGTGAGGCTCAGAAGCGAGTATAGACCGATTCCGGTGTTGTATACGCCGGCGGTAAGGCTCCCAAGGGCGAGATACCCTTCCGCCAAGTTGCCTCCCGGACAGCCCGGATCGGGCGAGTCACAGGCTGCTCTGGTTTTGGGCACAATGCTAATAATGCCGGCCACCGCAAGTATCAGTGCGATGAGAAATGACGGAATTGGTATTTTGATTGATGGGTTCATAGAAGGCGAGTCTAGAACAATTTTCGCCATCTTAGCGAGAGGAAAACGCTACCCCTGAATCTTACCTGAGAGGAGAGAAGCTATCGGGAGAAGCGCCCACTCCCGGTTTCAGATCTTGCTTAAAGAGATTCTGCAAAAAATCTCGCCAATGTGTGAAATCAATTCGCCTTAAGCGCCAATCATCGCAGCAACACAGCCATCACCTGCGCCGCCCTACCAACCTGAGAATGGGTTGGAGCAGGGGAGGGATGGGCATCGCGATAACATTTTGTGACGAGACCAATTACGAACGTCGCAAGGACAAACACGACAACTCGCTTTTCGGTAGAGGTAAGGCGGAATCTCTGCCTGACTTGGTCGAATTTGAAACGCACAGCGTTTTTCAACTACAAATCAACACGAATGGAGACGAATTCATAAAATCCCGAAATCTGAATGAGGAAACCGGTTTAACGCTTCAACACTTCAACGCTTTAACGCGGCGAAGCATTCGACATTCGCCATTTGTGTCATTCCTTCGGCATTCGAAATTCGTGCTTCGTCGTTCTCGTCATTTCCCAAGTGGCGTCGAGACATCGGTACCGGGCGGCGGCGTGAATTCGCACATTGACGCAGGGATCGGCAACGTCGGAGTTGATCCTCACTTCGAGCTGTCGATGATCTGCTGCGCGTTCTTGATCGCGGACTCGTCCGGCGCTTTGTCTTTCTTCAGGATGTCGATCGTCTTTTGCGCCGAGGCGGTGGCTTCTTTCTTGTTGCCAAGCTTCGCCTGAATCTGCGCCTTCTTGTAGTGCATGAAGTAGGCGTCTGGGTTCTTCTCCAGCGCCTGGTCGATCCACTTTGCCGCCTGTTTCATATCCTTGTTGTTGTCGTAGTAGAAAGCCGCGGCCTGATAGGCCGTGCGCGGGTCGAGCGGAGTCGTTGCGCTAGCGGCTGCATCGAGTTGCTTGCTTAGCTGCTCGACATCGTCCGTGGTCAACTTCACCGACACGCGCGTTTTATCCCAAAGGAAATTAAGCGTTGCGGAAGCGCCTTTCACATCACCTAGCGCGATGGTGAACGTCTCGATTGTGAGCGGAATGGGTTCCGGCTTCGCCGTGAGACGCACGGCATCGTTCTCCTGCTTATAATCGGCCGTGCTCTGCACCTTCGCGTCCTTCGAAACGATGATGGTCCACTCGTTCGCTGTCGGAATCGTGAAGAGTGCGTACTCACCGGCCGGGATCTCCTTGC
>WNGA01007829.1_pt1 | contig 22226 bp, 12 predicted proteins | sample 5400061 | NCBI WGS metagenome assembly WNGA01 (sample SAMN13153366, study PRJNA577476) | soil metagenome | isolation source: 100 cm soil or saprolite under grassland replicate 2 | place: USA:California | collected 2016-06-15
CCAACAAGTGGCTGACCTCACGCAGCACGGGCAGCAGTTGGTTCTCTGCAAAGGCGGCCGCGGCGGGCTGGGCAACCGCAACTTCGCGACCGCCGCCCGGCAGACGCCGCGTTTTGCCCAACCCGGCGAAGCGGGAGAGGAAGGCGAATTCTATTTCGAGTTGCGTGTCATCGCCGACGTCGGCCTGGTCGGCTGGCCGAATGCCGGCAAGTCGACCCTGCTCACCGCCATTTCGCGAGCGCGACCGAAGGTCGCCGCGTATCCGTTCACCACTCTGACGCCGCAGGTTGGCATCGTGGAATACGCGAAGGATTACCATCGCCTCACGGTTTGCGATGTGCCCGGCCTCGTGGAGGGGGCGCACCGGAACGTTGGTCTTGGCCACGCTTTCCTCCGCCACATCCAGCGCTGCAAGGTGCTGGTGCTCCTCCTGGACATGGCCGGCGCCGACGGACGCGCCCCGTGGGACGACTACCGGCAACTGCTCAAGGAACTTGAGCTTCACGACCCTGCCCTCCTCGACAAGCCGCGCTACGTCGTCGCCAACAAGATGGACGAACCCGCCGCCGCGGCGAACCTCAAGACTTTCAAGCGCAAGGTTCGCAAAGTGGCCGTGCAGCCGATTGCCGCGGGTTTCGACGAGGGCATCGACGAGTTCAAGGAACTCATTCGCAACGCGGTCGCGAAGGTGGAACATGCCGGGGCATGAAGCTGCCAAACGCTGGAGAGGCCGTCGTCCCACTGAATGGCTCATTGAAACCGGTGAACTTGCGCCACGCCTGATAAGCGCCTACCCTCTGGACGCATGATCACTGAATTGGATTGTGTCGCGTTGAAAGTCGCCAGGCCGGAGCACGGCCTGGCGGCGGGTGATGTGGGTGCGGTCGTGCACACTTGGAAGAACGGGCGCGACTACGACTTGGAGTTTGTGACATTCGACGGCAAGACGGTGGCCATCGTCAAACTCGCCGCCGCCGAGATTCGCCCCCTCGCCCAGAACGACATTCATCATGCCCGTCCTTTCCAACCGGCCGGCCGGTGAGTTGGGAGGCGAGCCCTTCCCCTTATGCTGAAAGCCGGAATCGTCGGCTTGCCCAACGTCGGCAAGTCCACCCTGTTTAACGCCCTGACCCGCACCCGCAAGGCCGAGGCGGCCAATTATCCCTTCTGCACCATCGATCCCAACGTCGGCATCGTCACGGTGCCGGACGACCGGCTTGCCCCGCTGCGAAAAACCGCCAAAACAGACGTCGTTATCCCCGCGGTCATCGAGTTCGTCGACATCGCAGGTCTCGTCAAAGGCGCCAGCGCGGGGGAAGGCCTGGGCAACAAGTTCCTCAGCCACATTCGCGAGGTCGATGCCATCGTGCAAGTCGTTCGCTGTTTCGATGAAGCCGACATTCTTCACGTCGCGGGCCAGATTGACCCTGTGCGCGACATCGAGATCATCCATACCGAGTTGGTCCTGGCCGACCTCGACGCAGTGAAGAAGAAGCGCGCGAGCATCGCCAAGGACGCCAAGCGGGGCGACAAAGCCGCTCTGGCCCAGGACACCGTGCTCGCCAGGATTGAGCCGGTTCTTGACGCAGGCAAACCTGCGCTCACGGTCCGGCTCACTCCGGAGGAAAGGGTCATCGCCCGGCAATTCTTCCTGCTCAGCGACAAGCCGACGATTTTCGCCTGCAACGTCAAGGAAGGCGATCTGGCGACGGCGGACCAGAATCCCCACGTTTCCAGCGTCCGCGACTACGTGAAGACCCACTTGGCCTGCGAAGCCGTCGTCATCAGCGCCCAAATCGAGAGCGACCTCATCGACCTTCCAGAGAACGAAGCGAAGGCGTTCCTCAAGGAATTAGGCGTGAACGAAAGCGGCGTCGGCGCGCTCATCCGGGCCACCTATCATTTGCTTGGCCTGCGCACTTTCTTTACAGCAAGCGAAAAGGAAGTCCGCGCCTGGACCATTCACGCCGGAGAAACCGCGCCACAGGCCGCGGGGGTGATTCACACCGACTTCCAGCGCGGCTTCATCAAGGCCGAAACGGTGAGTTGCGAGCACCTGGTGCAATGCGGCTCTATCGCCGCCGCGCGCGAAAGAGGGCTCTACCGGATGGAAGGCAAGGATTACGTCGTCCAGGACGGCGACGTGCTGCTGATTAAGTTCAATGTGTAGGCCGGAGTCACTTCTTCATCCCAGGCGGATTGGGTGCGAATGCCTTGATGCTGAAGCCGTCGCTGTTGACACTGCCGGACCACACGGTGATGTAGAAATACTTCGAGACCTGATCGAATGGCGGCAGCAGGGAGAAGTCCACCCAGTCTTTGAATTTCTTCGCGTCGTCCGCCATGCCCAGACGGCCCGCCATCGGCAAACTGGAAAAGATGTTCGCCAGCGGGTCGGAGTCTTTCTTCAGAATCTCCATCAGGCTCTTGAAAGTCTCGGCGGAGTTCTCGTAGCCGAAAAGGCCGGTGCCCATGCCGCCGACCTTTTGCGCGGCGTCGGTCATGCCCGGCGCCTCGCGCAGGGACTTGCCGGTCCCCTCCCCGCTGCGCATGAACTCCTCAAGGGTTGCAGTGTCCGTGGAGACCGCCAGATAGCCGCCGCTGGCCGCATAGCTCAACATGCGTTCGCTCCCCTTGGCGCCCGGCTGCATCTGCGGAAGGCTCATCGAGTATACTTTGCGGCCCAGGAACTCGCGTTCCTTGAACTTTCCCCCACCCGTGGGCATCAACGCCGCCAGGGCCTTGATGGAGGCGGCGAGCTGCTCGGGCCGCGGCGAACTGATGAGCGTCAGCGAGGGCGGATTCTGAAGATCGTCCAACGTCTGTTTTCGCGGGCTTTTTTGGTACGAGATCAAGTCGTCGCCGAGGTTGGCGAAAAGCTGCTTGCGGATGTCGAAATCGGGGTCCTTGTCCTTGCCGGCGCTGTCGAGGAAGAGCTTCAGCACGCCCGCCACCTGCGGGATGGCTTCGACCAGCGATTGTTCGAGCGTGGTCCAGGATTTGCCCAGATCCAGGCGGAGGCGAAAGAACTTGACGGCGTCGCTCGGGACGAACGTCGGCGGGTTGGCGTCCCGGGCGTCGAACGCAATGGCCTTGATGAGCCCTTTGCGGGCGGATTCCGGGACGTTGACATTGAAGGTGACGGCGCAGCCTTCGGGGACGTCGCGCATGCTGAATGAGAGATCCTGGAGGGCGCTGAGGCCGAGCGTGCTGAAGATCTTGTCCAATTGCGGAAACGCGCCCTGCGGCGCGCCTGCTTCACCCGCGTTGTCCTTGGCCACCTGCTTTGCCAATTTGTCCAGGAGCGGCTTCAGATGAAGCCAGCCGTAGGCCTGGGACTCGCGAAAATGAGCGGCGTGGCTTTTTGCAAAGGCGGGGTTCTCCGAAAGCGTCGCAACGCTGCCCCCGCCCTGGCTGGCCAGGACGCGCTCGATGTCGCGGGTGTTATTGCCGAGAATGACGAGTGAGCCGGACTGGCCGAGCATGAGTTCGACGTTTTCCGTGGCCTTTTTCGGCTTGGGTGGTTCGAGGCTTTCGTTGCCGGCATTGGGATCGGGAAAGAGTTTGTCGAAGGTCTTGCCGAGATCGTCCGATTTGAAAATCAGCGTTGTGAACTCAACGTCGCGAATTTTATCCGTGCGGGTTTGCTTGCCCGCATCGGTCCATTTCTTTTTGAGCGTGGCAAGGTTGGTCTTGAGCACGTCGCTCTTCTCCCGGCCGTCCATCAGGAGGAGGAAACCCACGTCGTCCCCGGCTTTTTGCGGGGCAACAATGGCCAGGCTGACCTGCCCCTGCGCGAGACCGGAGTAGTCGGCGAACTTGATGCCCAACTCCTTTTCAAGCGGCGTGACGATGTCGCTCTGGAGCTTCTTCATGAATTTGTCCCGGAACGGTTTCATGGACGCGTCGTTCCAGAACAGCGCGCCCGGCATTTGCTTCCACGAGGCGCTCGATTTGGCGTAGTCGGGGATGGTCAGGGCAAACAGGGCGTCGGCGGGCAGGAGTTTTTCCGGCGGCGGCACGGTCGCGGTGGCGGCGGGCAGCGCAAAAGCGCACAGCAGACTGAGATGGAGCAAAGGGCGTTTCATGATTGTTTCGTCTTAATGCGAATGTCGCGTTCCCGTTGGCTTAACAAACTGTCGCCGCCAGCGGAAGCACAAAGCACAGGCCGAATTGTAACCGGGCGCATCGGACATTGGCACCAAGGCGATCGAAGAATCCGGCCCTGGGCGCGCCGGCATCCTGCCGGCGTGTGTTTCGCGCTTCCTTCACTAACGTTTCCGTTGTCGGAAACTCTGTCGGAAACGTAGTCGACGGTGCGTTCGCCGACAAAGTTTTCGACAAAGTTTGCGACGAAGACGGAGCGCGCAGATGGAGACGCCAAACATAAACTCCTGCCGGGGTGTGCCGTCGGGCTAATGGCGCGAACTCGCCGGCAGGATGCCGGCGCTCCCAGTCGCCTTGCCCCTGCGCCCGGCCGTCTTCAGTCCCGCACCGTGGCTGCATCAATGCCCTGCGCGGCGCACCACTGGCGGTAGGCCGAGGGCGCGATCTCGCTGGGCTTAATCTCGCTGCGGCCGCCCCAGAAGACGTTGGTGTAAGTGAAGTCGATGCCCGCCTCGCGGAGGTGCTGGTCGATGGCGGCCTTGTGAGCGAGAACGAACTGTTTGTCGATGCCGTGGGCCACGCCCATGATGTTGACGTTGCGAAATTCCGGGCCGCCTTCCCGCCAGTAGGCGTGAGTCATGATGTGATGCCGCCCGACTTCACGCCCCGCGTCCAACTCCCGGCCGGGGGGCACCGCCCAGTGGAACAGCGCGTTGAAGCGCGTGACGCGCTCGCCGTCAGACTGTGGCTTGACGTGTTCGAGAAAAGTGGAGAAGCGGCCGATGATTTTGCGCCGATCGAAGTCTTCAGCGGCTTCCAGAAAGGTCTGCAACGGCACGCCGGCTTCGCGCGCGCGCGCGTCCCAGAGGCTCGGGACCAGTTCCTCGGGATCGAACTCCCGCTTGAGCGCGTTGAGAATGCGCCATTCCAGGTCGTTCAATGTCGTGGTCGTCACCTCAGTGACCTCCGCCGGTGCGCCGGCGCGGCTGCCCGGTTCCATGCCGCGGCGGCGCACGTGGCCAACGCCCAGCGCAAAGAGTTTTTTGGCCGGGAGAAGGATGAATTTCTCCGCCCCGGTCCGGCTCGCGAGAAGCTCGCAGTGCTTCCGCATCGAAAAACCCTGCGGCACCTTGAGCGTCGTCCACAACTTGTAGGTCGAGCCTGCGGAAACCGTGTCCGTCGAGCGTGTGACGACGTGCCCGCTGAACGGATCCTGCTGAAACATCCAGTCGAACGCCGAATTCAGCCTCGCGTCGGGCACCTGCCAGGCCACCAGTGCGCCGTTGGCCAGGTTCGTGGCCAGGAGCGTCTGGCGCACCCGCCGGACATTCCCCGCCACCTGCATCGCCCGGATGCGTTCGATGACGGTTTCGAGCGGCACGCCGGAGAGCCGGGCGATTTGCCCGAGCGGATCGCGTTGAAATCCCTGCACGCGATCCTCGGAGATCGCGAGGATCTTCGCGTTGATCGGGTCGGTGAATTCAACCGGCACTGTCATCGAACTCATGAATTGGATTTTTTAGCACAGATGGGAGGTGGAGCGCGCGAAAAAAATCGTGCCACCGCGGGTGTCGAGTGTTTCCAGGTAGTGATCAGTAATCAGTAATCAGTGTTCAGTATTCAGTGTTCGTATTCAGTGGAGTCGAGGCGATTTGTGCTCCGTCGATTGCGGCCTCAGCTCGAAGACTGATTACTGAATACTGATAACTGAATACTGATTACTGATTGGCCTGCGACAGCGCGGGCAGAAGCATCGCGGCAAGAATGGCAATGATGGCGATGACCACCAGCAGTTGATTACAAATGCGGCCAACCTATTATTTCATCTGGACAACGGGCGGCACTTCGCCAATATGTCACATAATCGTAACACCACTAGCAGCGGCAGCGACTTACATTTAAGTCTTCAGAACCAGACCAAGCATTCGCCGGGCGCGGGCGTCGGCGAAATCGCTTGTCTCTTCACCCAGAGGCCCGCGGGAGAAGGCATGAGTTTATGAAGAGCTATCCAGTCGGTTCGTGGTCGGGGTTGATTCCAGCATTTTGGCTTTGCCTGGCGTTGCCAGCCAGCGGGGCCACCGAGCCGGTCGTGGCGTTCGGGCTGACCAACACGCCCATCGGCTCGGCGCTGCTGGACTTGCGCGGCAACGACCTTGTCGTGCGCGATCTCTCCTACGGAGGCGGAGGGGGCGCTCCCGGGCTCACCAGGTTGCCAGCGGGGTTGGAAGGCGCCTACGGCGTGTCCATTCAACTGGGCCAGTCGGATGCCGGTGTCTTCGTTTATCCCTACACTTACAGTGAACCTTACTCGGGCTCGTTCCTTGTGGGCAAAGCCATCGGACAACTGGACGGACAGGAGAATCAATTGCTTTCCGTCGTGGCCGCGTCCAAGGCGGATTACGGCTCCTACGTGGCGCACGTGGACTTCAGCGGCATCGGCGCGTTTCTCCTGCGTTACGAGTTGTATGACCGCGACCGGCTCGTGGTCGCCAGCACCAATGGGGCCGGCGACATCTCCATTCTCACGGAATATGAATACTCGCCGCGCGCCAACCCGTTCTGGCGCCTGCCCGATGGCAGTATCGCGGCGGTGATTGAATTCACGGCCCCCTGGGTCGTGCGGCTTCCGGGCATTTCTCAAGACGCTCCTTACACTTACGGTGACCGCATCGTGGTGCGACCGTTGGATGTGCAGGGCGAGGTCGGCCGGGTTTCGCGCGTCGAGGTCACCGGGGGCGGCGCAATGACCGAATTCGTCGTGACGGACGAACGGTTGGGCGCGTTCCAGCACGCGCACAAAGCGCTGGGCCAATCGCTGTTCAACACGACTGCCGACAGCCTCACCGTCACCAGCCTGGGCCAGGCCGCCGGCGCTGAGTTGGGCGTGTTGGTGGAGTTGGGGGAGCCGCGGTCGTTCTCGGTGGACCTGGCGCCCTTGAACCTCTCCAGCAATGGCGCAACCATCCTGGCGGGCGCGGTGGGAAGTTTCGAACACGGCGACAGCGAGTTTCTTGGTTACATCGGCGTGCGCCAGTCCAACGGCGCGCGAGAAGTGTTTGGGGATTTGTCCCTCTTCGAAGGCGGGCTGTCCTTGAGCGTGTATCGCGACGGCTGCCAGAGCGGAGCCTCAGGGTCGCCCACATTGTCGCCGACTGTGGGAGTCGCGGGCACCGCGCGCGTCGTGGGGTTCGGCGCAACGGCCGATACGGGCAACCGGCGGCCCAGCCTGTCCGTGCGTTTCGAGGCCGTGGCCACCTTCACAATGCCGGACGGGTCCGTCTTGACGGGGGATGAATTGCGGTTCCGCTCCACCGGGCCATTGGCGGCGGATCACCTGGTGGCATTCAGCCTTCTGGGCACTAATTTGCCCGCCATCACGATACTGGGTGAAAGCGGCGCGGATGTCATCACGCTGGTCGATTACCTGCCGGAACTGGCCTCGGCGGCTTCGATCAAGCTCATCGAAGGCACGGCGAATGGCGGCGCCAAATCGTTCCATCAATCCGCCGCACCCACCCAACGCAACGGCGTCTCCCTGGTGGCGCTCAGCGATACGCTCCCGCCCGCGGCGCCGCGAACGAGTCTTTTCGCCTGGCACGACGACGCGCTTTGGTTCCACGGCCGCGAAAACGGGGGGATTGGATTGTTCAGCGGCGCCGGAGTGCGGCTGCTTCCCGTGCAACCGGGTCGGGGCCAGAGTTACGCCGGCGTCGGCAGCTTCCAGTGGCACGACCCGGTCTCGGGGAACGACACGCCGGTGCAGGTGACGGCCACGTCGCGCGTGGCCGGCTTCGAGCGCGTGAGCACGCCGGCCGGGAGCTTCTACGCGATTCGGCTGGAAACGAGCCTGGTTTTCGGACCTTCCGCCGAGACGAGCGCGCCACGGGCCTGGCACACGACGAACTGGCTGGCCCTCGGCGTCGGCATCGTGGCGCAGGCCGAGAGCGAACAGTTGGCCGATGACTCAATTCAACATCGGGAAGGGGCGGTCTCGGCTTACAACGTCATCACGTCGGTTCCGCTGGCCCCCGTGGTGAACGTCGGCGCCAACGCGCTGCTCGCGGCATCGGGGAGCGAGAGCGACCAGGCACAATTCCAGTGGCATAAAGATGGCGTGGCATTGACCGAAGTAGGCGCCAGCAGCCAACTGGTGGTGGGCAATGCGCAATTGTCCGACGCGGGCCTTTACTCCGTCGTCTCGAGCAATCTGGCGGGCGAAGTCACGGCCCCGATTGCCAGGCTGCGGGTCACGCCGTTCGACGAGTCTGCCGGCTTCCTGGCATGGCGGGGTTTGGGAAACGGTTATGTTGACCAGCCGAAGGTGGCAGGGGATCAGGCCGGCAACATGTATTACGCGGGCGCGTTGCGGGGTTACCTCCAATTTGAGACCAATTTCATCAGCGACGCGGGGCTCCACCGCCTCCTGTTCGTCGCCAAATTTGATTCGGCGGGCCATTTCGTGTGGATCCGCACCGCGGACGGGCCGTGGAACGAATCGCTGGTGAGTTTTGGGGTGGACGCCGCGGGCGACGCTTACCTCTTCGGCAACTACCGGGAATCCATAACGCTCGGGGCGCTCACGTTGAGCGCGGCGGGCCCCAACGAGAATGCCTTCGCCGCCAAACTCAGCGCCGACGGCAACTGGCTTTGGGCCGTGCAGCCCGACGCGGCCGCCGGAGGCTATGGCTTCCGCTCTTCCGTGGACGCGGCGGGGAACCAGTTCATCGCGGGCACGTTCCGCGGCCTTCTCCAGATCGGCACAAACCACCTGGAGAGTCTGCCGGGCCAAACCTCATTCTACTTCGCCAAGCTCGACCATGACGGTCATGTCGTGTGGGCCGCCAAATCCTCCATGCCGGGCGACTACGTGTACTTGGGAATCCGGGACGTGAAGGCCGACGGCGCGGGCGGGTTCTACCTGAGCGGCATCTTCACGGATCGCGTCTCGTTGGGCGGACTGCAGCTCTCGGCCGGAAGCAACCAGTGGAGTGGATTCCTGGCCAGGCTCAATGGTGACGGGGGCGGGGTGTGGGCCAAGACTCTCGCGAGCAGCGTCGATTTGGGTGTAGCCGACGACGACGGCCTGTACCTGCTGGGATCCTTCAACGGCGTGCTCGATCTCGGCGGCACCGTTCTCACCGGCTCGAATTTCCGCTGGACGCCGGACCGTTACGTGGCGCGGCTGCGGCCCGACGGCACCGCGGTATGGGGCCGGAAGCTGCCCCTTATTCTCTACAACTCCTACTCGGGCCTGGTGGTGGACTCGGCCGGCAGCGTCTATCTCGCGTCCTCCGGTTACGGCAACCTCATGGTGGGCGAGACGACTTTCAGCAGTGGGAACGATTATTCGAGCCTCCTGTTCAAATACAATGCCGAAGGGCAGCGCGTCTGGTCGAAACAGATCGCGGGACAGGGAGGTCCGTTTGTTTACTCGTTCGGACGGGACGGCCTGGGCAACGTGCTCTTCTCGGGCAGCTTCAATTACTCCGTGAATCTCGGCCCCACGAACTTCACTGCATCCGGAGGCTTCAATCCCTTCTTCGTGTCGATGCGCCCGGCCGTTCCGCCGGCCGTGACTCAACAGCCCCAATCCAGCACGGTGAATCCGGGGGCCAGCGTCAACTTCACCGCGGCCGCCACCGGCACGGCGCCGCTGGAATACCAATGGCGCCGCGACGGCGTGAACCTCACGGGCGCGACCAACCCGGCGCTCACTCTCGCCTCGGTCCAGGCGGGCGACGCGGGCGTCTATTCCTTGCTCGTGCGCAATGGCGGCGGTCTGGCCTTCAGCCAGCCGGCCGTGTTGCAGGTGAACCTGCCCGACGCGGGCGCCCTGGCCTTCAGCGCGGCGAACTTCACTGTCAGTGAAGCCGCCGGCCACGCTGATATCACCCTGGTCCGTGTCGGCGACACTTCACGCCCGGCCACCGTGACTGTGGAAACGGCCGACGGCTCCGCGAAGGCCGGCCCGGACTATTCACCCCTCACGGCGGTGCTGGCGTTCGGCCCCGGCGAAAGCGTGAAGACTTTTGAGGTTCCAATCAGCCAGGACGCCTTGTACGAGCCGGCAGAAACACTGGCGCTTCGCTTGTGCAATCCGGGCGGCGGCGCAACGCTCGGCGTGCCCGCCACCGCCACGCTGACCATCCTGGACGACGATTCGGCCGCGCCGGTGATCCTTTCGCAACCGCGCAGCCGGGTGGCGGGCGATGGCGCGACGGTGAACTTGAGCGTGACGGCCAACGGCGCGGCGCCCCTTCAGTATCAATGGCGCAAAGGCGGCACTCCCCTGGCCGGCGCGAATGGCTCGACGTTCACGCTGGGGCCGGTTCACATGGCCGACGCCGGAGTTTATTCGGTGCGCGTGTTCAACGGCGCCGGCGAGGCGATCAGCAGCGAGGTAACGCTCACCGTGCTGCCGCTCCCGCAAATCCTGACGCACCCGCAAAGCCAGACGGTCCCGTACGGCGAGCCCGCCGCGTTCAGCGTGAGCGCGACGAGCAGCGTGCCGGTGGTGACCCAAACTTTCACACGCATGGGCACGGGGCCGGTGGCCGACACCTACCAGGTTCCACACTCCATCCGCCGGGGCGTGATCGAGATTCGAGCGGACTTCGGCAGCGAAGCGGATTCGCTGAATGTCTACGTAGGGAGAATCCTGATCTATGCGACGGGTTTGACCTCCGACCGAACGACCAACCGCGTGGGGTTTGACTACTCGTACCCGCCGCCAATCGAGATTGTGATCAACCGCGAAGAAGGCGCCGGCACTGACGCCTGGTCGTACGAGGGAGAAATCGTCTCCGAACCGCTGCGCTACCGCTGGCGGAAGGATGCGCAGGAAATGCCGTTCATATTCGGGCCGCAGTACTCAATTTCCAGCGCCACGATGGTGCACACGGGGGCTTACGACGTGGTGGTGAGCGACGCGCTCGGCGCGGTGACAAGCCAGCCGGCAACGCTGACGCTGACACCACCGGTCCTGCGCATCCAGCAACTCACGATCAACCCGCCGCAGGTGCAACTCTGGTGGGTCTCGCCGGACCACATGGCCGAGCGCACCACCGAGTTGCCCAACGGCACCTGGGAATGGATTTCATACCCCTATAGCGGGGTGATCCTCAACGCGACAAACCACCAGGAATACTTCCGGTTGCGGTTCATGCAGCGGACGGTGGATTAGTTCGAGGATTTCACACGCGCCGTAGCCGCCGACGTGAGGAGGCGGATGGTTGAGGCCGGCAGTCGTGCCCGCCTCCTCACGTCGGCGGCTACAGTTGAGTGCCGGCGGCTACCCTGCGGGTTCCTTTTGCTTGTCGGCTTCGGCTTTGCGCTCTTCGTCGGCGGCGTCGAAGGCGTGCTGGAGGGCGACGAGGTCTTCGCCGGGCTTGAGGCTGTCGAGGAGTTTCTGCTCCTCGCGGAGTTGTTCCTCGCTGTAGCTGGCGGCCTTGATCGAAAGGCCGATGCGCCGGTCGCCCTTGTCGATCTTGATGACGCGGGCGGTGACATCCTGGCCGGGCTTGAGGACGTTCTTGATCTTGTCGACGCGATCCTCACTGACCTGGCTGATGTGAACGAGGCCGTCGATGTCGTGGGCCAAACCAACGAACGCCCCGAAGCTGGCCAGCTTGGTGACCTTGCCGTTGACGAGATCGCCGACCTTGTAGAACTTGTCGATGTTGGCCCAGGGATCCTCGGCAAGCTGTTTCATGCCCACGGCGATGCGCTGGTTGGCCTTGTCGATTTCCAGGACGACCACTTCGACTTCGTCCCCTTTCTTGATGACTTCGGAGGGGTGGTTGATCTTGCGCGTCCAGGAGAGGTCGGAGACGTGAATCATGCCGTCGAGACCCTCTTCCAATTCGACGAACGCGCCGTAGCTGGTGAGGTTGCGGACCTTGCCTTTGATCTTCGTACCGGGCGGATACTTCTCGAGGGCCTTGTCCCACGGGTTGGCCTCGAGCTGGCGGATGCCGAGCGAGATTTTCTGTTCATCCTTGTTGACGCCCAGCACGACGGCTTCGACCATCTCGCCTTGCTTGAGGACGTCACTGGGCTTGCCGATGCGCTTGGTCCAGGAGAGTTCGGTGACGTGCACGAGCCCTTCGACCCCGGGCTCCAATTCGATGAAGGCGCCGTAGGGCACCAGGTTGACCACCTTGCCCTTGACCTTTTGGCCCGTGGTGAACTTGGTCTCGATGTCGCTCCAGGGGTTGGCCAGTTTCTGCTTGAGGCCGAGACTGACGCGTTCCTTTTCCTTGTTGATATCCAGCACGACGACGTCCAGTTCCTGGCCGACCTTGAGCATCTCGCTGGGGTGGCCGATGCGGCCCCAGGACATGTCGGTGATGTGCAGCAGGCCGTCCAGGCCGTTGAGATCGATGAACGCGCCGAAGTCCGTGATGTTCTTGACGGTGCCCTTGCGGATGTCGCCGGGGGTCATGTCGGTGAGCAGTTTCTGGCGCCGCTCGGTGCGTTCCTGCTCGATGAGTTCCCGCCGGGAGAGCACGATATTCTGGCGCTCCTGGTTGATCTTGACAACCTTGAAATCGTAATTGTTCCCGACAAACTGAAGCAGGTTGCGCGGCGGGATGACGTCGATCTGCGAGGCGGGCAGGAAGGCCTCGACGCCGATGTGGACAATAAGGCCGCCCTTGACGACGGCTTTGACCTTGCCGTTGACGGTGGCGCCTTCGTTGGCGATGGTGAGGATGCGTTCCCAGTTCTGCTTGAACTCGGCCTTCTCCTTGGAAAGCACAACCATGCCTTCCTTGTCTTCGAGTTTCTCGATGAGCACATCGACCTGGTCGCCGACCTTGACGGCCTTGATGTCGATGAATTCGTTGGCGGAGATGACCCCCTCGCTTTTGTAGCCGATGTCCACCAGGACTTCCTTGGAGCGGACTTCGATGACGGTACCTTTGACAATTTCGCCAGCGGCAAAGCGCATCGCGCTGTGCTTCATGGCTTCTTCCATCGTGAGCATACGGATTCTGTCTGACGTACTGCGGGAGGCCAGGTCGGGCGGCGTGCGCCCGGCGAAGTCTCCATTGCCCTAACGGACCTGACGTTGCGGTGGCAACGGAGGGTTAATGGTTAGGTTACGAGTTTACGGTTTTTTCTCAGCCTATACGGGCGTCCGCACACACGGCGCCCAGGCGGAGAGCTAGCTTAGGCACAATCGGGCGTCGCGCAAGGGTAATTTTTCGGGATACACGGGTCCGTACTGGGCCGGAGGGCGCTCAGTGGCCAGTAATCAGTAATCAGTAATCAGTAATCAGTATTCGGGCTTGAGCGTTCGTCAGGGGAACCCGGTCTCGCCCAACCGCCTGGCGCTGAACACTGATTACTGATTACTGATTACTGATTACTGAGAAGCCAGAGGCCTCTGGCAGAGCGCCCGGCTTTGACGCGATTTCAGTCCGCACCACTCACCCCTGCGTCTCCCCCAACTGGAAACGGTCGAAACGGCGGATCGTGATCTCATCCCCCAGTTGCTTGGCGACGGAGGCGACGTGTTCCTTGATCGAAACCTCCGAGTTCCGCTTTACGAAGCCCTGATCGACCAGGCAATGGCCCTGGTAGAATTTCTCCAGCTTGCCTTCGACGATCTTGGCGATGGCCTGCGGGGGCTTTCCCTTGACCTGTTCGGCGGCGATTTCCTTTTCCTTCGCGATCACGTCAGCCGGCACCTGGTCGCGCGTCACGACGTGCGGATGGGCCGCGGCGATCTGGAGCGTGATGTCCTTGACGAGCTGCTTGAAGTCCTCGTTGCTCACCGTGGATTCCTTGCCCGCGCCCACTTCGACGAGCACGCCGACCTTGGCGCCGGTGTGAATGTACGCGGCGACCAGCCCGTTGCCAGTGACCTCAATGCGATGATGGCGGGCAACGCGGATATTCTCCCCGATCTTGGCGACGGCGGCGACGCGCTCCGCTTCGAGATCGGCGGCGGGATTGGCCGCCAGCTTTTTGGCGACGTCCTCGCAGAACGCCTTGAACGTAGCATTCCGAGCGACGAAGTCCGTCTCGCAATTAATCTCGACGAGCAGGCCGAGGCGTGCGCCCGGTGCGACGTATTGCACGATGGCCCCTTCGAGGGTGGCACGGCCGGCCTTCTCGCGGGTGGTGGAGATGCCTTTCTTGCGCAAGAGGTCAACGGCGAGCTCGAGGTTGCCGCCCGCTTCGGCGAGGGCATTTTTGCAGTTCATCAGGCCCGCGCCGGTCATCTCACGGAGTTTGCCGACGTTGGCAGCATTGATTTCAGCCATAGAAATAGTTGAGAGTCGTTGGTTGAGAGTTGAGAGCGTCCACCGCGCGGGTTCGGACGCATCCGACTACGCGGGCGTGAGCGCGGGTTCGGCGGCCACCGGCGCGGCCTCGGCCGGCGGCGTTTCCGCGGACGGGGCTTCGGCGGCCGGTTCTTCGGTCTTGCGGCGGGAGGCTTTCGATTCGTATTCGTTGCGCGCCGCGCTGATCGTCTGCACGACAGCCGTCAGGATGACCCGCACCGAGCGGATCGCATCGTCGTTGCCGGCGATGGGGTAGCTGACAAGGTCGGGGTCGCAATTGGTGTCGACGATGGCGACGATGGGGATGTTGAGCCGGCGGGCTTCGTTGACGGCGTTGTGCTCGCGCTGGAACGTTTGACGGTCTGAAAATTGGTCAGTGTGCCGCCCAGCCAGCGTTCGACCGCGTAGAGCTGGCCACAGGCCTTGGCCGCCTCGCGCACGGCTTCCTGCGCCTGTTTCTTGGTGCCGACGAACAGCACCTGGCCGCCCTTGCGAACGGTGGTGTGCATGAAGTCGCACGCCGCTTCCAGTTGCTTGACGCTCTTGGACAGGTCGATGATGTGGATGCCGTTGCGGGCGTCGAAGATGAATGGCTTCATCTTGGGGTTCCACCGCTTGGTCTGGTGTCCGAAGTGGACGCCGGCTTCCAACAGTTCTTTGAGGCCGATGCTCAGCACAATGTTTCCTTTGGTTACAAGCCGCTGATTCTTGCAGCGGCCATCCCGCGGAAAACGGGATTGCGTTAGATGTTGTTGTGGCCGGCCGGACCCACACAGGCCCGGCGCATTCAAGGCCGTTCGACCCTTCCGCCTTCCGCCGGCAAAGCCGGCTTCAGGCCGAAGGGACGGGGAACCTAGCAAGGAATGGCCGCCCGGCAAGACTATTTTTAGCTGCCCATCCGCGCAGGATGCTTCTTGCCACTACCACCAACGTAGGGCAAGACGCCTGCCCTACCTTCCCGACACGACTTCGACTGTGATGGTAACTTCCAAGAAGATGCGCCTCCTGCGTCGTTGCGGAAACCGTTGGCAGCCCGTTCTAAAACTGTAGCGGCGCTTTATGAGCGCCGAAGAAACTGCGCATTCTGGCCCGATTTCGGCGGTCACAGACCGCCGCTACAACTCCACCTGGAGTTCTTGAACGGGCTGTTGGAGGCAAGTTCGTGATATAAGAAGGCTACTTGCGCCGCAGGCGGAAGAATTGATTGCCGGAGCCAAGCGGGATAGTGACGAGACACTGGTCGTTGACGATGGCCGGTGTGCCGGAGACCCCTTGCCAATCCGGTGCGCCAAGGTCCGAGGTTGCTTCGAGCAGAAAGTTGGTGCCCGTAGCCGGCCAGGATAGCGTTACGTCGTTTCCAGTCCGATCGATGTTTAACGAATGCGGAATGTGCCAAAGCGCGATGTTATTGGCGGGCTTGCCGCCGGCGTGATCGAAGAATCCACCAAGATACAATTCGCTGCCGGTTACGGCAAGGCCTCGCCCGCTTCCAGGGTCTATACCGGACATAGTGCCACTTCCGAGCGGTGACCAAACCGAGCCGTCCCATTTTGCGATCCCAAGCGTTTGAGTACCACCGGCCGAACCAAAGAACCCGGCGGCGTACAACGCTTGGCCATTGACTCCTAGCGCCCACACATCGGCAGGAACATCAATCCCGCTACCTAGAGTTCTCCACTCGATTTCGTTCCACCTCGCGATATTGGCCGCTGGGCCTGCGCCCGCCAAACGGAAGTTTCCCGCGGCAATCAAGTCAGAACCGACAACGGCTAGAACACGAACCATCCCCCCTCCACCACCGCTGACGTCCCAATCCCGAATCCCTTCTCCTAACGCCAACCACGAGGTTCCATTCCACATTGCGACGTTGGTCGCGTTAATACCGCCAGCGATCCGAAAGCGTCCGCCCGCATAAATCCTCGTTCCACTTGCTGTGAGCGCATCGACAGCCGTTCCGGGGATGCCGTTTCCCACCGCTACCCAGTTGGTGCCGTCCCAAGCGGCGATGTTGATTGCTGGCACGCCGCCGGCAGTGGAGAACGTCCCTCCTGCGAAAACTTTACCCTCGCTGAGCGCCAATGCTCGAACTCCAGCAAGACCTGCAGCCGAGACTCCGCCCGCCAGACTTCCCCAGTTCGTGCCATCCCACCTGGCGACGCCTCGCGAACTGACGCTTCCTGCCTGAGTGAAGAAACCTCCAGCGTAAAGATCCTCTCCATTGAATACCAAAGCGTGGATTTCGGGCAACAGCCCGCCTGTCAAACCAGCCCCAAGCGGACTCCAGTTCGTGCCATCCCATTTGGCAATGTTCGTGGCGAAAACGCCTCCGATCTGAGTAAAGCTTCCGGCGGCATACACGTCCCGGCCGTGAACAACCATCGTCCAGACAGGGCCGTCCGCTCCAGGCACCCCAAATTCTGCGTCCCAGTTGTCGTCCGCAGAAGCAGCACCGAAGCAAACCAAGACTCCCGCCAGGACAAAAGCCAGAAGCCGGCGACCGAAATTATCGTCCACCGCGAGTATCACTCCCTAAGAATACTGCGCGAACGGTAAGTCTCAACTACAGTTTTCGGCCAACAAGTAGCTGCAGATCTGCAGATCGAGAAGCTGGGTTTTGGTTTGACATCGTTCGCTGACCGCAGTTCGCTGCGTGCCAGAACCTGCATCCCATGAAAACGACCGCCCTACGGAATTTTGGCATGGTCCTCACTTTCCTGGCTCCGCTACTCTCCATCGAAGCACAAGAGGCGCCCAGAGCCGGGTTGGCCAACTTTGACAAACGCCGCGATGCGGCCGGCAATGGAATCTCGCCAGCCGCTGACCAAATGGCCGCTGCGAACACCCTCAAGGAACGAAGCCCAGGAGCCAGGATCGATTGGGATAACGTTTTCGGCTCACCTCGGTTCATCCTAAACGAACGAGCCTGCCTGAGCGGTCCCGATGGAGCAGAGGACCATTTGATTCCCGGTGCGCGGCCCGATCCCATGTCGGGAGATCCGCACAAGGCGATCAAGCACTTCCTCAACGAGAACTCGGGCCTCTTTGGCTTCGACGCGGCCATCCTCCCCGGTGCCCGCATCTGCCGCGAATACGTGACGGGCCACAATGGCCTCCGGACCGTCGTGTGGGAACAGCAGCTTGATGGCATCCCAGTCTTCGAGGCTTTGCTTTATGCCCACATTGCCAGGAATGGCGAGCTGGTGAGCTTGTGCAACCAGTTTCTCCCTGCTCTGGCTCAGGCGGCCGACGCTGGCGTTCCAAATCGCCAGTTCGTACAGGCGTTCCCTCCAGTTTCTGCCCAGCAAGCCGTGGCTTACGCTGCCACGAACATCGGTGAAACACTGGATGCCGCAGAAGTGAGCACAAAGGACCCGCTGCCGCAAGGGGCCGAGAAACGGCAGCGGTTTAAAGCGAAACCGCTTCAAGGAGAGGCCACGGCCAGCCTGGTCTGGTTACCGATGAATCGGCAGGCGATGCGTTTGTGCTGGCGGATCGTGCTCACGGGCAAGACCCGAGGCGAGATGTTCCAGGTGCTAGTCGATGCGGAAACGGGCGACGTGCAAGTCCGCCACTGCTGGACCTTTTACGCCAATCCGGTCGCATATCGCATTTTCCCAAGCGACAGCCCCAGCCCGTTTTCCCCCGGATGGTCAACACCGAACACCAACCAGCCGTCGCTCGCGAGCCGCGTCCTGACCAACCTCGTTGCTGTGTCAACGAACGCGTCTCCAGAGGGTTGGATAACGACAGGCCGGACCAACACGATCGGCAACAACGTCGATGCGCACTTAGATTTGTTTGATTTGAATCCCGACTACGCGGACAATTTCATTGTCGATCCCCCACGCCCCACCGGCACGACCAACAACGGCGTGCTGACATTCGACTTTCCGCTGGACCTGACTCAAGCCCCGACCACGGCGGACAACCGAAAGGCGGCCCAAGTGAACGCCTTCTACTGGGCCAACTGGATGCACGACAAACTTTACGACCTAGGCTTCACCGAAGCCGCCGGAAATTTCCAGGCGACGAATTTCCGCCGCGGCGGGTCCATCAGCAACGACGCGGTGCTGGTCGATGTGCAGAATGGAGGAATCGTCACGAGCAATAACGCGCGCGCCGTCGTGGCCCCAATCGATGGATTCGCCGGCAGGCTGGAAATAGGACGATGCTTCAATCCAGACCCGGATCGGGATGCGGCCCTGGACGCGGAGTGGCTGCTTCACGAATACACGCACCTGATGAGTTCGCGCCTGGTCGGTCACGGCGCGGGCGTCAGCGAGCAGCAAAGCTTCGGTGTGGACGAGGGTTGGTCGGACTTTGTCTCGCAGGCATTGCTGGCCGAATCCGGGGATGACACGAACGCCAACTACGCCTGGGGCGCCTGGGCCGGATTTCTCTACCCGTACTTCGTCACGAATGTCGCTGCGAACTATTACTACGGCATCCGCCGCTATCCCTACTCGACGCAACTGTCCAAGAATCCTCTTACCCTGGGAGACGCCCGCGAGCTGCGCTGGCACGTTGGCATTCCGATGAATCCTGCGATCAGCAATGCCTTGATTGTGAGCCCCACGCTGATTAAGAGTGATGCCCATATTCTCGGGCAAATCTGGTGCGCGGGGTTGTGGGAGGCCCGGTCGATCTACATCACCAAGTACGGCTTCAGCAACGGGACGGATCGGATTCTGCGCCTGGTGATGGACGGGATGAAACTGGGCCCCGCCAATCCCACCTATTTGCAAGCGCGGGACGCCATTCTGCTGGCCGACCGGGTCACGACCGGCGGGGTCGATCAAACCAACCTCTGGACCGCCTTCGCCGAGAGGGGGATGGGGTGGAGCGCGTGATATAAGAAGGCTACTTGCGCCGCAGGCGGAAGAATTGGTTGTCGGGACCGAGGGGGAGGGTGACGACGCACTGATCGTTGACGATGCTCGGGGTGCTGGAGACCCATTGCCAATTCGGTGCACGAAGGTCCGACGTTGCTTCGAGCAGGAAGTTCGTTCCGGTGGCGGGCCACGAGAGGGTAACATTGTTTCCACTCCGTTGGATGCTTAACGAGTGTGGAATATGCCAAAGCGCGAGCTTATTCGATGGCTTGCCTCCAACTACGGTGAATCGCCCTCCGAGAATCAATTCTGAGCCAGTACTTACAAGCGCAAGCGGCGGGTTATCGGCCGTTCCACTCCCTAAAGGTGACCAAGTGTTCCCGTCCCATTTTGCAACGCCCCGGGCGCTTACGCCACCGATGGAAAGGAACGGCCCCCCAACGTAAAGGTCGTTGCCACAAACGGCAGCCGCGCTCAACGATGAACCTATGCTCACACCACCTTGCAAGGACTCCCACGCGGCCCCGTTCCATTTTGCGACGTTGTTCGCGGCAACCGAGCCCGCAAGGGAAAACCCGCCGGCCACGTAAACATCTCTTCCGTTCGCGGCAATGGCTCGCACAGACCCGTTCTCGCCTCCCCCGCCAGACCGAATCCTCACTCCAAAACCGAGGGCCGACCAATTAGTGCCGTTCCACTTCGCGATATTCGTTGCCGCAACTCCGCCCGCCAAATTGAATCGCCCCCCCACATAGACATCTTGACCCGAGGCGGCGATGGCGTACGCCGTTCCCTGTACGCCGCCATCCAACGCCGACCAGTTCTGTCCATCCCATTTCGCGACGTTGGTGGCAGAAATGCCGCCGGCGGTATCAAATGCGCCTGCCATAACCAGTCCGTTCGGCGCCTCTGCGATTCCGTACACCCCCGCCGCGTTGACCCCGCTGGCCAGGGTCATCCAGTTTGTGCCGTCCCACCGAGCAACGTTCCGCATCACTTGAGAGCCGGCGTTCGTGAAGTACCCGCCGGCATAAAGGTCGTCGCCCCAGATTGCCAGTGCGCTCACCGTGTCGCCGTCGCCGGTGCCCAAGCCAGTCCCGAAGGCAGACCAATTTGTCCCATTCCATTTTGCGATATTTGTCGCGCTGACGCCGCCGATCGCTCTGAACGTCCCCCCCACGTAAAGCGAGTCACCAACCATTTTGATTGTTCCAATGCCAAGGCCGGTAAACTGAAGGACGGCAAACTGGTCATCCCAGTATTCGTCGCCTTGCGCTGAGTGAGCACATTCTTCAAGAGAACAGATCATGAGCGAGGCAGCGACTACCGAAATTGCTTTTGCTGCGGGCACGGTTCGCACAATTCAACGGTACGACAAAAGTCGAGAGAGGCAAGGGAGTTCTTGGTGGGTTGCGCGCCTGCGGGAGGTTAATCTGGAACTGTCGGGGTACTGCACTTGACTGCTCGAACACGTTGCGGTTGCATGCCGGTGTCATGAAGAGCCCTATTCTAACTTTCGTAATTTGCACCCTTTCGGTTCCTCTCTTGGCCGCTGAACGTCAACCCGCGGCCGAACTTACCAACTTCGACGTTCGTTCCCAAGCACGTGCTCAACCCGAAGCGCTGACTGGCCAGCGATTGGATGGCGCCTTGGAATTGCAACGTAAGATCCCCGGCATCCAGATCGACCTCGATGCCGTCACGGCAGCACCTGCGTGGATACGCAGCAGCATTGGCTTCCTCGCCAGTCCAGACGGAGAAAACGATGACATACCGGGAATTCCTTCACCGGCTGGCCAACGGGTTGGAGGGCCTGATCGGCAGCGGCCCATCAAAAGGTTCCTGGAGGAAAACGCATCACTCTTTGGCCACGGTGCGGGCGTCCTCGACAGCGCCCGGATTTCACGCCAGTTCGTGACGGAACACGACGGAATGTGCACAATTGTTTGGGAACAGGAACTCGACGGCATTCCCATTTTCGAGGGTCTGCTGGTTGGCCACCTCTCCCGAAACGGCGAGCTGGTGAGCTTGAGCAGTAGGTTCCTGCCCGACGCGGGCAGTGCCGCCGACAGGGGAACACCCAACCGGCTATTCGAGAAAGCGTTTCCGGCGGTCACGGCGCAACAGGCCATCGCCAACGCGGCCACCAACATTGGTGAGACCCTCGATGCCGGGCAGGTGGAAGCTGTTGGACCTCTCCCCGAAGGCCCCGCGCACCGCCAGAAGTTCCGAGCGCCCGGACTTCTCGGGGACGCTCAGGTCGAACTGGTGTGGTTGCCGATGGACCGCAGCACTCTGCGGCTCTGCTGGCGGGTCATTCTCACGGGGCAGAAACGCAATGAGATGTTCCAAGTGCTCGTTGACGCGCAAACAGGAAACGTGATACTACGTCATTCATGGACCTTTCGCGCGCAGCCGGCAACCTTTCGCGTCTTTGGCAGCGATAGTCCTTCCCCCTTCTCGCCTGGATGGTCCACGCCGAACACCAACCAGCCGTCACTTGTTCCACAGACAAACATCACGCTAACCGCACTTTCAACGAACGCTTCACCCGGCGGATGGGTGGAAACAAATCCTGCAGTTTCGTTCTTCATTAACACGACCATTGGAAACAACGTCGATGCCCACACTGATGTTCGAGGTACCGCGGATCTCGACTATGGTGACGCCTTGACTTTCCCTGACCCCGATCGCCCCGTCGGCACTTTAACGAACGGCGTATTGCAGTTCCTGTTCGACGTGAACCTGACCAACCAGCCGCCGGCGACAAACTTTCCCGCTCGCAATCAATATGCCGCCATGGTGAATGCCTTCTATTGGGCCAACTGGATGCACGACCGGCTTTACGACCTGGGCTTCACCGAGGCGGCCGGAAATTATCAGCGGACCAACATTTTTTACAGTGGAGGCACCACCAATAACCGCGGCGGCGTAGGCAGCGACGCTGTCCTGGTGCTCGTGCAGTTCGATGCCGCGGACCTCGTAAGCATCGACG
>WNGA01004098.1_pt1 | contig 22223 bp, 21 predicted proteins | sample 5400061 | NCBI WGS metagenome assembly WNGA01 (sample SAMN13153366, study PRJNA577476) | soil metagenome | isolation source: 100 cm soil or saprolite under grassland replicate 2 | place: USA:California | collected 2016-06-15
CGCACTCGGCACGATGACGTTCGGCACCGACTGGGGCTGGGGAGCCGATGAGGCGGAGTGCCGCCGGATCGTCGCGCGGTTCGCCGAGGCCGGAGGCAACTTCCTCGACACCGCGAACAACTACACCGACGGCTCGAGCGAGCGGATCGTCGGTGCGGCGACGCTCGCAGACCGCGAACGGTGGGTGCTCGCGACGAAGTACACGCTGACCGTCGACCGGACCGATCCGAACGCGGGCGGCAACCACCGCAAGAGCCTCGTCCGCTCGCTCGAGCAGAGCCTGCGGCGTCTGCAGACGGACTACGTCGACCTGCTCTGGCTCCACATGCGCGATGCGACGACGCCGATCGAGGAGTTCGTGCGCGCGCTCGACGACCAGGTGCGACTCGGCAAGGTGCTCTACGTCGGCATCTCGGACTCGCCGTCGTGGGTCGTCTCGCGCGCGAATGCGATCGCCGAGCTGCGCGGCTGGTCGCCCTTCGTCGCCGTCCAGGTCCCCTACAGCGTCGCCGATCGTGATCCCGAACGCGAGGTGCTGCCGATGGCGGCGGAGCTGGGCCTCACCGTCACCCCGTGGGGCGTGCTCGGCGCCGGCGCGCTCACCGGGCGACCCGTCGAGTCGCTGCGCTGGCCCGAGGAGGGTGCCTCGGAACGCACGACCGCCGTGGTCGCCGCGCTTCGAGAGGTCGCTGACGAGGCAGGCTGCACGCCGGCGCAGGCCGCGATCGCCTGGCTCCTCGACCGGCACGGCCCCGAGCTCGTACCGATCGTCGGCGTACGCTCCGCGGAGCAGCTCGAGGAGAACCTCGGCGCCTTCGACGTGGACATCTCGGACGAGCAGCGTGCGAGGCTCGACGCAGCCGGCGCTCCGTCGCTCGGCTTTCCGCGCTCGTTCCTCGAGTCGAAGGGCGTGCGCGATCTCATCTACGGAGACGCGTGGAAGCTGCTGTACTCGAGCCGTGCGCGTGCTTGCGACGAGGCGGCTGCCCGGTGAGGCGTGGGACGAGCTCGGCGACGTCGAGATCGGCCCGCTCGAAGGCCCGAGGGACGACGTCGAGGTACTGATCGTCGCCGGCGACCGGGTCGACGACCGGGTGCTCGACCTGTTCCCTTCGCTGCAGCTCGTCGCCAACTACGGCGTCGGCTACGACCCGGTCGACGTCGATGCCTGCCGCGCGCGCGGCGTCGCGGTCACGAACACGCCCGGCGTGCTCAACGCCGCGACTGCAGATCTCGCGTTCGCGCTCGTGCTCGCGACTCGGCGGCGGGTCGTCGAAGGCGACCGGCTCGTGCGCGAGCGACGCTGGGGCTCGACGTGGTCGGAAGGGCCGTTCCTCGGGCGCGACCTCGCAGGGGCGACGCTCGGGATCGTCGGGATGGGCCGTATCGGCGCGGCCGTCGCACAGCGGGCGAGTGCGTTCGAGATGCGCGTCCTCCACCACCGCCGCACAAACACGGGCGGCCCCGGATATCGAGGGCTCGACGACCTGCTGCGGGAGTCGGACGTCGTCTCGCTGCACCTCCCGCTCACGACCGAGACGACCGGCGTCATCTCGCGCGAGCGCCTTGCGCTCCTGCGCGACGGCGCGACGCTCGTGAACACGGCCCGCGGCGCCGTCGTCGACGAGGAAGCGCTCGTTGACGAGCTCGTCTCGGGGCGCATCGGCGCCGGCCTCGACGTCTTCGTGCACGAGCCGCACGTCCCCGAGGCGCTGGTCGGCCTGCCGAACGTCGTGCTGACACCGCACATCGGCAGTGCCACTGTCGAGACGCGTGCGGCGATGACCCGCCTCGTCGTCGACAACGTGCTCGCGCTCGAGCGCGGCGAGCCGCTGAAGACGCCGGTGTAGCTCCTAGTCCTGGCCGGGACGCCCGGCCGAGACCCACTCGCGAACCTCGTACCAGTGGCTCTGCCGCAATGCCTCGGCCACCTTCTCGTCCGTGTGGGCGGCGTAGAAGACGTTGTGCTCGAGGTCGCAGCAGATCGCGATGTCCGACAGGGCGACCTCGGCGATCTTCATCAAGGCGTCGGCAGGCAGCTGCGCCTCGGCGACCGTGTAGTGCTTGAACTGGAGCTCGGGCGCGATCTCCATCAGGTCGGGCCAGTCGGGGCAGGTGCGCGTGCTCACAGTCGTTCCAGTTCGGCGGCGAGGGTCCAGCGTCCTTCCAGGCGGACCAGGCCGCGAGACTCGTCGGACGGGTAGACGACGAAGACGAGCGCGTCGTCGAGCGAGTGGTACTGCGTCTCGGCCCGCTCGTCCGTCAGATCGGCCCGGAGGTGTAGGCGACCGTCGCCGAAAGGCGGGCGGTCGGCCTCGAAGCGGAGGGGCAGCGACCGCGTGCCGTCGGTCCAGCCGAGCTCGGCGGTGGAAACCGCGCCGGCCGCGACGAGAATCGCTGCGTCGTCGCGCAGCTCCCAGCCGAGCCGCGGCGGCGGGATCGGCGCATCGGCGACGAGCTCGAGTGCGATCGAGAACGGCTCCCCGGCGAGCAGCTGCAAGCGCTCGTCGCCGTCGCCGCCGAGCAGGCGCACGTTCTCGATCCTCGCGACGTCGCCCCCCCACTCCTTGAGCCCGGCGGCGCGCTCCTCCGGATTGCGCTCACCGGCGAGCAGGCGCCGGTACGCGACGATCGCCTCGTGCGTCGTCCCGTCGAAGAAGACCGCGCCGTCCTTCAGCAGCACGGCGCGGTCGCAGAGACGCTCCACCGCGGACGCGTCGTGCGAGACGAACACGATCGTCCCGCCCCCGTTCTTGAATTCGAAGATCTTGCCGAAGCACTTGCGCTGAAACGCCTCGTCGCCGACGGCAAACACCTCGTCGAGCAACAGCACCTCGGCTTCGATGTGCGCTGCGATCGCGAACCCCAGTCGCATGTACTCCCCCGACGAGTACGTGCGCACCGGCAGATCGATGTTTTTCTCGAGTTCCGCGAACGTGACGATCTCGTCGAGCTTCTCGCGGATCCGCACCCGCGAGAGCCCGTGGATCGAGCCGTTCAGGTAGACGTTCTCGCGCCCGGTCATGTCGGGGTGGAAGCCGGCGCCGAGCTCGAGCAGCGAGCCGATGCGGCCTCCGACTGCGACGTGGCCCGACGTCGGCTTCACGATTCCGGAGAGCAGGCGCAGCAGCGTCGTCTTGCCGGAGCCGTTGCGGCCGACGAGGCCCACCGCGCTTCCCGGCTCGACCGAGAAGGAGACGTCCCGCAGCGCCCACACGTCCGCACCGCGCGCGTGGCGGCGCGCGAAGATCAGATCCTTCAGCGCGCGGCTCTCGCGCGGGTACACGCGAAAGCGGCGCGCGGCATGCTCTACGACGATCTCGCCCGGCCTCACGCCGCTGACGGTACCGCCAGCGCCCTGCGGACGATGCCTGCGAGCGTTCGCACGAACGCCGGATCGGCGTTCGGCATCTCGATCCGCCGCAGCTCGATCCCGAGTTCCCGCGCGAGCTCGACCGCCTCGACGTCGAGGTCCCAGCGGATCTCGAGGTGATCCGAGACGAAGCCGACCGGGCAGACGAGCACGCTCGCCGCCCCGAGGGACCGGAGGTGGTCGAGGATGTCCGGGCCGAGCCACGGCTCCCCGGTGGGCGACTCGCTCTGGAACGAGAACGACCAGTCGCTGACGTCCGCGGCCTCGGCCACGAGCCGCGAGGTCTCGAGCAGCTGCTCCTTGTACGGGTCGCCCTGCTCGAGGATCCGGGCCGGCAGCGAATGCGCCGTGAACACGACGTGCGCGTCGGTGCCGCGGATCCTGTCTGCGAGCAGGTCGACGAAGCCGCTCTCGTCGTGCCAGCTGTCGACGAAACGCAGATCCGCGCGGCCGTCCAGCGCGGACTCGAGCTGGTCGCGGTAGCCCTTGATCGAGAGCGCCGAGTAGTGGGGCGCGAGCACGAGGCCGACGACGGTGTCAGCCCCGGCGTCGAGCGCTGCTGCCGCGGCGTCGGCGATCCGCGGCGTCCAGTGCTTCATGCCCGTAAAGACGGGCAGCCCGAGCTCGCGCTCGAGCGCCGCGCGGGTCTCGTCGGTGATTGCGTTCAGCGGCGACGAGTCCTCGATGCCGAGCCGGCGATACCGCTCGACGAGGTCGGCGAGGTTCTCAGGGGCAACCGGGCGGCCGCCGCGGATGTCGGCGTAATACGCCGGCACGTCGGCCAGCCGCTCGGGCGAGCCGTACGCCATCAGGACGACCGCGTCGCTCACGCCTCCGAGGCTAGCCGTTGGGCGTACGTCAACTTAGAACTGGGCGACAGCCCGGGCAACCAGCAGACACAGCGTCAGCGCCAGCAGCGTCTCGACGCCGAGCACCAGATGGCGTGAGCCGAGGCGATTTCCGGTGAGCAATGCAAAGACCCGCATGTTGTTTCCCTTCGTTTCCGCAGTTTGAGTAAGAAGTTGCAAGGCCCGACCGCATCGGGCTTGGCAAAAGACAGCATCGCCGAAGCAGGCCGCTTGACACCATCACTCGTTCCGGGTTAAGCGCCCTGGTTCACCGCGGGTTCGAGGCGAGACGCTGGAGAAAGTCGATGGTCGCATCCCATGCCGGCTTCTCGCCGCTCGGCAGCCAGGAGAGCCGCACGGCGGTTCCTTGGGCGTAGGCATACCGCACGTCCGCCTCGTCGCCGCTCCAGCCACCTGCTCGGAGGCCCGCGAGGTAGCCCTCCCAGACGGCTGCGGACACCTCGTCGGCGAGATCGGCGGGGAATGCCTCGTCGGCGATGCCGTCGGCGACGAGGACGCCCGCGTCGAGCCCGAACGCGCCGAACCCACAGTACGCCCAGTCGACAACCACGTCGGCATTCGGGCCGATGACGTTCGCCGGGTGGAAGTCGTGGTGGCACAACGTCTGGGGCAGCGCGTCGAGCCGATCGACGATCTCGGTGTCCGTCACCTCGTGGAGCGCGAGGTAGGCCCGAAGCCAGCCGCGCGAGAGCCACTCGTCCTGCGGCGCCGGCGCAGCCTGTGCGCGACCGAGGCGGTGTGCGATGTCGCCGAGCAACTCGGGCGTCCAGCTCGCAACCTCGGGTGCCTCGGCGAGCCACAGCGCCACCGAGCCGTCGCCGCGCTGCACGAGGGCACGGCACTCGGGCGCTCCGAGCGGCCGCGCGATGCCGGACTCGTACACGCACGGCTCGCGGCGCCAGTAGTACGGATGAGCGGGATCGCTCGACGCCGGCCAGCGGCCGCCTCCCCCGCCGTTCCGGACGACCTTGAGCACCGCGCTGTCGTCTCGCGTCTGAACGCGGCAGATGCCGGCCGTGGCCGCAGGCGGGGTTCTGCGCAGCTGCTCGGTCGACCGAACGACGCTCGTGCCGAAGACGAGCTCCAGCTCGGCCGCCGGGATCTCGATCAGACGCGCGCCTCCACCGTACGCTCCTGAACGAGCGCGGCGAGTCGCGTGAGCACAGCCGGGTCTGTCTCGGGCAGCACGCCGTGCCCGAGGTTGAAGATGTGGCCGGGGCGTCCACCGGCGCGGGCGAGCACGTCGATCGCCGCGTCCTCGACGCGCTCCCAGGGCCCGAGCAGAACGGCGGGATCGAGATTGCCCTGCACGCCGCGCTGCTCGCCGACGACGCTCCAGCCGCTGTCGAGCGGGAGGCGCCAGTCGAGCCCGATCACGTCCCCGCCGGCACGCGCGAGCGCAGCGAGCAACTCCTCGGTGACGCCCGTGCCGAAGTGAATCGTCGGAACGTCGACCGCGGCGAGGACGCGCGCCGAGTACGGCGCGACGAACTCCTCGTAGTCCGCCGGGGCGAGCGCGCCCACCCACGAGTCGAAGACCTGGATCACGTCGGCACCGGCATCCGCCTGCGCAGCGACGTAGCGGGCAAACTGCTCGGAGAGCCGGTCGAGGAGCGCGTGCCACACCGCAGGTGTGCGGTACATCAACGCCTTCGTGCGTGCGAAGTCGCGGCTCGGCCTTCCCTCGACGAGGTAACCGGCCACGGTGAACGGACCGCCGCAGAATCCGACGAGTGCCTGCTCCGCGGCGAGCTCGCCGCGCACGAGGCGGACCGCCTCGAGGATCGCCTCGTCCGGCTCCGTGACGCGCAGGTTCTCGACGTCCGCACTCGAGGCGACCGGCTGCTCGACGACCGGCCCGACGCCTTCGACGAGCTCGACGTGGATGCCCATGCCGAGCACCGGCGACATGATGTCCGCGAAGAGCACGGCTGCGTCGACGCCGTGCCGCCGCACCGGCTGCAACGTGACCTCCGCGCACAGCTCCGGCGTTCCGGCGACCTCGAAGAACGAGTGGCGCTCACGGATCGCCCGGTATTCGGGCAGCGAGCGTCCGGCCTGACGCATGAACCACACCGGCGTACGCTCGACCGGCTCGCGCCACGCGGCGCGCACGAGAAGCGGTTCCGTCACGCGCCTACACTAGCCCGGGTCATGGGCCCTCTCGTCGCACGCTGGCGGACGCTCGAGCGCGCCCCGGTCGAAGCCGGCTCGCTCCAGCACGTCACGGTGGAGGTCGACAACGCCGGCACCGCGGCATGGCGGACACGTGGCGTCGAGGACGGGCTTTTCCTGACGTATCACTGGCTCGACGAGCGCGGGAACCCGATCGTCTGGGACGGCATCCGGACTGCGCTCGAGCGCACCGTCGAGCCCGGCGAGACCCTGCGCCAGACGCTCGCGCTGCGCGCTCCGATCCCGCCCGGCCGCTATCGCCTCGCAGTCGACCTCGTCGAGGAGCACCGCTTCTGGCTCGCCGAGCTCGGCGTGGCGCCGTATGAAGAGGACGTCGACGTGACGCCGCGCGACGCGAGCGGTGCGAGGGTCTTCGGCGCCGAGCCGGACGACGAGTGGCTCGGGCGCGCGCGTGAGCTGCACCGCGAGGGCTACTCGGCCGTCGGCGGGGCGCTCGACATGCGCGGTCTGCCGGAGTACGCACCGGGCGGCGGACGGCACCCGCGCTTCCCGCATCCGCTCGTCTGCCCGTCCCTCCTCCCCGGCCTCGAGCCGAACACAGAGGTGGCGGGTCTTCCCGCCTATAGGGCCGACGACGACGAGCCGTACATGTACGACGGCCGCCTCGTGATCAGACTTCGATCGCGATCTGGTCGTCGACGCTCCTGAACACGAGCGCGCCGAGAGCGAGTGCGACCGTGCACGCGACGACGAGGTACAGCGCGTCGCCCCAGAAGGGAAGCGTGCCGTCGAAGAGCGGTGCGCGCACCGCCTCGATCGCCGGCGCGAGCGGATTCGCCCAGTGGATGAAGCCGACGAGCGTGTGATGGTTGACGAGCTCCGAGCCGGTCAGCGGATAGAGGATCGGCGTCAGGAAGAACCACGGCACGAGCAGGGCCGCGACCATGAACTCGACATCGCGGAAGAGCACGTTGAGCGAGGCGACGGCGAGCGCGATACCGCAGACGACGCCGACGAAGAGCACGCAGAGCGGAATCGCGAGCCACTCGGTCCCGCGCACACGTGGCAAGGCGATGAAGTTGATGACGAGCAACAGCACGAGCATCACGCCGAAGCTGACGAGGTGAGCGAACACGACCGACAGCGGTACGAGTTGCCGCGGGAAGCGCGTCTTGCGAATGAGGTTCGCGTTGTCGAGCATCGAGCGCGTCGACGACTGCACCGCGGCCGCGAAGAAGGTCCAGAGGGAGAGGCCGGTGAGGAGGAAGAGCGGGTAGTGGCCTCCCTCCGCGAACGGCGACTTCCACACGACGCCGAACACGAGCAGGTAGACGCCCATGAGCATCACCGGGTTCGCGACCGTCCAGAGCACGCCGAGCGCGGAGCCGCGGTACTTCGCCTGCAGGTCGCGCCGGAACAGGTTGCCGAGCAGCTCCCGGTAGCGGACGACGTCCGCGTAGACGGTCATCGCCTGCGCCCGTAGATCGAAACGCCCCCGTACTGGCCGGCGCTCATGTGCGCGAGGGTGGCGAGGGTCATTCCGGCCTTCGGGACCCGCGAGAGGAAGTAGCCGAAGGGAACGGGCGCCCAGCCGTCGGAACGCTCCATCCGCCGGACTGTGACCCCGGCCCGCGTGAATGCGGCGAGGTACGCCCACACGGTGTGCACGTGCTCGTTGATGCCGAGCTCCTTCTCGCCGGCCTGTTCGGGATTGTCGGCGCTGCGTCCGAGCCCGCGCGTGCCCTCGTTCAGCCCCGCGACGACGCCGCCGTGTCGCGTCACCCGCGCCATCTCGCGGACCATCTTCGGCAGGTCCAGCGCGTGGTGCAGCGTCGCAACGCAGTACGTCACGTCAAAGGTCTGGTCGCTGAACGGCAGGTTCTCGCCGTCGGCCTGCACGCGCCCGAAGTCGCCGTAGAACGCGCCTCGGCCGAGCCCGATCTTCTCGTCGACGAGGATGTCCGTCGCGACGTACTCGCACTCGCGCTCGAGCCAGAAGCGCGACGCCCACGCCTTGGCTGCGCCCACCTCGAGCACGCGGAGCCCGCGCTCCGTGTCGATGTAGCGGTCGAGCAGGACCTGGAACGAGTGGCCGTTCGCGAGCCAGTTCGTATCCGTCCAGCCGAGCTCGCGTACGAAGGGGAGCACGGCATCGACCGTGTCGTCCGGCTCGTACCACCCCTCGGTGCGGGCCTTCTCGAGCCACCCCTCCGCCTCCCGAAGCTTCTCGGGCGCGCCCGGCAGCTCGCGGTGGAGCATGAGCGGGATCCCGTCGGGGGCGCGGCCGAACGTGCGGCCGCAGCCGGAGCAGTCAAGTGCGTCCCCGTCGGGCCGGAGCTCGCTGCGGCAAAACGGGCAGCGGAGGATCTCGAGGAGCTGCATCCGGCGGTCAACCTACCGTGCAGAGCACGCCGCCTGTCCGCCCCCAAACACCCTACTTACGTCCCTCGGTTACGCTGACGCCGTGACGGTTGCGGTGGCTGCCCTTGCCGCGCTCCCGGCGAGCTTTCTGACGATTCGGGCGCTGCTGCACACGCCTGCGGCTCGCCATGTCGTCGCCGCACCTCGAAAGGACCGCTGGCACACGCGCTCCACGCCGCTTCTCGGCGGCACTGGGATCATGGCGGGACTGCTCGCCGCCGCGGGGATCGCGCTCGCGGCCGGGATCGTCCCTGCCTCGGCCGAGCTCGGAGGCATCCTCGGCGGCTGCGCCATCGTCTTCGTCGCGGGCCTCCTCGACGACGTCTTCCACCTCTCCCCGCTCACCAAGATCGGCGCACAGGGGGCCGCCGCCGCACTCGTGCTCGCGTCCGGCGTCCACGTTGAGCTCGTCGGCAACGACGTCGCGGCGACGGTGATCGGCGTCCTCTGGCTGATCGGCATGACGAACGCGTTCAACCTGCTCGACAACATGGACGGGCTCGCGGCAACCCTTGCCGCGATCGCGTGCGCGTTCTTCGCAATCGACGCGTTCACGGCCCACCCGAATCACCTCGTCGCGACTCTGTCGCTGGGCATTTGCTTCGCCTGCCTCGGCTTTCTGCCGTACAACCTGCGCCTGCGCGGCCCGGCGGCGGTCTTCATGGGCGACAGCGGCTCCCAGGTGCTCGGGTTCGCCCTCGCGTCGCTCGGACTCGCCTCGAGCTGGACGGTCGCCGGCTCGACGGTCGCGACCCTCCTGCTTCCAATTCTCGTGCTCGCCGTGCCGATCCTCGACACGACGCTCGTGACGATCGTGCGCCTCCTAGAAGGGAGGCCGGTTACGCACGGCGGCCGCGACCACACGTCTCACCGCCTCGTCTACCAGGGGCTGTCGGACAAGCGTGCGGTGGTGCTTCTCGCCGTCGTCTCCGCCGCCCTCGGCTTCACGAGCCTCGCGTACGAGGTGCTGGACGACCAGCGCATCACGCTCGCGGGCGTGCTGATCACCTTCGCCTTCCTGCTCCAGTTCGGCAGCTACCTCGCAGACGTCGAGCGCGCACCGGAGCCGGAAGGCGCCACCTCGTTCATCCGCTCGCTCCTCGTGCACCGGCGCCGCTTCGTCGAGGTCGTCGTCGACTTCGCGCTGATCAGCGCGTCGTTCACGATCGCGTTCATCATCCGCAACGAGGGAACGGGCGTGCCCTGGCAGCGGCACGTGTTCAACCTCTCGCTGCCGGCGATCCTCGTCGCGCGCTACGTGTTCTTCATGCTCTTCGGCCTGTACCGCGGGGTGTGGCGCTACGCGGGCGCGCGCGACGCCGCGAGCATCTTCGGCGCGGTTGTGCTCTCCGAGGCCGCGGCCTTCCTCTTCATCTGGGCGACGGTGCAGTGGAACGGCTTCCCGCGCGGCACGTTCCTGATCGACGTGCTGCTCTGTTCGCTGCTGATCGGCGTCGCCCGCTTCTGGGAACGCGGCGCCGCACACGCGATCCGAAGCGTCGTCCGCCGGTCGGACCAGGAGCGGACGCTGCTCGTCGGCGCGGGCCGGAGCGGGAGAAGCCTGCTGCGCGAGCTGCGCGAGACGCCCGGCGTTCGAGTGGTCGGTTTCGTGGACGACGCGGCCGCCTTCCGCCGCCGCCGCATTCAGGGGGTGCCCGTCGTGGCGAGCCTCGACGAGATCGGCTGGGCGATCGGACGCCTGTCGCCCGACACCGTGCTCGTGACGATCCCCGACGCGCCCCGGGAAGGCCTGGACGCTGTCGTGGAGGCGTGCAGGCGCGCCGACATCTCCTGCCGGTTCGTCCGGCGGGAGATGGATCTCGACCCCGCAGCCGTCCTCGGCGCGGCGGTCGAGTGAGCGCCGTCGCAAGCCCGCGCCGCACCGACAATCTCGCGCGGCCGACGACGACGTTCGCCGACCGGCTGCTGGCCGCGGCGCCGCTCGCGAGCATCTACATCTGGCTTTGCATGATCTACATCGTCGGGGCGTGGAAGCGCGTCACGCCGTGGCTCTTCACCGACGAGCTCGAGCTGACGCAGCTCTCGCGCTCGATCGCGGCGACAGGCCGATCGGCGCGGCGCGGCGAGCCGCATTCGTTCGAGTCGCTCTACACCTACCTCACCGCACCGGTGTGGCTCATTCACGACGTCGCGGCCGCGTATTCCACGATCAAGTACCTCGACGTCTTCGTGATGGCCTCGGTGCTCTTTCCGACGTACTTCCTGGCGCGGATGGCCGTCGGCCGCGTCTGGGCGCTCTTCGCGGCGACCGGCGCCGCCGCGATCCCGTCGCTCGCCTACTCGTCGTGGATCGTCGAGGAGACGCTTGCGTATCCGTACGCAGCGCTCTGCTTCTTGCTGATCGCCAAGGCGCTCGCCACGAGGCGCCGCGCCTGGATCGCCGCCGCGGTAGCGGCGACGCTCGTCGCGCCGCTCGTGCGCGGTGAGCTCGTCGTCATGCCGATCATCCTCCTGCTCTCGATCCTCTTCGCCCTGTGGTCGAGCGAGTGGTCGCTCGAGCGACGGCGGTCGTGGACCTCCGGCGACTACATCGGCTTCTTCACGCTCGTCCTCGGCGTCATCTTCGCCGTGAGCGGCTATGCGAGCTGGCACTCCCACGAGTGGATCCAGGTCACCGCCTACAACTGGACCAAGCACAGAATCTTCCTCTACGGGGACTGGGCGGCAGGTGCACTCGCGATCGGGCTCGGAGTGATCCCGTTGGTCGCCGGGCTCGCGGGCTTCGTCCCGGTACGCGGCGAGGAGCGGACGCGCGGGATCCGCATGGTCCGCTGCGTCGCGTTCGCGGGCTTCATCGCCTTCGGCCTCTACACCGCGATGAAGGCTGCCTACCTGTCGATGAACTTCGCGACGCGGGTCGAGGAGCGGAACCTCATCTACATTGCGCCACTGCTCTTCATCGGCACGGCGTTCGTGCTGGAGCGGCGACGCGTGAACCTGATCGCGCTCGCGGCAGCAGCGGCGTACGGCTTCTATCTCGTCGTCGGCACGCCGTTCTTCATGGACCGCCAGCTTTACTCCGATGCGCTCGGACTGGCGATCCTCGAGCAAGCAAACCGCTTTTATGAGTGGACACCGGCGGACGCGCAGTGGGTGCTGCTCGCGCTGCTCGGAGGCGGGCTCGCGCTCGTGCTGGCGCTGAACTTCCTGCGCGACCGGCGGACGCTCAGCGCGACGCTCGCGGCGATCCTCGGAGTCGGCCTCCTCGCCTGGAATGTCACCGGCCAGATCGCGGCAGCGGCCGGAAACGTCTCGGTCAGCCGCGAGCTCGAGCAGACGATCCGGCATCCGTTCACGTGGGTCGACGACATTGCCGGCGGCAAGAAGACGCTCTACCTCGCGCAGGGCGTCGCCGACCAGAACCCCGAGTGGTTGCTCGAGTTCTGGAACCGGTCGATCGTCAGCGTGAGCAGCATTGACGCGTCGCTCGGCGGCCCGGGGCCGGCAGGCGCGCCGAACATCACGCCGACGGGGAAGCTCTACTGGACGACCGACCCCGCCGTGATCGGGCGGGAGTACGACTATGCGGTCGAGGACTGGCCGTGCGTCGACTTCGCCGGAACGTTCAGGAAGCGCCACTTCTACCGTGGCGGCGCGGATCGGCCGGCGGAGTGGCGCCTCATCCAGCTCACGAAGCCGAACCGGCTCCGCGCGGAGTGCACAGGCATCTACCCCGACGGCTGGACCGGGCCGAACGACAGCAGCTACGTCCGCTTCGCGTCGGGTCGGCAAGGCTGGCTGCGCATCAGGATCTCGAGGCAGAACTGGCCGTCGACCCCGGTTCACGTCCAGGTCTCCTCGATCGCGACCGTGCACCATCAACCGGTTCCCGGGAAGCTTCTCCGCGAGAAGCGCTTCGTGGTGCCGACGCTCGGGACACGCGTGCTGTGGCTCCGGACGCCGGCGACGCCGTTCACGGCGCGCGTAGTCGTCGACCGGAAGTTCGTCCCGCACGAGCTCGACCCGCGGAGCGGCGACCCCCGCACGCTCGGAGCGCAGGTCGACTACCGGTACTTCACGAAGCTGCCTGCGCAGGCACGGCCCTAGGAGGATTGGCGACCGGCGATGGAGCTCGTCGAGATCGTCGAGCGTGCGTGCGTCGAGCACCCCGAGTTGGAGCTCCACCCACCGCCGCCGCCCGGCGAGATCGAAGCGCTCGAGACCGAGTTGGGCGTCCGGCTTCCACGCGTCCTGCGAGTGCTGCTCGAATGCACGGGCGGCATCGATGGCGGGCCGCTGGGGACGATCGACTTCACCGGGCGCACCTTCGACGTCGAAGTCCGGGACATCTTCCCGTCAGGATTGCCGATCGCGCATGATGGATCCGGCAATCACTGGGTACTCGACCTCACACCTGAGACGGCGCCGCCGCTCGTGTTCTATGCATCACACGACCCGCCCGTCGTCCTCCTCCAGAGTCTCGATCTTGGCCACTTCCTCACCGAGGTCTTCCGAAAGCTTGACCTCCCGAAAGCGTCCCTCGTCGACGACGTCCACAGCGACCGCCTCTTCCGCATCTGGCGCGAAAACCCAGGTGCGCTCTCTTATCAGGCGGCCCTGGAAGGGGACGAAGAGCTGCGGGCGTTCGCGGCGACGCTCGACGACCGCTATCTCATCGTCGATCTCCGCGCGCCCGAGATCGGGATGGGGTTCTCATGGGGACGCTACGGACCGGCGACGGAAATTCGCCGCCACGGGTACCGCGGGCTCTTCGCCTATGCACCGCCCGAGCGCAGGCCGGGTCTGCTCCGCCGCTTGTTTCACTAGCGTTGACACCGTGCAGTTGCTGGTTGGTCGTCGGACATGAGGATCGCGGTGTGTCGCCCGCAGGTTGCCTTCGTCCGGGGTGGCGCCGAGATCTTCACCGACAAGCTCGTGGCAGAGCTCCGCACGCGCGGCCACGAAGCCGACCTCGTGACGATTCCGTATCAGACGTGGCCGAACGAGCGGCTGCTCACGAGCGGGTTGATGTGGCGCTTGGTCGACCTCGAAGTCGACGCCGAGATCAGCGCCGAGCTGGTGATCGCCACCAAGTATCCGTCCTATTTGATCCGGCACTCGAACAAGGTTGTTTGGCTCGTCCATCAACTACGGCAGGCGTATGAGCTTGATCGCACCGAGCTCGGGCAGCTCGACGAGTCGGTCTTCGATCACTCGATCCGTCAGAAGATCCAGGCGATGGACCGCGTGGCGCTCGGGGATGCACGCAAGCTGTTTGCGACGTCGCGCAACGTCGCCGAGCGCTTGCGACAGTCGACCGGACTGGAGGCGCAGGTGTTGCCGCACCCGCCTCAGGACCTCGCGTTTCGCTGCGACAGCTATCAACCGTTCGTGCTCTCAGTCGGCCGCCTCGACCGGCGAAAGCGGATTGACCTGCTGCTCGATGCCGCGACACACGAGCCGGAATTGGAGCTGGTCATCGTCGGTGAGGGCCCCGATCGCGAGCGCCTCGAAGAGCTGTCCGCGGAACCGCATTTGAACGGCCGCGTGCGCTTTGCCGGGAACGTGCCCGAAGCGGCGTTGGCAGAGCTGTATGCGACCTGTCGGGTGGTCTACTACGCCCCGATCGACGAAGACTTCGGAATGGTCCCGTTCGAAGCGTTCCGGTCCGGCAAGCCCGTGGTGACGACAACCGATTCCGGGGGCCCGCTCGACATCGTCCGTGACGGGGAGAGCGGCCGCGTCACCGACCCCCACGCAGCGGCGGTCGCTGCAGCGCTGAAAGGACTCATCGCGGACGAAGCCACGGCGCGCGCATACGGCGAGGTCGGCCGTGACGCTGTCGAGAACGTCAACTGGGACGTATCGATCGACAGGCTCCTCGGGTAGCGTCCCCGCAGTCGTTCCGAAACGACTGCAATCTGACTGAAGTCTGGTTGCTCCTTACCGCCGCTGCAACCAGTAGAAGACGCCGAGCTGCGAGCTGTCGAGGACCGCCACCCGGTATCGCGATCGGATGAAGAAGGCAAGGGCGACGGCGAATACGACTGCGACCGGATAACAGATCCAACCGAGATCGCTCACGAGCAGCAACGGATACGACACGCCCAGGGCGACACCGAGCACCGCCAGCGGAACCGAAACCCACGGTGTGAGCAAGGCCAGGGTTCGAGCACGGTCACGCACACCCTCCGTCAAAACGCGTCGAAACTAGCAGACGATGCCGGATCAGCGCAGCGCGAGCAACCGCTCGGGGTGCTTGCGCAGGAAGCGCAGCATCGCCCGCGCGTGCCAGACCGTGTGGCGCGTGAGGAACTTCTTGTCGATCACCGCGGCGTACTCGTGCTGCACCACCGCCGCGGGCACGTACCAGCGCTCCCAGCCGGCCTTCGCCGCGCGGTAGTTCAGGTCGATGTCCTCGCAGTACATCCGGAAGCCCGCATCCCAGCCGCCGACGTCGTCGAGCATCTCGCGGCGCAGGAGGATGAACGCGCCGAGCATCGTGTCGGTCGGCACCGGCTCGTCCGGCTGCGCGTCGAGGAGGTAGTGGCGCTTCTGCCAGCGGAGCGGCGGGAAGAGCAACCGGAGCGGCGTGCGCCGGACGAGAGTCGCGCCGATGGTCGGGAAGCTGCGCCGCGACGCCTGCCACGTCCCGTCGCTGTAGAGCATCTTGGGGCCGGCGGCGCCGGCGCGCGGGTGCGCCGCCATGAAGTCGCTGAGCAGGCGGACCGCATCGGGCGCCGGCACAGCGTCCGGGTTCGCGATCAGGACGAGCTCGTGCTCGGTGTTCGACGCACCGAGATTCGCATTCGCGGCGAACGAGAGCGGTGCCCCGTTGACGAGCACGCGCGCGGGGTTCGGCAGCGACTCAGGGAGGCTGCCGGGGATGTTCGCGATCACGAGCAGCTCGTCGACCTGCGGCGCGAGCGCGGGCAGCGACTGCTCGAGCTCGCCGGCGTGCCCGTGAGAGATGACGACGGCGCTGACCTTCACTCGAGCACCTCACGGTAGACGTCGACCGTCCGCTGCGCCGTCTTCTCCCAGGACAGCATCCGCGTTCGCTCGAGGCCCGCGCGCGACCATCGCTCCGGGTCGGCGAGCACGCGGACGAGGGTTTCGGCGAAGTCAGGCGGCTCGGCGTACGCGACCGCATCGCCGCCGACCTCGCGCACGGCCGGGTCGGGTGTCGCGACGACCGGTGTGCCGGCCGCCATCGCCTCTGCGACCGGCAGGCCGAAGCCCTCGTGGCGGGTCGGGAAGACGAGCGCAGCGGCCTCCTGCGTCAGGCGAACGAGATCCTCCTTGGACACGAAGCCGCGTACGTCGGCGCCGCGGGCGCGCAGCTCCGCCGCCAGTGCGGCGTCGCGTACTGGGCCGACGACGATGAGCCGCCGTCCGGCGGCGAGCGCCGCGTCGGCGGCGAGCAACGGGTTCTTGCGGGCCTCGATCGAGCCGGTCAGCAGCACGTAGTCGCCGCGCACGCCTCCCGGTACGAACGCGGGATCGGCGGCGAGCAGCGTGACGGCGATCTTCTCCGGCGCCAGCCCGTAGAGCTGGACGAGGTCGTCCTTCGTCCGTTGCGAGATCGCCAGCACGCGCCGCGCACGGCGCGCCGAGCGCGGCACCACGAACCGAAAGATCGCCGTCTCGCGACGACCCATGAGCCCCGAGTCGCGCTCGAACGAGAGGTCCTGGACAGTGAGCACGGCAGGGCACGGCAGGGTGAGCGGCAGCGAGTGCACGAAGTGCGCGAGCGAAGGACGAAGCCGGCGCAGGAGGAGCGGCACACGCACGGCCATACGCAGCTCCTGGACGCGCGCAGGCAGCGGGATCGCCTCGACACCCGGCGGCACGAGCTCGGGGCGCCGCGTGATCGCGGCAAAGCGCAGGCCGCCGCCGGCCGCGGGCAGCGCGCGGAGCAGGTTCTCGACGTACGTCTCGTCGCCCGTGCGCTGCCGGCCGAGCACGTCGGCGTCGATGACGACGAGCGGCTCGCTCACGCCGCGGCTTCCCGGTAGACCTCCTGCGTGCGGGCGGCGGTGACGTCCCACGAGAACGCTTGCGCGCGCTCGAGACCGCGCGCACGGAGCTCGTCGTCCCGGCCCAGCGCATCCTCGATCCCGGCGGCGATCGCCTCCACGTCGAGCGGATCGACGAGAACTGCGGCACCGCCGGCGACCTCCTCCGTCGCCCCGCCCGCCGACGTGACGACCGGCGCGCCGCACGCCATCGCCTCGAGGACGGGGATGCCGAACCCCTCGTACAGCGACGGGTAGATGAGGCAGGCCGCACCGCGGTACTGGCGTGCGAGCTCGGCGTCGTCCACCTCGCCGAGCCAGGCGACATGCCCCCCGTGCGCCTCCACGCCGCCCCAGCCGCGCGCGCCGACGACCCGCAGCTCCCGGCCGGCACGGGCGGCGGCCTCGACAGTGCGGGCGAGGTTCTTCCGCGGCTCGAGCGTTCCGACAGCGAGCAGATAGTCGCCGTCGGCACGGGGGCCCTCGGCGGCGAAGACCTCGTCCACCGCGTTCGGCACGACGCGGATCTTCTCGCGGGGAACGCGCAGGAGCGTCTCGAGCTCCGACGCCGTGAACTCGGAGACCGCGATCACCCGCGACGCCGCACGCAGCACCCGGGGCACGGCGCGCGGCACGTACAGGCGTGTCCAGCGCCGAAACGCTTCCGGGTAGCGATAGACCGCGAGGTCGTGCACGGTGACGACCGTCGGCACCCGCGGGCGCACCGGCCCGTAGTACGTCGGGCAGTGCAGGACGTCCGGCCCGCGTAGCGCGGACAGCCGGAACGGGTACCACCACAGCTCACGCAGGAGGACGGACGCGCGGTCGTCACCCCCGAACGCGACCGGCTCGACCGCGCCGATTCGCGCGAGCAGGTTGCGAAGATATCGCGCGGTGCCGGCGCGGGTCAGCCGCAGCGGCGTGACGTCCACGGCGACGTTCACGAGGCCGCCTCCCAGGCCGCGAGATGCGCGCGCCCGTTCGCGAGCCACGTGAACGAGCCCGCGTGCGCGATACCGCGCGGCACCAGCTCCTCTCGCCGGTCGAGTGCAGCCTCGATCGCACCGGCGATCGCGTCGGGGTCGCCAGGGTCCGCGCGTACCGCCGCGTCCCCGCACGCCTCGTCGAGCGACGCATGCGACGACGCGACGACCGGAACGCCGCAGGCCATCGCTTCGAGCACGGGCATGCCGAAGCCCTCGTAGAGCGACGGGTAGACGAAGACGCTCGCACCGCGGTAGAAGCGCGGGAGCTCGTCCGGCGGCGCGTAGCCGAGCCTCACGATCCCGGCGGCGTCGAGCTTCGGCTGCTCGCCCCAGCCTGCGGCCCCGACGACGGCAAGGGCGAGCCGATCGTCCAGCCGGCGGTATGCCTCGATCAGCGTCGCGAGGTTCTTGCGCGGCTCGAGCGTCGCGACCGTCAGTGCGTACGGCCGCCCGAGCTCCATGTGCTCCCCGACCGGCGTGAACTCCGGATCCACTCCCGGATAGGCCACGTGAATCCGTTCCGGCGGCACGTCGAGCGTCTCGGAGACGTCGCTGCCCGTGAAGCGCGAGTTGACGATCACGACGTCGCAGGTGCGCGCCGCATGGCGGTACTTGACGCCGTGCATGCGACGCGTGCGCGGGTGCACCCACTCGGGATGGTGCACCGGCACGAGGTCGTGGATCATCGTCGAGCGGAGGCCCGCACGCTGCGGGGGATACATCCAGTCGCTGAAATGCAGGACGTCGAAGCTCCCGAGGACGCGTTCTGCCGGCGGCCTGCCGAGACGGCTCCAGGCCGTGCGCAGCGCGTGCGCGGCCGGAACGAGCGGCAGCGAGCGCTCGACGCCGACGCCCGCAAGCGAGGCCTCGATCTCGCGCTTGCCGCGGCCGCCCGCCGGCGCGAACGCGACGACGTCGTGCCCGCCCGCCTCGGCGAGACCGAGCAGCGAGCCGCGGATGTAGTTGCCGACGCCGGTGCGCGGGTGAGACAGCGGCGAGACGTCGACGACGATCCTCACCGCGTCACTGCGTCGGCACGTAATTGAAGTAGTCGATGTGCACGCCGAGTCGGCGCGGATCCGTAGCCGGTTTGCGCGAAGGCGTCACGTCGAGCACGACCTTGCAGGCTCCGTCCTTCGGCACGAGGGGGACCGAGACCGTCCGTGTCTTCGTTGTCGGCAGCATGATCACGCGGGCCGGTGTGGTCCCGGAGACCGCAATCTGCTGAGTCACGCCCGGGAAGAGACCCGAGTCGCTTCGGAGGTTGAACCGGAGCACGCCGCGCGCACACGAGAGCCGATGCCACACGACGTGCGGCGTGGTCCATGTGTCCGCGTACCAGCCGGTGACCTGCGTCGCCGTGCGGACCGGCCCGGTCATGCGGTAGAGCACGAGGTTCCGCCCGGCGTCGGCGGCGATCGGCGTGCCGTCGATCTGGGCATTCCGGTCGGCGAGCACGTAGCGTGCTCGGAGCGGGCGGCCGTGCGGGTCGACGAGGATCGCCTTCGACTGCTTGAACCGGAGCGGCGTCTCCGGCATGCCGCCGGGCAGCTGGGTGCCGAGGTCGTACACGCGGCGGATGCTCCGGTTCCAGAACTCGGTCTCCCAGATGCGGTACGGGTTGTCTCCGGACCAGATCGCGACCACGTCTGCGTCCGTCCCGACGGTGCGGTCGATCCAGTCGCCGTGCCGTACCTGGATCCCGTTCGCAAACGAGGCCGCCGATATGCGGGGGAACGAGCTCGTCCAGAGCTGGAGCGGCAGCCACGTCAGGAAGAATCCGGCCGCGACGAGCACCGGCAGGACGGGTGCGTAGCGCGCGGGCAGCCAGAGGAAGAGCGCGGCGAGGCCGGAGGCGACGGCGACCGCAAGGAGCGTGACGTTGCCGCGGCCCGTGAGGGTGTCGCCGAGGTACCACCACGGCTGGATGAACGGGGTATCGGATTGCGCGTTGATGTTCATCAAGTTGAGGAACGGGATCGTCCCCGGGAGTACGGCGCCGAGACCGGCTGCGGCGACCGCGGCGCGCGGCGGGCGCGGCTGACCCCGCTCGATCCACGCGAGCAGCGCAATCAGGAACAGGGGCGCGAGATAGAAGAGGTTGCGCTCTTCGATCCGGAACGACCACGCCGAGGCGAACACCGCGACCTCGAGCGTGAGCCACACGACGAGCGCCACGGCCGCGGCCGAGAACACCCGAACCGCCCGGTCGAGATGCCGTGCGCTCGCGGCGAGGACGATGAGCGCCGCGAACGGGAGCACGAAGAGCGAGAGGTCGAGACCCGCAAGGTGGTACACGATCCACCGCAGCGACGGCCATAGGTGATACGTGCCGTTCGACGTCGTCACGCTGTACCCGCCGAGGATCGAAGACGGCGACTGGCCGCGCGCGACCTGGACGGCGATGACGAGCAGCGCTCCCGCTCCGACGACGCCGTAGAGCGGCTTCCACGCGCCGAGCCGGCGCGGGCGCCCGCGCTCGATCCAGGCGAGGAGCAGCGGCGCCGTGAGGACGGAGGCGACGAGCGCCACGGCTTGCGCCCGCGTGAGGAACGCAACCGCGCAGAGCGCCAGCACGATCAGCTGCCGCCGAAGCGTCGGCCGCTCGAGCGCGAGCACGAGCGCATACGCAAGCCACGCGAAGACGGGATAGAACGCGTTCTCCGTCATCAACGTGCCGACGTAGACCATCGGCGGGATCGCGACGGCAAGCGCCGCCGCAGCGAGCGCCGCGCCGGGTCGAACGACCCGCCGCGCGAGCAGGAACACCGGGACGACGACCGAGCACATGAGGAGGGCGTTCACGACGCGTGCCCACTCGTAGACGTCCGGCATGCTCGTGAAGAGCTTGTAGGCCGGCGAGAGCAGCAACGGATACACGAAGCCGTAGTTCGCGTGTGCACCGCGAATCAGGAACTGGCCGGAGTCAGCGAAGCTCCGCGCCATGTCGGAGTACACGAGCTCGTCGACCATGATCCACGGCGAGACGACCCTCAACCCGAGGGCGAGGTGCACGAAGACCGCGACGACGTAGAGCGACGTGAGCCAGGCCCACATCGGCCAAGCACCTAGGAGACCCGTCCGGGTGTCTGACACCTGGACGTGGCCGTTCGGGCTGAGGAGTCCGACCTCCGCGAGCTCGGGCGCGAGCTCCGAGACGTCGACCCCCGTGACGACCGCTGCCTCGACGACGGCGCGGACGATCTTCGACTCGACCACGGGCGCTCCGCCCGTCTGTTCGAGCACCGCCGCGTAGCCCTCGGCGACGCGGTCGAGATCGTGCTCCCCGCGGATGTACGCGAGCGCGGCCTCGGACATCCGGGCGCCGACACCCGGCTCCCCGAGCCTCTCCATGGCCGCGACGAGGGCGGCGATCTCCTCCTCGCCCCCGACCGGAACCTTGAGCGCGACGTCGTCGGGGAGCTCCGAGAACCAGCCGAGGTCGCTGACGACGAGCGGTTTGCCGAGCGAGAGCGCCCTGATCGCGCCGCCCGACGTCTCGCCCATCGAGGGCGCGCGAAGAAAGAGGCAGGCGTCGCAGGCCCGCATGAGCGCCCAGAGCCGCTCCTCCTCGACGTACGGCTCGCGGATCACGCCCTCCCGGTCGAGGCCGATTCGCTCGAGCCGTCCCGCGAGGTCGAACCCCGGCGCCTCCGCCCCGACGAGCAGCAGCCGCGCGTCCGGCTGCGACCGGCGGAACTCGGCAAAGGCTCGCAGCAGCTGCGGGACGCGCTTGTTCTCGTTCAGGTGGCCGAAGCAGCCGAGAAGCGGCGCGCCTTCGAGCCGCGCCGGCTCCACCTCGGGCGCAGGCCAGGCCGGATGAGGGATAGCGGCGGCACGCGGCCCTCGAGCACGCCCCAGCCGAGCATGCGGCCCGCAGCGCCCGCCTCGCGCTCCATCGCGGAGAGGTATGCGTGACCGTCGTTGCGGCCGATCGTCATCCCCGCGACGAGGTGATGGATCACGAAGTCGTGGAGCACGACGACGCCCGGCCGGCGGCGGAGCGCGTCGACGATCCACGCATGCGCGTCCGGATCGTTGCCGACGTGGTACAGGGCCACGTCTGCGTCCGCGATCGGCCGCGTCCGGCCGGGCCGTACGACCTCGACGTCAACGAGCCGCGAGAGCGCGGAGAGCAGGAGCATCGAGTAGTCCGCGATGCCGCTCGTGCTCGGCGGCAGCGGGCTGAAGTACGCGACCTTCACGCGACCGCCGCGAGCAGGCGATCGATGCAGGAGTCCCACGTCACGGCTCGGGCGACCTCTTGCCCGGCTCGACCGAGGTTCTTCGCCTCGTCGGCGTGCTCGCGTAGCCACACGCACGCCCGCGCGAGATCCTCGACGGTCGGCGCGACGACGAGCCCGGTCTCTCGGTCGCGCACGATGTCGAGCGGGCCGCCGGCATCGGTCGTCGTCAGGACGGGCTTTTGCGAGAGAAAGGCCTCATACGGCACGAGCCC